>JAEEGL011537115.1_pt1 | contig 28348 bp, 24 predicted proteins | sample 9134231 | NCBI WGS metagenome assembly JAEEGL01 (sample SAMN16246548, study PRJNA631951) | gut metagenome | biome: gut microbiome; feature: rumen; material: fiber-attached | host: Bos | place: Iran: Karaj | collected 2018-10
CGCGACGACGGTCGACCTCAACCAGTGCATCGGCTGCGGACTGTGCACCACGCGCTGCGAGTTCGACGCGATCCATCTTTCCCGCGATCTGCCCGCCGCAAGCGACATGCACACCGCCGAGGAGATGATGAAGCTCGTCGGACCGTACGCCTTAAAGCGCATGGGCAAGATCATCAAGCGCAAGATTACCGGCAAGTCGGATTATCCGACCGAACAGGAATAACGCTGAACGAAAAAAGGAGGCGAACCGTTCGCCTCCTTTTGCAATGCCGTCCTAATTCAAAAGATATCGGAAAATGTCCGGGATCCGCTTTTCCCATGCCGCTTCGTTGTGCTCCGCGCCGGGGATCACGTTTGCGGAGACGTCCGCGCCCGCCTTCGAGAGTTCCTTTGCGACGTCAAACATACCCGCAAGGGCGCGGCGCTTCGGGTCGATCTCCGCGGTGCCCAGGTCCATGTAGATCCGTGTCGGATCCGCAAGCCGCTGCGAGCGGATCAGCTCTTTAAGCTTTGCGGGGGAGACCCATAGGCTCGGCGACACTGCGGCGGCGCGCGAGAAGACCTGATTGTACGCCACGACGGCATAGAGCGACATCAGCCCGCCCATCGAACTGCCGGCGATCAGCGTGTGCTCGCGATCGGACAGCGTGCGGTAAGACGCGTCGATCTCCGGCTTCAGAACGGTCGTGAACCAGTCCATCGTGACCTTGCCGAGCCCTTGCACGTTTCCCAAGGGGCGCGGCGCGGAAAAATCCCACGGGCTGTATTCAAACAGTCTGCGAAATCCCTCCGGATTGGATTCGACCGCAACAAGGATCAGCGGAAGCTTTGTTTTTGCAAGGTATTCCCGCATGCCCCAGCTTTTTCCGTAGGTGGCGTGGCGGTCGTAGAACACGTTATGCCCGTCGAACATATAGAGGACGGGGTAACGCTGTTCGCTTTGTTCATACCCTTTCGGCAGGTATATGTACAATCTGCGCGGCTTTTCGGTCGGCAACGCGGGAATTTGGATCCGATTCATCAGAATCATGCGGCTGTGTCCTTTCCGTTTTTTTTCGGATACAGTATAATACAGACGGCGCGGCGATTCAAGAGATAAACGGCGGCGAACGCGAAAAATCGGGATTCTTGACAATGCGGAGCAAGGGACTCTATAATTAAGATAAAACACCGGAGAGGAGACTGCAGGATGGAGAGTTATTGCCTGTTCTGTAAAAGCGGGCAGGAGGGATTGATCATCGAGCTGCTGAAACGCAGCGGGTATTCTGCATTTTCTCCGCTCGCTGTCCGCAATAAGCCGGACGCCGGGGGGCTCAGGCGAACCAAAGCGCGCCTGCTGCCGGGGTATGTATTTTTTGATGCGGATGACGTTCCGGACTGGGAGACCGTTCGGAGGTATTCCGGCGTGCTGAAACTGTTGCGCTATGAAGATGGGAACTGCGCGCTGCGCGGCGAGGATCTTGCGTTCGTCAGATGGCTCAAACGGTATGAGGGACTGATCGACGTATCGCAGGTGATCAAGGTCGGAACAAAGATCGCGTTTGTCGGCGGACCGCTTGTCGGCATGGAAGCAAAGGTCCTGAAGGTCAACAAGAGCCGTAAAACGGTGCAGATCGCGCTTGGCGACGAGGATGCCATATTCCGGAACATCTGGTGTTCAATCGAATATGTCGAAGGAAACGCGGATATCGACGCGCTGCATCAGGCGTCGGAATCGACAATTTAGGACCGCGATCTGTTGCGGCGGTGTAAAGACCGCTGCTTTTTTTGTCGAAAAAATGGATAATACGCCAATATTTAGCGAATGAATTGACGAAATAACACTAACGATGTATGATTGGATCAGCATCCGCGCTTGCCGGGAGAAAGGAAAAGACGGTCGGAAAGCAGGCTTTTGTATATCCTTATCCGCTGTATTGACGTTTTTATGCGATTGTTGTATAATGTACTATCTTTTAGTATGCAGTATTATGTCCGCAGTATGCGGATCGTGTGCGAACGGGTATAATCGCAGCTGACAGAACGACATTATGAACGAAACGCCGTATGTTTGATCAAAATAGCGGGCGTGCAGTTTCAAAAACAACACAGAAAGGATTATTGACTTTGGAACAGGTGAGAAGGGACAAAAATGAGGTCGAGATCAATCTGGCGGATGTCTTTCAGATATTGCTCTCGAAGTGGGTCTTCATCTTGATCGCCGGACTTGTTGCGGCGTTGATCGTCGGTCTGGCTACGCATTTCTTTATCAAGAAAAAATACTCGGCGCATACGACGATGTATGTGTTTGCGAATTCGGAACAGAATCAGACCGGAACGATCAGCAGCAGCGAGCTAGCAGCTGCCGATAACCTGATCAAAACCTATCAGGTCATCGTAAAGAGCAACTCTGTTCTGGACGTGGTCGCGGAGCGCTTCAACGCGGAACATCCGGAGCATGCTTCCCGCAATGTAACGGCCTCGTTTCTTTCGCGAGTCACTTCCGTTTCCGTTCCGACGGGAACAAAACTGATCCAGATCGATATCAAAACGGAGAATTCCGTGCTGTCGGCGGATATTGCGAATACCTTCGCGAAATACGTGCCCGACCAGATCGTACGCATTACGAAAGCCGGCGGCGTGGAGATTGTGGACTACGCAACCGTTCCGAGGTCGCCGTCCAGTCCGAATCTTACCAGAAACGTCGTTATCGGATTTGCGGCGGGCTTTATTCTCGCAGCGATCATCTTCCTGCTGCGCGCGTATCTCGATACAACGATCTATACCTCCGAAGAGGTACAGAAGGTCAGCAACTGCCCGGTGATCGGAACGATTCCGATGATTGTGATCGGCAGCGAGGAGGTCAATGCATGGGAAGTCGCGCTGAAGGAGGAGATCGTCAATGAGTAAGCTTATCGCAAAGCGTTCCGAACAGGATCGCAAACAGGAAGAACGCGCGCAGATCCGGGAGAACCGGAAAAAGATCCTGACCGATACCAGTGCATTTGCCATCCGTGAAGCATATGTTCAGCTGCGTACGAACCTGATGTACAGCGTAGCGTCCATGGATGACCACGGCTGCAAGGTGTTCGGCGTAACAAGTGCGAATCCTTCGGAGGGCAAAAGTCTGACCGCGTCGAACATTGCCGTTTCCTTTGCATTGCTCGGCAAGAAAACGCTTTTGATCGACTGCGATATGCGCAAACCGAATGTCGCACGTCTTTGGCACATCCACACCAAGAACGGCTTGAGCGATCTCATCGCGAAGGTGGATGTATGCGAGGTATATGCGGTAGAGGGGATCCCGCTCTCCATCATCGCCTGCGGAAAGATCCCGCCGAATCCTTCGGAGATGCTGGCGTCCGCCGCATTCCAGAACGCGATCGAACGGTTCCGCAAGAAATATAACTACGTCATTATCGACACACCTCCGATCAACGAAGTGGCGGATGCGCAGATCGTTTCCCGCGTAGTCGACGGAATGGTTCTCGTTACCCGCTCGGGCAAGACAAAGCAGAGAGATCTCGCAGAGGCGGAAAGCACGCTGCAGAGCGCGGGCAGCCGGATCTGCGGCGTCGTCATCAACGACCTGAATCTGAAGCAGGGCGGCAAGTACGGCTATAAGTACGGCTATAAATATGGCTATAAGTACGGCTATAAGTATGGCTATAAGTACGGGTACGGATCCGATTCCGCTTCCAGACCGAGCGTGAGCCGCAAGCCTGCGGCGCAGAAGAACACGACGGAGATTGATTTCCACGCGCACATCCTACCCGGATGCGATCACGGCAGCAAGGACGTCGAGACCTCGCTGAAGCAGCTCCGCCTTGCGAAGGATGCGGGCGTCGATGTGATCTGCGCGACCTCGCATTTCTACGGCGAACAGAGCAGCGTGGAAGATTTTCTGGAGCTGCGCGCCCGCTGCTGGCTGAATCTCAAGACGCAGATGGAGCAGGACAGTCCGAAGGTCATCCTCGGCGCGGAGGTACTGGCGTTCGAGGGGATTGATCGTTTGCCGCACATCGAGGATCTCTGCCTGATGGGGACCAATCTGCTGCTTCTTGAGATGCCGTTCACGGGATGGTCCGATCGGCTGATCGATTCCGTAGAAGCGCTCAGCGAGCGGCAGGATCTGCAGATTGTGCTGGCGCATGTGGATCGCTACGATCGGAAACAGGTCGAAACGCTCCTTGCCATGGAGCATGTCAAGGGACAGGTCAATGTCAGCGCGTTGACAAAGCACTCGCAGAGCGCGTATCTGCGTGAATGGATGAGGGAAGGCAAAATCGTTGCTGTCGGAAGCGATATTCACGGAACCAAGGTCGGCTATTCGGAATGGCAGAGCGTGAAGCAGCGGATCCCCGATGAGTGGAAAACCGTCATGCACGAAACCGAGACGGTTCTTTCGAATCTTCTCTGACAGAACAAAAAAGGGGAAAAGAAGTCGATTCGGGCAGTGCGCGGCCATAGTCGCCCTGCTGCCGAACGGCTGAACACAGCGTATTTTTCGGGAATGCAGAGCGGGTTTTCCGCGCCGTATGCCGAAGGCAACGAAAAAATACGCGAAAAATCCTCAATGTTCGGGAGAAAACCATGAAAGAATCAAAAGAAATGTTGACCGATCGGAAGCCGAAACGCGGATCGGGAAAGAAGCGGATCGTCCTGTGGAGCATCCTCGGCGTCCTCGCGGTGGCTTTGGTCGGCTGCGGGATCTATGTATGGCATGTGCTGAAACGTCCGGACACTTTTTTTGAATCGTCCGTGCGCGTGACCGCAATCGCAACATCGAAACCGACGCCGTTGTTTGACATCAATGCGTATCTGCCGACCGCGGAGCCCGGAACGACGCCGATCCCGACGCCGATTCCTTTGAAAGAACAGGCAGAGCTGACTGAGCCCACGGCGGATCCGCTCACGGAAGATCCGGCAGCGACGGAAGGGACATCCGGAAAGCTCGGGATTGTCAATATTGCGCTGTTCGGGATCGACGCCTATGAAAACGGGAAATCGACCAGCGGGTCGATGCCGCATACGGATGCGAATCTGGTTCTGGCGATCAACTTCGATACAAAGGAGGTCAGCCTGATCTCCATCGCACGCGACTGCCTGACAAAAGCGCCGGGATATACGGGCTATTACAAGTTCAACGGCGTCTTCAATGTCGGCGGCGGAATGAAGGACCCGAAAGCCGGTTTTGAACTCAGCTGCCGCGCGGCGGAGGAATGGCTCGGCGGCGTTTCGATCCCATATTATTACGGCGTGGATTTTCAGGCGCTGATCGATCTTGTCGACATGATCGGCGGGATCGACTTTGATCTGGATATCACGGTCCATACATTTGACGGGCGCACGATCTCCAAAGGACGCCGTCATCTGGATGGGCAGGGCGTCATGGCATACGTGCGTGCCCGCAAGAGCGCCGGCGGTCTGGATACCAAGCGGACCGCACGGCAGCGGAAGATGCTGATCGCGATCTTTGCGAAGCTGAAGAAAGAAGGAAAGCTTTCGATGATCCCGGATCTCTTAAGGACGATGGGAGACAATGTTTACACGAATACGACACTGTCGCAGACAGCCTCGCTTGTAAACTTTGCAAAGGATATCGAAGCCGACAGTATCAAGCCGTACAGCATTCAGGGATCGATCCACATGAAGTATGACTGGGCGTTCTGCTTTATCGACCAGCAGGCGCGGATCGATATGCTGAAGCAGGTGTACGGGATCGACGCGGCGCCGATCGGCTACAATTCGATGGAGTACGAACGGTTTCTCCATCAGGAAGGATTCAGAGCGATCCTCTATCAGAATATTACGAAAAAGCTTTTTGCCGCCGTTCATCAGCTTGTTGACGCAGGGTCGATGAGCGAGTCGCAGAAAGTGTTGTATGCACAGTGTTGGAAGGACTATTCGGATCTGCAGAATGCTTTCCGGATCACGGAAGAATGGGTTCAGGCGCATTACGACGGAGAATACACGGATGATGAATCGGCACAGTATGAGGCTTATTGCGAAGTGCTGCAGAGTCTGGAGGAGAAACTGAGGACGTCCGCAAATGCGCTGAACGCCGCATTCGGGAATCCGGTCAGGGCCAGATGGGATTATAACGTCAGATACTGGTCGGACAAGGGAAGCGATATCAATGAAGTATACGTGGATTTCCGATGATGTATGCGCAGATACAGTCGGAACAGAAACCGGAGCGTAACAATGGATCAGAAGACAAAAACAAACAATCAGCCTTTACACAGACGGGGATCAAAGACGAGCGCTTTTTTTTCCGTTCTGTTGGGGGTTTATGATTTCGTTGCCGTCTGCACGGCATACTTTGTTGCGCTGTGGCTGCGGTTCGATTTTTCTTTCAATGCAATCAATCCGGAGTATTGGAGCGCGTTTAAAAGCTGCATCCTGTTTTACGGGCTGTTTTCCGTGCTGGTTCTCTGGCTGTTCCGTCTCTATAACAGCCTTTGGAGGTATATCGGCATCCGGGAGCTGACCCGGACGCTTGAAGTATCTCTGCTGCTTTCCGTCGTGCATACGGCTGCGATCACGCTGATCTTTTATCAGACGCTGCCGCATCACCATATGCCGGTTTCCTACTATATCGGCGGCGCGCTGATCCAGGCGATCCTTTTGATCGGCGTACGCGTGTCTTCGCGATTGGTTGACCATTGGCACAGGAAGCGGATCATGGGACTTGCAGCGCGGAATCGGGTCATGCTGATCGGCGCGGGAAATGCGGGACAGATGATCCTCAGAGATATGATGCTGAATCCGAGGACCGGGGAGAAGGTCGTCTGCATCATTGACGATGATCCGAAAAAATGGAACCGGTATCTGAACGGCGTTCCGATCGTCGGCGGACGGGAGGATATCCTCGCAAACGCGGAACAGTATCGCATCGACAAGATCTATCTCGCGATTCCGAGCGCGACGGCGGAGCAGAAACGCGATATTTTAACGATCTGCAGCGAGACCGACTGTGAGCTCAAACAACTGCCGGGCATCTATCAGCTGATCTCCGGGCAGGTCACGGTGGGTGCGATGAAAGATGTCGCACCGGAGGATCTTTTAGGACGCGATCCGATCAAGGCCGATCTTTCGGGCGTATACGCATTCATCAACGGCAAGACCGTTCTTGTGACGGGCGGCGGCGGATCCATCGGCAGCGAGCTGTGCCGGCAGATCGCGGCACATCAGCCGAAGCAGTTGATCATCTTTGATGTTTATGAGAATAACGCATACGATATCCAGCAGGAGCTGAAAGACCGCTATCCGGAATTGAATCTGACCGTTCTGATCGGCTCGGTACGCGACAGCCGCAGAATGTTCAAAGTGTTCGACACTTACCGCCCGCAGGTCGTCTATCATGCGGCGGCGCATAAGCATGTTCCCCTGATGGAGGACAGCCCGTGCGAAGCGATCAAGAATAATGTTCTCGGGACGTACAAAACGGCATATGCCGCGATGGTCCACGGCTGTGAGCGGTTCGTATTGATCTCTACGGACAAAGCAGTCAATCCGACCAACGTCATGGGCGCAAGCAAACGTCTGTGCGAGATGATCGTGCAATGCTTCGACGCGAAGATCAAAGCGGGCAAAGCAAATGAGATCCCGCAGCTGTTTACGCATGAGGGCTGCGAGAACGCGGACAAGGACGGCACCGGCAGCGTATTCCGCAAGATCAAAACGGAGTTTGTCGCGGTCCGGTTCGGAAACGTTCTCGGCAGCAACGGTTCAGTGATCCCGCTGTTCAAGAAGCAGATCGAAAAGGGCGGTCCCATAACCGTAACGCACCCGGATGTGATCCGGTACTTCATGACGATCCCCGAAGCGGTAAGCCTCGTGATGCTTGCCGGGACCTACGCAAAGGGCGGGGAAATCTTCGTGCTCGATATGGGCAGCCCGGTCAAGATCGATACGCTTGCCAGAAATCTGATCAAGCAGGCGGGACTGAAGCCGGATGTGGATATTCAGATCAGATATACCGGTCTGCGTCCCGGCGAGAAACTGTACGAAGAAAAACTGATGGCAGCCGAAGGACTGAAAAAGACGGACAACGAACTGATCCATATCGGAGAGCCGATCCCGTTTGATCATGAGCTGCTCTTTAGGAACCTCGGAACGCTGATGAAGGCTGCATACGCTAACGACGATCATATCCGCGAGCTGCTGATCGGCATGGTTCCGACGTATCATCCGGCAAGCAACGGCACGGACAAGCCGTCGATCACGGTGTTCGGCACGGACGCCGAAACGAACAAGGATACGCTGCATGCGGCAGGGTAAGAACAGGCATATCTCGGGGAAAAGAGCGATCGTGCTGATCGTCACTGCCCTGATGTTTGCGTTCATTTTCGTGCAGTCGCTGCTTCCGCAAGGGGTTTCCGCAAAGGAGAGCGCATGGCTGACGGACAGGATTCTGAATCCACTGCTGAAGACATTCGGTATCGGTCCGATATCGCACCGGACGGTACGAAAGATCGCGCACGTTCTGGAGTTTGCCGTCCTATCCTTTATGCTTACGATCTGTTTTCGCGGACGCATCGTCAACAGCATCGGGATCGGTTTTTCGGCGGCATTTCTGGACGAAAGCCTTCAGCTGCTTTCGGGACGCGGCGCATCCATCGCCGACGTATGGATCGATCTCATAGGCGTTGCGGTCGGTTCGGCATTTGGCTTTTTGCTTTGGATCGTATTCCGCCGGCTTCGCAGCGAAAAGGAATAACGAGTGTCGGATTATGCGAAACGGGAGACCTTTCGCGGTTGCCGATTCATGGTCATTCGCCGAATGACGCAAAGTGATGAAAGGACTCAGGAAAGAAAGGAGTCGGGAGAGAATGATGAACACGTTTGCAGAGGATTCAAGGTTTTCCGGGTTAAAGCCGTTTCCGAAAAAGATCTGGTGATGTATGTATAATAGGACTGAAATCAAGGAAACGCCCGCGGCGTCTGGCTTTTTGGATGATCAGCCTTTTGAAAAACCTTAGGAAAACTCCTCAAATCGCTCCAAGGAAGCGATAAACGACTCGGGACGGCTTCTTGATTGCTCGCGGATTGACCCATTTCCAAGAGTACTATTTGAATAAAGGAGGCCGGCGCAACGCCCATCCGACACATCGTCGATGGGCTGTTTGCATTGAAAATGATCTCAGCAAGCGAAACAGCTTGTCATGATATATAGGTAGTCAGATCAGTTTTGATCATAGAATAGAATGTGCCATTTAGAATTTGAGAGGTAATGATGAACAAGTTTTTAGAAGATCCGCGCTTTGCCGGAGTTGAACCATTCACCCAAAAAATTTGGCTCTCGAGTCCCAGCATGCATGGGGGTAGTGAGCAGCGTTGGGTGGACAAAGCGATTGAGACAAATTGGGTTTCCACGGTCGGCGAGAACATCAATGAGGTGGAAAAGCAGGTCGCTGCGCGCATCGGCGTGAAGTATGCCGTCGCGCTGTCCTGCGGTACCGCCGCGCTGCACCTTGCGACAAAGTTAGCGGGCGAGAAGCTCTACGGGCAAGCCCGGCCGAATCAAGGCACGCTTCAAGGTCATCGGGTGTTCTGCTCCGACATGACCTTCGATGCTTCCATCAATCCGGTCGCCTACGAAGACGGCGAAGCGGTGTTCATTGACACCGAGCGCGGATCATGGAACATGGATCCGGCGGCGCTTCGGAAAGCGTTTGAGCTGTACCCCGATACGCGGCTGATTGTCGTTGCACATCTTTACGGAACGCCCGGCAACATGGAGGAGATCAAAAAGATCGCCGAGGAACACGATGCGTTGATCGTGGAGGACGCTGCGGAATCCCTCGGCGCGAAGTATAAACTGAACGGTCAGTGGGTGGAAACCGGTACGCTCGGCAATTACAACTGCATTTCCTTCAACGGTAACAAGATCATCACGGGTAGCGCAGGCGGAATGTTCCTGACCAACAGCGAGGAGGACGCGAACAAGGTCCGCAAATGGTCCACCCAAAGCCGAGAAGCCGCACCTTGGTATCAGCATGAGGAGATCGGGTACAACTACCGTATGTCGAACATTATCGCGGGCATCGTTCGCGGTCAGCTTCCCTATTTGGACGAGCATATCGCTCAAAAGAAAGCCATCTACGAACGCTACAAAGCCGGTCTTGCCGATCTTCCGGTGAAGATGAATCCATTTGATCCCAAAAAATCGCAGCCGAACTTTTGGCTGTCCTGCATGATCATCGATGAGGACGCCATGGCTCCAATGGTTCGCGGAGAAAAGGACTATCTCTACACTACTGTTCCCGGTAAGAGCAGTTCGATGGAGATTCTCGACGCGATCTTTGCCTTCAACGCCGAAGGCCGCCCGATTTGGAAGCCCATGCATATGCAGCCGATCTACCGAAATCACGCTTTCGTCACCATCGAAGGCAACGGCCGCGCCCGCTCCAATGCCTACATCGCCGGCTCCGGCATCGACGTCGGCGCCGACATCTTCCGCCGCGGTCTCTGCCTCCCGTCGGATAACAAGATGATACCCGAGCAGCAGGATAAGATTATTGACATCATTCATCGCTGCTTTGCTTGATCGGAGGAAACATGAAGCATAAGCCGTATGGGCCTTATGAAAGATGCATCAAGCGTCCGCAGGATTTTTTATGTGCGCTGCTGGCGATCATCGTACTGTCGCCAGTGCTTTTAATCGTAGCAATTCTTGTTCGCACAAAGCTCGGCTCGCCGATCCTGTTCAAACAGGAACGTCCGGGCAGAGACGGCAAGATCTTTAAGCTGTATAAATTCAGGACGATGCTGCCGCCGAAGGATGGCGTCATTGATCCGAAACAGGACGCCGCACGGCTGACGCCGTTTGGAAAAAAGCTGCGCGCAACCTCGCTTGACGAGCTGCCGGAGCTTTTCAATATTCTGAAAGGCGATATGGCGGTCGTTGGACCGCGTCCGCTGTTAGTGCAGTATTTGGATCGCTATAGCGAGCATCAGGCGCGCCGCCACGAGGTGCGACCGGGGTTTACAGGCCTCGCACAGACACACGGGCGCAATGCGATCAGTTGGGAAGAAAAGTTCGATTGGGACGTGAAATATGTCGATCATATCACGTTCCTCTGTGATTGGAAGATCATCTTCCAAACGGTTAAAATTGTTCTGAAGCGGGAGGGTATTAGCAATGATTCTTCCGCCACGATGACAGAGTTTATGGGGAACGAACAATGAAGCGGTTGATTATCATCGGTGCATCCGGACATGGGAAGGTTGTAGCTGACATTGCAGTATTGAACGGATATACAGATATCGTTTTTTTAGATGATGAGAAGATCGGAACATGGGCAGGGTATTCAATTGTTGGGAAGAGCTTCAACGCCCCAGAAGGAGAGCTTTTTGTCGCAATCGGGAATACACCAACTCGCAAGCGTTTTGTAGAGTATTATCGTGATCGATCCATGCCGGTGCTCATTCATCCGAATGCTACCGTGGCAAAAGACGTTGAAATAGGTGCGGGAACGGTTGTCATGGCAGGAGCGGTCATCAATCCCGGGGCAAGAATTGGTTCGGGGTGTATTATTAACACCTGCAGTTCGGTAGATCATGATTGCGACGTTTCTAACTACATACATATTGCAGTGGGTGCGCACCTCTGCGGAACTGTAACCGTTGGAGAAGGGACGATGATTGGCGCAGGCGCAACCATCATCAACAATATCAGAATCGGCGAAGGATGTTTGATCGGTGCCGGCGCGGTCGTAGTCAAGGATATTCCTGCAAAGTGCACGGCGGTCGGCTGCCCTGCAAAGCCGATCAAGTTTTTTCGTGAAAAGTCGCCTAATATGCGCTCCTGTTGATAGCGGGGAAAAGAAAAGGGGATAAACGATCCATCTATGAATATTTGGCTGATGAACCATTACGCAACAGTTATGTTTGTTGATAAAGCAGGACGTCATTACTGGTTTGCGGAACAACTCAAAAAACGAGGACATGACGTGGCAGTCTTCTGCGCCAATGTTTTTTTAAGCGGAAACCAACAAATCGATACCGAGGGACGGAAATACATTACCAAAACGGCAAGTGATATTCCTTTTGTGTTTGTAAAAACAATTCCGGCACAGGGAAACGGAATCAAGCGCGTTGAAAACATGGCGTTGTTTTATAAGAACCTGTTTCCTGCTGCGAAAGCATACGCGAAAGAGCATGGCAAGCCGGACGTGATCGTTGCATCCAGCGTACATCCGTTGACAATGGTCGCTGGGATCCAAATCGCAAAAAAGATGAAGATCCCCTGCATCTGTGAAATTCGCGATCTTTGGCCGGAGGCGATCTTTCAGTTCGGCAAGGCAAGGGAGAACAGCCTTCTTGGCAAGGCGTTGATCAAAGGCGAGCACTGGATCTACAAAAAAGCAGATGCTTTGATCTTTACAAAAGAAGGCGATACCGACTACCTAAAGGAAAAACGTTGGACGATGGCGCAGGGCGGAGACATTGATCTCGAGAAATGTCATTACATCAATAACGGCGTAGATGTTGCCGCTTGTGAGGAACGCAGCAGAACGATGCAATTGGATGATCCCGATCTAAACGACGCATCAAAATTCAACGTAACGTACGTGGGAACGATACGCCCTGTAAACAACGTCGGAAACCTGCTCGATACGGCTAAGCTTTTGAAAGCTGCGGGGGGATACGAAGACGTACAATTCCTGATCTACGGCGACGGCAGCCAGCTTTCGGAATTGCGAGAGCGCGTACAGAACGAGCAGCTCGATAGCGTGAAGCTGAAGGGCTTTGTCAATCGGCAGTATGTTCCCTATATCCTGAGCAAGTCCTCTGTCAACATGCTGAACTATGCGCAGAACCAATACAACTGGACGCGTGGAAACAGCTCCAATAAACTGTTCGAGTATATGGCAAGCGGTAAGCCCATCATTTCCACCGTTCATATGGGATATTCGATTATCAAACGCTACAATTGTGGCGTGGAGCTCGATGAGGATACGCCAGAAGTTCTGGCAAAGGAGATTATGCGCTTTCACGATATGAGCAAAGAGGCGCGGGATCAGATCGGCAGAAACGCAAGAGCAGGCGTGGAGGATTTCGATTTCAATGCATTAACGGAAAAACTGCTCCGCGTGATCGAAAGTGTGATTTAATGCCAAGCGTTCGACTTTTGAAATCCGTCATAACCGAATACGGCGTCGGATGGGCGATCAACCGTGCCTTGTACAGTGCAAAACTGAAACTGCTTTGCTTGGTTCCAGGGACGGAGCGCTTGTTTGAAAAGAGAACCGCATATTCAAAGAGGCTGGATTTGTTTCAAATAGACGTACCGACTCTGCAGAGCTTTTTGCAGGGGCTGGGCGATGCAGAAAAAGCAAAATTGATTGCCTTGGCAGATGATGCTGCAATGGGGATCATAAACGGGTTTTCTTCCACAAAGCTTGATTATGGCGTTTCGTTTGATTGGCAGCTGAATCCACTGACAGGAAAACGCTGTGATGCAAAACAGAAATGGTATCGTATCCCGGACTTTGACCCGGAGCGCGGCGATATCAAGATCATTTGGGAAGCGTCCCGCTTTTCGCACTTTATCACGCTGTGCAGAGCGTATCTTCTGACCGATGATGCGCGGTACTATCGTGCGTTTTCCGAGCAGCTTTCCAATTGGCTGAAAAAAAATCCGTACGGATGCGGCGCGAATTTTAAGTGCGGACAGGAATGCAGCCTTAGAATGGTCAATGCGCTGCTTGCCTATACGGTGTTTCAAACTTGCGGGATCGCGACGGACGCCGATGCAAGCAATATGAGGGATTTGATCGATCGCTGCTATCGCAAGGTTCTCGGCAATTTCTTCTATGCATATCGTTGCATTAAAAACAATCATACCATCTCCGAGCTGATGGGAATGATTGTCGGCGCATGGTGCTGTGAAGATCAAAAACGGTTGAAAAAAGCATTTGGGCTGCTGGACAATGTCGTAGATGAGCAGTTTTCCAACGACGGAGGATACAAGCAGCTGTCGTTCAACTATCAGCGCCTTGCATTGCAGGACCTCGAATGTGTGATGAGCATCGAGAAAAGGATCGGAAAAAGTTTGTCTGCCCACAGCAAAGAGAAGATCCGAAATGCCGCTTTGTTGATGTATCAATGCCAGGATGCAAGCGGCGATGTTCCGAATTACGGAAACAATGACGGCGCGCTTGTGTTCCCGGTCACGTCATGCGGGTATCGGGATTTCCGACCGGCGATCAACACGGCTTGGACGCTGTGCACCGGAAAACTGCTGTATGCGGACGGACCGCATCAGGAGGAGCTTCTGTGGTTTTCTGCGGGGAATCCGCTGAAAGCATTCAAGCGGCAAAGCATCGAGCGGGTTTCCAAAGCGTTTCCCGACGCCGGGCTGTTCACGCTGCGCGGCAAACGGTCCTGGGCGATGATCGTCCTGAATCAGTATCGATCTCGTCCGGCGCACATGGACCAATTGCATTTTGACCTTTGGATCGACGGGATCAACGTGCTGTGCGACGCCGGAACATACTCCTATGCAAATGCCCTTGGGAAAGAACTGATTCAAAGCGTAAATCATAATACGGCATCTGCAGACGGGATTCCGCAGATGCGCACAACAGGACAGTTCATGGTATATAACTGTTCAAGCAGGGAACTGGTCTCGCATGAAACACATGCGTTCAAAGGAACTGTGAAGTCAAAGAACGGGTACCGTCATAACAGACAGATCAATCAGGACGGCGATTCGTATGAGATCACGGACCGTGTCGATCGGGAATATGAGGTTTTGTTCCATACGCCCTGTGATGTCGCGATCGACGGCAATCGTGCTGTTTTGTCCTATCGTGGGAAAGTTGTCTGTGAGCTTATCGGCAACGGCACAATTGAACAGAAGCCCGCTGTGCGGAGCTTGTTCTATCTGAAAACAGAACCAACCACATGTTTGGCTATACACGGACATGCGGATGAAGATATTACTACACGGATCAAACGTATTGAAGGAGAAGAAAAATGATTAACGTAATCGGACTCGGGTATATCGGATTACCCACGGCACTGATGATGGCGTCGCATGGCGTTGAAGTCATCGGTACGGATTACAACAAGGAACTGGTCGCTACTCTGAATGCGGGTAAAACGACCTTCAAGGAAAAAGGGCTGGACGAGCTGTTTGACGCGGCGGTCAAGGCCGGTATCCGTTTTACAACGGAGTATCAGGTGACGGACACATACATTGTTTCGGTTCCGACGCCTTACGATAAATTCAGCAAAAAGGTTGACGCCTGCTATGTCGTTGCGGCGGTGAAAGACGTTATGAAGGTCTGCCCCAAGGGCGCGACGGTCGTCATTGAATCCACAGTTTCTCCGGGTACGATTGATAAATATGTGCGTCCGGTTATTGAAGCGAATGGTTTTAAGATCGGCGAGGATCTGAATCTTGTCCATGCGCCGGAGCGCATCATTCCGGGCAACATGGTCTATGAGCTTCTGCACAACAACCGTACCATCGGCGCGGACGATCGTGCAATCGGTGAAAAGGTCAAGGAATACTATGCCTCTTTCTGCCAGGGCGAGATCGTCGTGACCGATATCCGTACTGCCGAGATGACGAAGGTCGTGGAGAACACCTTCCGTGCGGTGAACATTGCATTTGCAAATGAGCTTGCTAAGATCTGCCGTCACGACAACATGGACGTGTATGAGATTATCCGTATCTGCAACATGCATCCGCGCGTGAATATCCTGCAGCCCGGTCCCGGCGTGGGCGGGCACTGCATCTCGGTCGATCCGTGGTTCCTAGTTGGTGATTATCCGTCGCTTGCAAAGGTCATCGACGAATCCATGAAAACAAATGATGCAATGCCGGACTTCGTTCTGAACCGCATTTATGAGATCATGAAGGAAAAGGGCATGACAGACATCACTCGTGTGGGTTTATACGGCTTGACTTATAAAGAGAACGTCGACGACATGCGCGAGTCTCCGACGCTGCAGCTCTTGGAGAGTCAGGAACGTCATCTTGCGACCGGGCTCAAGGTCTATGATCCGTTCATTGAGAAGGATGTCGTTGCAAATCAGTATCATGATTTGGATGTGTTCCTTGACGCGGTCGATTTCGTGGTCATCATGGTAAAGCATAACGAGATCAAAGAGAATATGGACAAGCTTGCCGACAAGGTCGTTCTGGATTGCCATAATATTTGCAAGCTGCCGGGGGTGTACCATATCTAATATAACGGATTGATAGATCAGCCGTTTATCTTGTGGATTAGAGGTAAGTTTATGAATGCTATTGGATTATATCGGGTAGGCAGATGGCTATATTTGCATCATATTCCGCTTTTACCGAAGATTACAAAAGGGTTAGATTTTTTGCTGTTCAATAGTGTGGTGCCATATACGGCGGAAATCGGAAAGGGGACAAAGTTTGCCTACGGAGGGATCGGCTGTGTTGTTCATAGCCAGGCAAAAATCGGTGAACGTGTGATTATCGGTCAAAATACGACGATCGGGCGTTCACTGGATCCGGATGATTTTCCAAGCATCGGCAGTGATGTTTATATTTCTGCAGGGGCAAGAATCATCGGAAAGATTCATGTTGGAAACAACGTGATTATTGGAGCAAATGCTGTTGTGAACAAAGATATTCCGGATAACAGCATCGTTGCAGGCGTACCTGCTAGAGTCATACGACATACAGAGAGATCAATATGGGAGCTTCTAAAGAACATCAGTTTTAAAGGGCAATAAGTATCTTTTGCAGATCGACAGCATAAGATATGAGACACCTTTCTGGGGGAACGGTAAAATCGCAGATATGTCCCTATTTGGATTGCTGCATAGACAACTCTTGGTCGCAATGGAATCAGTTGAAGCATATGAAAGCTGTATTTATATTATCGCATGTTCCAAACCCGCGGATAAATAAACGCATCGAGGTTTTCAAACAGTTTGCGGACACGAATGTAATCTGTACGCGCCGTTCAAGTCAAAATATCTGGGAACCTGCACAGAATGTGCAGCATATCATCTTTGATATCGATTTACCGAGCGCAAAGCATATCGTGAAAAGATTGATCGTTTCACGCGGTTTCCGAAAGAGCGCGTTGGAGAAGCTGGAGGAGCTGAAGCCGGATCTCATTTATGCAGAAGGCCTTGATTCTTTGATGATTGCGGAGTCCTATCAGAAGCGTCATCCGGTGATGGTGTTTTTTGAAGTTGCGGATCTGCGGGAGAATTATATTGTTAAACCTAAATCTCCCATAAAACGACTGCTGACGGAAATGCTGCTGCGTAAAGAAAAGAAAGCATTCAGGTCCGTGGATCATCTTGTGGTAACTTCACCGAAGTTCTACGATCTGCATTATCTGGATCTGATTCCGAAGGATCGAGCTCTGTTCATCCCTAACGCGCCTGATCAAAGTGCATTTCAGACTTATCAAAAAAAGAACAGCGGTCGGTTCACGGTGGGATTTATCGGCGGGATTCGATATCTTAAACAAATGAAAATGCTCGTCGATGCGGCAAATGTAATTGACGCCGATGTTTTGTTTGCCGGTGCTGGAGGCACGACTGTAGAATATGATGAGATTAAGCGTTACTGCGATGGAATGCAAAACGTAACCTTCACAGGACGATACAATTATGACGCTGAGATTGCCGGATTGTACAGCAAAGTGGATTGCGTGTATGCGGTTTACGATGCGGGCAATCCGAATGTAAGGATAGCGCTGCCGAACAAGCTGTACGAGTCAATCTTATGCGAACTTCCGATCATCGTCGCAAAAGACACGTATCTGTCAGAAATTGTGGAGGAAAACGGGATCGGTCTTTCCGTATCTCATCGGGACAAAGCAGAACTGATAGAAGCGTTGCAAAAGCTTAAGACAGAACCGGAGTTTAGAGAACAGATTGCCGGTAATTGCCGGAAATGCCGGGAACGGCTTTTGAATATTGAAATAACGACGGAGAAACTAAGGAACGCTGCAAAGGGAAAAAGCGCCTCATGATCTGAAATAGCTTTGTATCGGCATTTCAATACACGGAGAACACGGTCCAAAGAATGAAGGAAGATTTGTATAAGGATATGATGAAAAAACTTTGTGTTATTACGGCATATTATCCATCCGAACATGATCCGCATTATGCGTTTGTCGGAACGCTGATCAGTGCAATTGCCGATAAAGGAATCGAGTGCCATGTGGTTTCCCCGGTTTCGGTTTTCGAAAGAAAGCACAAGGCGGTTTCCAGAGTGGAAACAACGGCAAACGGCGCAAAGATATATGTACATTGTCCGAAATACTTCAGTCTGCCGAGCAAGAACCGCATCCATTTGACATATTGGTTGTCTATGCTTTTCAAGAGAAGAGCGATCAAGAGAACGTTTGACAGCGAGATAAAGGATTGCGATGCCATTTATTCGCATTTTGTCGGCTCGGGGATTCATGCGGGCTGGCTGTCAAAGCAAACGGGCATTCCCGCATTTACGGCAATCGGCGAAAGCAATATCAAAAGCTCCAAACTAAGCTATACATTATTCAGGAACGATCTTCACAAACACATTCGCGGAGTTATCTCAGTCTCTTCCGAATTAGCGAAGGAAGCTCGACAGATTGGTATCTTTTCAGAACAAACACCGATAGAAGTATTTCCCAACAGTATTAATACAGATTTGTTTAAGCCGCTTGACAGAGAGCGCTGCAGATCAAAGCTGGGAATCAATGGAGATGGTTTTGTTGTATCTTTTGTCGGCGCTTTTATCAAGAGAAAGGGATTTGATAAACTGCAGGAAGCAATTGCGCGTCACCCAGACTGGAGATGTATTTTAATTGGAGCAGGAGAGCTTGAAGTAGCATTACCCGCTGAGCAGGTGGCTTTCAGCGGGAGGATCCCGCATGATCAGATCCCCGAATATATCTGTGCATCCGATGTGTTTGCACTTCCCACACAAGCGGAAGGCTGCTGCAATGCGATTGTAGAAGCGATGGGCTGCGGGCTGCCGATCGTTTCTTCGGACAGGGGCTTCAATTATGATATTCTTTCAAACGAGAATGCAATTCTGGTCAATCCGGACAGCGTTGACGAAATAGAACAGGCATTGGAAACATACGCTTCTGATCCGCAGAAGCGAAAGCAACACGCTGAGATGAGTTCAACAGAAGGCAGTTCTTTGTCAATCGAAAACCGGGCGGATAGCATCATTCAATTTATGGAGACAAGGCTATGAAGCGCACGATAGACCTACGATTCAGTTTCGGGGGACTGAGCAAGTTTCTCTTTGTCATTTATGTACTGTATGCGTTTTTCTTTAGGTATGCTTTTTTTGCAGTGAGTGGATTATCATATGTGTTGTTGATGATTGCAATTATACCTCAATTGATACATGATAGGTTTCAACTCCGATTCAATAAGAGCTTCCTTGCCTTGCTGATATTTGCACTGTATACGTTTCTGTCAGGAGTTTTTGTTGCTCAGGACTTTGAAGAGCTATTTAGCACATTATTGTCGTTTATCGAATGCCTTGGTGTATTCTATTTGATAGTTTGCTATGTTCTGTCAGATGGAAAGCCAGACTTTCCAATGATTGTTTTTATAGTCCATGCGTTCCTAATTGCTTATTTCGTTGTTTTTCGAGGTGTCGGAAAATGGAGAATCGGCATTTCGGAGGCATTAAATGTCAATACGATTGGCGTGTCGCTTGCATTTTCTATAGGGTTTATTCTGTATTTGTTGATTCAAAAGAAGAATAAACCGATAAAATGGATAATAGGTCTTGTTGCAATTGCAACCATGCTTGTCGGCATTATGTTGACAGCTTCCAAAAAAGCGATTATTTGCAGCGCGGTTTTAATTATCCTTTGGATAATCTTGTGCTATCGATTTACTTTTGCAAAAATACCACTTGCCTTGCGATTTGCTGTTTTTGCCGGAATAATCGTTGCAGGGATACTTGTTTATCGATGGTATACGTCTACTTATGCACAGCAAGTGGAATACATGATAAACAGAATGAGCGGTCTGTATGTAGGCGAAAGCGACCAGGCGAGAATCGAGATGATTAAAGAAGGCTTTTGGGTTTTCTTATCGCATCCATTCTTTGGTGTCGGGTTCAATAACGCAAGGTTTTATATTTCATATGCAGCATATACACATTGCCTTTATGCAGAGGTGTTGGCGTGTACAGGTGTTATTGGAGCAATTCTATTTGGCTATGCAATAATTCGTCCTTGGATGAATATAGTGAGAGCTCGAAAGACAATTAAAACAAGAGATTCATTTCAAAACACAAGAGTCGTCTTTTTGTTGACAATTTTCTTTATGTTTTTGCTTATTAATCTCACTCAAATCGCCTTTTATGAGCAGAATCTGATGTTTATCTATTCTGTTTGTACGGCTTTCGCTACACAGTTAAGTATGAGTAATAAAAAGTTTGTTGCGAATAATGAAATGGACAGATCTTTTGCTGCGATTCCGTTAACCAATTGAGAAGCTAATAGAGGGAAATAGTATGAGTATTTTGATTGGAGCTGACATAGTTCCGACACAATCGAATAGTGATTTGTTCAAAGCAGGAGATATCGAGTCTTTGATAGGATCCGGATTAGTTGAATGCCTAAATAAATCGGATTATAGAATCTTCAATATTGAAGCTCCGATTACAGATATACACGAACCGATTCCAAAGTGCGGGTTGAATCTTCAAATCCCCAGCGCATGTATAAAAGGGCTCTCTGCTATGAGGATAGACCTTGTTACACTCGCTAATAATCATATCCTTGACCAAGGAGAAAAAGGACTATTCGATATACAGAGGCATTTGGACGAAGCAGGGATCAATCATATCGGAACAGGCATAAATATCTATGATGCGCGCAAGCCGCACATTTTTATGTTTAGCGAAAAGAGAGTTGGCGTCTATGCATGTACTGAGCATGAGTTCTCTGTAGCAACTGAAGAGACAGCGGGAGCGAATCCATTCGATCCATTAGAATCCCCAGATGATGTATCCCTCTTAAAACAAGATTGTGATTATGTAATTGTTCTATATCATGGAGGAAAAGAGCATTATCGCTATCCTAGCCCTTTGCTGCAGAGAGTCTGCAGGAGATTTGTTGACAAAGGAGCGGATTTAGTTATTTGTCAACATAGTCATTGCATAGGTTGTGAGGAAAAGTACCGGGACCGAACAATAGTTTATGGACAGGGTAATTTTCTTTTTGATTATAGTGATGATGAGTGCTGGCAGACGAGTTTATTGATAAAAATAGAGGACGATTTTTCAGTTTCATATCTGCCACTTGTCAAAGTGGGAAATGGAGTGAGATTGGCCGATGAAAAGAATAGGACTGAGATTATGAGAAAATTCAATTCTCGTTCGGATGATATCAAGAAACCAGGCTTTGTCAAGAAGCAATATTCGCAGTTTGCTGATACTTATCTTGAATTTTATCTTCGCGCTCTTTCAGGTGAGAAATCACTGTTATTCCGCGTTATTAATAAACTATCGAGAGGTCATTTTATGAAGCGTTATCTACAGAGATGTTACAGCAAAGCAATAAAAGTTAGGATTGCAAATTATATAGACTGCGAGGCTCATAGAGAGTTGCTTTCTCAGGCCATCGAGAATGATTATAAGGGGGTAAAGCAATGAGCTTGGTTTTGAAGGGAATTAAAGCAATTGGATTCTGCTTTGCTACAGCTGTGTCAAAAATCAGATGGAAAGGACTAAACGTTTCCGGATTATTCCGTAAACGTTGTGATACGCAGATAATCATATCTGAAAATGGAAAAATGAGTATCGGTAGAGATGTACGATTTCAACGGAATGTTTCTTTAACCTCAGTGGGAGGAGTGCTCAGCATTGGAAACAATGTCTCATTTAACCGGAATAATATCATAATTTGTCGGAAAGAGATAACAATCGGAGACAATGTAATTTTCGGACCGGGAGTAACAATCTATGATCATGATCACGTTTTTTCGGAAGAGGGCATTCTACCAGGTTATAAACATGGTGCAGTTGTCATAGAGAAAGGCTGTTGGATTGCTTCGAATGTTACTATACTAAGAAATACACATATTGGAGAAGGCTGCGTAATCGGAGCAGGAGCAGTTGTGAAAGGTGTTATTCCACAACATTCCCTTGTCACCAGTGATCGAGGACTGAACATTGTTTCAATAAAGAACAGGACGATGTGATACAACTTTTCTATTAGAGGGGTAATAATGTCGAGAAAAAAGAAGCTCTTATTAAATACTGCCACAGGCATACTGAAGCAGATTATAACAGTAATCTGTGGCTTTATTTTGCCCCGGTATTTTCTGCTATATTATGGATCTTCTGTGAATGGCTTGATATCGTCGATAACCCACTTTCTGAGTTTTATCGCATTACTAGATATGGGCGTAGGAGCGGTCATTCAGGCAAATCTGTATAAACCACTTGCTGATAAAGATGAAAAACAGCTCAGTAGGATACTACGATCTGCAGAGCGTTTCTTTCGGAGATTAGCTTATATTTTTATTGGCTACATCATAGTTTTATGTATTATTCTTCCTGAAATAGTTGAATTTAATACATGGTATACAGTTTCATTAGTTGCTATTATCGCGATAAGCACTTTAGCGCAGTATTTATTTGGCGTAACATATCAGCTGTTATTAAACGCGGATCAAAAGTCATATGTTCAGCTGGCGTTACAGATTGGGACAATCATATTAAACACTGTATTATCAATCGTACTAATGAAGCTTGGCGCTTCGGTTCACATGGTCAAACTGATGACAGCGCTGATTTTTGTGATTCGTCCGTTGCTTCAAATGCTGTATGTTCGGAAGCACTATCATGTTGACAGGAAGATCGAATTAGAAGGCGAGCCGATCAAGCAGAAGTGGAATGGCTTTTCGCAGCATGTTGCTGCAACAGTTTGCCAAAATATTGATGTAATTGTACTGACCGTATTTTCATCTTTGGAAAATGTTTCTATATCCTCTGTATACTTCAACGTTGTTAACGGCGTTCAACAAATTATAATGACTGCCGCCACGGGTATAGAGTCTCTGTTTGGAAATATGTTGGCAAAAAATGAGATAGAGAAACTCACAGAGACATTTGATACTATAGAATGGATTGTACATGTTGTGGTTACGTTTGTTTTTACGGTTGCTGCTATTACAATTGTTTCTTTTGTTTCTGTTTATACAAAAGGAATAACTGATGCAAACTACATTGCTCCTGTGTTTAGCGTTGTCTTGGTGACAGCGTATGGATTTCAGTGCCTCCGGATTCCCTATTTTAGAGTGATAAAAGCGGCAGGACATTTTAAGGAAACACAAAACGGAGCATACATATCTGCTGCACTCAACATAATCATTACTCTGGTTTTGGTATTTAAATTTGGCTTAATTGGCGCAGCAACAGGAACACTAGTCGCTATGCTGTACCATACATGTTATTTTGTGTGGTATTTAAGAAAAAACATATTAAATAGAAAGATTATTGTCTTTATAAAGTATCTATTAGAGGATGGAATCGTTATAGCTGCTTCTGTGTTAATATGTAGATTAATAAAAATGTCAGAAGTGACATATCTATCATGGATGCTATATGCATTAAAGGTTTCTTTGATTGTACTTGCAATCAGTGTTCTTACCAATGTCGCGTTTGCAAATCGGCAGATTAGGAATTGCTTTATTTTAGTAAGGCGCTCAAAATGATTCAATAATATCTTTATGTGATAACACTTTTATCCTAATACTATTCGCTATTGAAAGTGCAAAAACTGCAACCCATACAAAAGTGATTAGCAAAATCAGAGATAGATGGTTCTTTAAACCAATAGTCGGATTCGATAAGGAGATGATACCTGCATGTTTACTCTTTGGAAAAAGCTTTTTTTGACATTGGCATTTCATGAAATGCTGAACTGGATGCCGTCAAAAATGTATGTTTCTATATACTATTTTTTATCGTTCCATAGAAGACTGGATCTAAAGAATCCAAAGACCTATAACGAAAAGCTTCAGTGGATAAAACTGTACGATCATAAACCTATATATACGAAAATGGTTGACAAATACACTGCAAAGGAGTACGCTTCCGCACTTATCGGAGAGGAGTATATTATTCCTACACTTTATGTTTGGGATCGTGCAGAGGATATAGATTTTTCTCAACTGCCGGATAAGGTTGTCTTAAAGACAACCCATGATTCAGGAGGTGTAAAAATCCTCGATAGGGAATTGGGATATAATGAAGAGGAAATTCGAGTTTTTTTTAAGAAGAGATTAAAGAGAAGTCTATATAATATTACCAGAGAGTGGCCATATAAAGATGTTAAGCCAAGGATCATTGCGGAACCTTTTTTGGTAGACGATGAAACCAAAGAATTAAGAGACTATAAAATATTTACGTTCAATGGAGAACCAGCATATTTCTTTATCGCCCAAGGAAGACAGTCAAAGAATACGCATATGGACTACTTTGATCTCGACTATAATCGCATTGATCTGACTTGGGGATATCCAAATTCAGAGAATCCGCCTGCTAAGCCGGATTGTTTTGAGAAAATGATTGAATTGTCTCGGATATTAGCTGCGGGAACAACTGAACTACGAGTCGATTTTTATTATGTAAATGGCAAAATCTACTTTGGAGAATTAACCTTTTTTGATGGTAGCGGGTTTACTCCTATCGTTCCTGATGAGTGGGACTATAGACTTGGTGAAAGAGTCACCTTGCCAGTAAAGAAACTGTAATGTTGAAGAAAGAATGGTAACAAAGGGAAAATGAAGAAAAAGATTATGTGCGTGTTCGGCACGCGGCCGGAGGCAATTAAGATTTGCCCGCTGGTCAATGAAATGAAAAAGAGAAGAGGGCTTGAGGCCGTTGTCTGCGTGACCGCGCAGCATCGGCAAATGCTCGATCAGGTGCTTGCTACGTTCAACGTGGTTCCGGATTACGATCTCAACATCATGAAGGATCGGCAGACGCTGTTCGACATCACGACGAATATCCTGAACGGGATCAAAGAAATCCTTGAAAAAGAAAAACCGGACGTTGTTTTGGTTCACGGCGACACGAGCACGACGTTTGTGACGGCGCTCGCCTGCTTCTATCTGCAGATCCCGGTCGGTCATGTGGAGGCAGGGCTTCGCACCTATAACATATATTCCCCCTACCCGGAGGAATTCAACCGTCAGGCGGTCGGCATCATTTCAAAGTACAACTTTGCACCGACACAGCTTGCGGCAGATCACCTTATCAAAGAGGGGAAGAACCCGGATAATATTTATATTACGGGCAATACAGTTATCGACGCCATGCAGCATACGGTGCGGGAGGACTATACGCATCCTGAGCTTGATTGGGTCGGCGACGGCAAGCTGATTTTCATCACCGCGCATCGACGCGAAAACCTCGGTGAGCCGATGCACCATATGTTCCGTGCGATTCGCCGCGTTCTGGACGAGCATCCGGAGTGCAAGGCGGTCTATCCGATCCACATGAATCCGGTGGTACGGCAGGCAGCAGACGAGGAGCTTGGTGATTGCAACCAGATCCACATTATCGAACCAATCGAGGTGTTTGATTGCCACAACTTTGAAGCGCGCAGTTATTTATGCCTGACGGATTCTGGTGGGATCCAAGAGGAATGCCCGAGCTATGGCGTCCCCGTATTAGTCATGCGCGACACAACCGAGCGTCCGGAAGGCGTAGATGCGGGCACGTTGAAACTGGTCGGAACGGATGAGGAAACGATCTACAACACCTTTAAACTGCTTTTAGAGGATGAAAACGAGTATAACAAGATGAGCCATGCCTGCAATCCATACGGTGATGGACATGCCTGCGAACGTATAGCAGACATCTTGGAAGGAAAAGAGTATATTCCATGGAACCCCGAATCAAAATAGCATTTGTGACATAAATGCACCCAAATCACGGGTGCATTTCTTTTTGGGCTAAAACACATTAAAAATGTGTCATAATGGCAAAAATGATTATTTACAAATTGTTAATAATATGATAGAGTATCTCCGCGAGGTGGTTTTGGGTATCAGCATATACGGAGAAATGACACCCGGAATCGGCAGTTCGGCACGGTATCGGAATGTGTGATAGGGCAGATTCGTACACGGTTGAATCGAAGGAAGAGAGGAAACGAAAGATGGAGAAGGACTATGTAACGTATTTGCAGAACAGCGGGGAACCGGAGCAGGAGAATTGCAGCACAGGGATCGTTCCTTCAGATTGTGTGGGAGCGAAAGAAGACAGCAAGGGGCAGGAAACACTTGTGCCCATCCTCACAAGTATGTCGAAATACCTGTTTCAGCATTACCGGCTGACCATGTATAGTTATCTCAATCGCAGCTTGAAAAATGGCAATTTGGATAGAGCCATCGGCTTCCATGTTAAGAATAGAATAATCGACCGTCATATTTGCAGTTTCGACAATCCGACCTTCTGGCGTGTGAAGCGGGATACCTTCATTGCAAATGTGGGTGTTACCTTGTTCCTGGATACCGCAGATGGCAACCGACCGTGGGAGGGCTTCCTGAGCCTTTGGTTTCAGATGGGCGAAACTGTTTCCTGCTCTGTGGAATACATGGGTTCAATTGAGGAAATGGAAGACGAGAATCTTCCTATGCTCAGTTCCTACCTCGTGCCGATCTTTTCAAACAGGCAGATGGACGATGAAGCCGAAGCGATCTGGGCTAAGTATCTGCCGGAAGCGCTGCAGCATCCGGAAAAGCGCAGCGCTTTGGCACTTGCCAAGAAAATGGGGCTTTCGATTGAATATCATCCGATCTATCGGCATAAGGAAACAGGCAGTATTCTGTTCTTTGAAGACGGCGAGCTGACCGTTTGGAATGAAATCGCGGAAGATGAGGATAAGAAGGAACCGGTGAACGTGACAATTCCGGCAAATACGATCGTCATTAATACGAATGTGATTCAGGAACGGTACTCCGGCTTCCAAATTTACCATGAGTGTATCCATTTTGAGGAGCACTATCTGTTTTACCGGTTGCAAAAGATGGGAAATAATGATCCACAAGCGATCAAAACCGAAAAAGTCAGGGTGACGAAGGATCAGAGAATTAATGATCCGGTGTACTGGATGGAAAAACAGGCGAATCGCGGCGCATACGGTCTGCTTATGCCCGCGACCTATATGCGGGATTGGATTCGATCGGAAATGGATAAGGCGACACAGTGCTTCCATTCCGGCTATCGGTATCAGGTAGTGGGCGAGGAAATCGCGGAGCAGTTGAAACTGCCGTGGTTTCGTGTTCGCGCACGGCTGATTCAGCTCGGGCACATCGCAGCGAGAGGAGCATTGAACTGTGCAGATCATCACAGGATTGAGCCTTTTGCGTTCGACTTCAACGCCTGGCAGCAGGATCAGCAAACCTTTGTGATTGACAAAGAGGGCGCTTGGAAACTGTACGAGAAGAATGCGGAGTTCCGCGAGATGATCGACAGCGGGCAATACACATATGCAGACGGTCATATTGTGAGGAACGATCCCGCGTTTTTCAAGGAAGGTGTTCACGGACCGAGATTGTCTGCATGGGCAAATTCCCATGTGGATCAGTGCTGCGTCCGCTTCGTTCGTCAATATGTCCAGCAAAACGTCGGCAAATACGTGTTTGGAAGAATGAACTTTGACGCCGATTATGTCAAGCAAACACTGTTCTATGTGGAAAGCGTCGCATCGGACGGTGTTGATGAACTGACCGCAACAAAGAAATATAAAGAAAACTTCCCGGACACGTTCAAAGAAGCATTTGACCAGATTCGGAAGCAGAACAAGCTGAGTATAGAGCGTACAGCGGAGCTGATGAATCTATCGGACAGCACGTTAAAGCGGTGGGTTAAGGAGCCGGATGACAACATCACGATTGATTTTGTTGTCACGGCGGCGCTTGCGATGAAGCTCCCGGACTGGATCAGCGAACTGTTGCTGGATCGGGCGCATAAGTGCCTGAGCACTGCGGATCGACGCCATCTTGCGCTCCGATGGATCCTGCGCGTTCAATGGAATGATGGAATTGCAGCTGCCAATGACTTTTTGACAGGGAAAGGGTTGGAGCCGCTTCATATCTGAATAATCGCCGATACATCATGCCGATCACTCAGACGAGTGGTCGGTCTTTTCATTTTTGGCGTTTTTCATATTTTTTTGCTGCGATTAAACCGATCAGGTCAAAACTTGACCTACTTTTTGACCGTTCTCCCTCTTGACAAGAATGCTTTTGAGGCCGTTTTTCGGCAAAAAGGCTTCGGTTATGCACAAGAACCTGGACTATACGCTTGTTCCCGATGCTTTTATGCGCATTGTTAACAAATGAATTGTGTCAAATCCTGAACTGTTATTTGAAG
>JAEEGL010662550.1_pt1 | contig 28347 bp, 28 predicted proteins | sample 9134231 | NCBI WGS metagenome assembly JAEEGL01 (sample SAMN16246548, study PRJNA631951) | gut metagenome | biome: gut microbiome; feature: rumen; material: fiber-attached | host: Bos | place: Iran: Karaj | collected 2018-10
AGCAGCGAGAAGGGTGGTGAGGTTGCAGCTGCATGGCTCACGTTCATAGAGACATGCAAACTACAAAAGAAGGCAGCATTTGATTTCTTCAACGACTTCTTCAAGAAAGTTACCGAGGGTAGGAGCGATTACGAGCTCATTACTCAGGAGGTATTAAGTTAAAAACGTATAAAAACAACAAAATCCAATTTCCTTTAAAACTCCCGAATCCCCAGCAAATGCTGGGGCTAAGGCTTATGGTAAAAAGGGGTTGGATGCTTACCAAGATGTTGGATAAATTAAAAAATGAAGGATTAATTCGCGTTGTAGAAAAGGAAGAGGAAGATAAGAAATATAAGTGTTTAGAGAAGGTAAGATAATTGAGATTGATAAAAACACTATAAATGGAGGGATGAGCACCATCAATTATAATAGCCGCATTGAAAAACTTAAATCTCGCTATAACCCAGACAAGCTTCAACAGGTTGAGAATCGGGTGTTCAGCGAGACACAAGGATTATTCGGTGATACACAAAAATATGTGAGAATGGCTATGATGGCCGTAGACAGTGATTATACGGCGAAGTCAAAGCAGGCTGGAGAAGCAGCAAAGGAACACTTGAAACGTGAACTTACTGATGTGGAGTTTCGTTATCAAGGCTCTGTTATGACCGACACACATATAAAAGGCTCAAGTGATATAGACTTGTTGGTTATATGTACAAAGTTTAACCACACTGATATTAATAGAGTAAGGAGTGAATTAAATGCAATAGGTAATCATACTAATAGCGAACTGTCAAATTTGCGTTCATATTCTGAACGTTTTTCACCTTATCAAGGTAACTGTAATGAGGATTTACGCCAACTGCGACTGGATATTGAGCGTGTAATGGCATCGCATTATACCATTTGTGATATTTCAAAACCTAAGTCCGTTAAGATTACCAATCAGAATCTTCACCGTGACGTGGATGTGGTAACATCATGCTGGTATGATTCTTATTATTATGTGTTATATGGTGAAGACGAAACTAATAGGGCGATAAGTATCTACAATAAGGCAACAAATACAGATAAAGGCCCAGACTATCCGTTTCTAAGCATTTCACGAATAAACAATCGCAGTGCAGCCACCAATGGGCGTTTGAAGCGTATGATTCGTTTTCTGAAGAATGTTCGTTCTGACTCAGACAAGAAGATTGATTTGACGAGCTTTGAAATTAATGCAATATGCTATGACATACCAACATCTGAGTACCAAAACAAAGATTATAAGGATTTGGTAGATATCGTCTGGAGTAAGATGTATCATTTGTGGAAGGATGAAAAAACAGATGATTTGGCTTCGGTGGTGGGTAATGAATATGTTTTCAAAAACAAGCCAGATAAGGTAGCTGCATTAAAGCTACTTGAAGATGAGGTATGGAAAATTAGTCAGGATTTAAAATGATTCAGCAATGAAACCAAGAATATTTATAGGATCTTCTTCGGAGGGATTATACGCTGCTGAATATATAAAGCAGCATCTTAGTGGAGATTATGATTGTATAATCTGGAATGATGGTGTTTTCAAATACAACAGGAGTTTCTTGGAAACCCTGTTAAATTCTGCGAGCCTATTCGATTTTGGCTTCCTGATTTTTACAAAAGATGATCTTACCTTGTCACGTGATGAAGCATTTGAGGAAGCAAGGGATAATGTCTTGTTTGAATATGGCTTATTTTTAGGTCGTCTAGGGTTGGACAGGGCTTTCGTTATAGCAGAAAGAGGGGTAAAAATCCCGAGCGATTTCTTGGGATACACTTTAACTCAGATGGACACCCAGAAAGATGCTGCAGGTCACAACGTCGTAGATGATGCTAAATTTTCTATAGAGTTAAGTAAGTTGAAAGCCCAGATTGATGATTATGTAAGACTTGGGCATTTGGGATTGTTACCGTCAACTGTCATAGCTATTTCCTATTTTGAGAACTTTGTCCAACTAGTCTCAGATTGGCTCAATGAAAATATGGGTTCTATTCCGTGTGGTGATAAGACATTTAAATCAGCTAAGCTTAGAATTGTGATTCCATCTGACTTTGATGCAGATTTGAAGAAGAGAGCCACCCTATACTATAGAAAACTTGGTCTAACTGAGACTTCTTTTCCTAGTAGAGGGAGAAATTATCCTGTTCATCTTTCTGAAATCACAGAGGGTGATGAAGTGATAATTTATGATATGCCTTCGATTCTGAATGGAATTGATAAAGCTATTGATATGTATTTTCGAGTTGGTCATATTGGGAAGAAAGAAGACCAGCAATTGGCAGAAGAACATGAAATGGCTAATTTTGAAAATGTACTGCGTATGCTTATCTCTCAGGATGCATTCTGTAAAAGTTGTGTAGAAATAGTACATGAGTAAAAAATTGGTGGCTATCCACGGACGATCCCCTTGCGTTTATTTTTAAACATGATACGGCTTTCTATGCGATACGAAGAAATATTTGACCCGGAGAACATTGATCAGGACTGCAGTAGGATTGTGAGAATTTCGAAAGGCTAGATAGTTCTAATTATGGAAAAACAATGTGAGAATGAGGTGTGGAACTTGAGAGGTAATATCCGTAAGTTCCTGTCATTAGAGATGGCTTATAAGCGTGCTTATAGGCATCTGCTTGATGCACAGTATCTTTCCATTGATAGAGAAATAATCCGTACTGATTCCGAAAATGGCATTAGTGATGATACTTTGGCAAAATGGCTGAGAAGTAGAATAATATATGAGAACGACTATAAACTTTTTATTGATAAAGGTAAAGGTCTTCTATTAACAATCGATGAGATAATTCCTCAGGATACTGAACTGAAGTTTTTGTTAAGCGTCAAGAATAAACTAGAGACAACATCTCCGAAACAGAATGTACTTTCATGTGTATGTTACTATTCGGCTATGAATAATCTCTGTGAATTTGTTCATCTCCATCGATTGTCTAAGGATTTTAAGATAGGGTTGTATCTTGTAAAGAAGGCTGATAAACATTTAGGTCTTGGCGTATTTCATTATGCGGCAATAGCAAGTAAACTCATCAGGCTAGCCAATACGGATTGGGAAATGAAAACAGCCGAGGAAGTATTGAAACTGATTGGACAGAATTTGTTTTCATCTTATCCATTATCTGATCAAGCGTTGTGCTTAGAACATGCGATACCTTTGGCTGAAGTAGCATACCATGACCACGATGGTGAGCCTCTCCTGCCTGTATCTATTCAGATGCCCGGTAATTATTCTATCAGCGGAAGGTTTCACTTGCCTTTGTCCTTACATGGATATATAGCCACATGTGAACATACAAACCGAACTTTCCTCGGATTTAGAGGTACCGACAGTATGACCAATGTAATTACAGATATTGCCCAGTATCTTGTAGGTTCTAGTCTCGTTTATAAAATGGCATTAGGTCTATTGATAGAGATAAGGTCACAGATACAAAACGAGTTACTAGTTGTTGGGCATTCGCTTGGTGGTGGATTGATGCAATTTGCCGTTGCTGGTTTAAATGATTTAGAAGTAGAAGGAATAGGCTTTAATTCTGCAGGTTTATCAGACATGACATATAATATACTTCATGGTAGGGATGGACGTATTTCTCATTTCCATTTGAAGTACGATCAAGTATTCTATATAGGTCATCAATTAGGAAAGTGCTTTGATATGAATCATTCTGTAAGCAATCCTATTTCAGCCCATCGTTTATCTACAATGAGAAAATATGTGGATTGTGGATGTAATTTACCATATTTCTGGATATCATAAACATTATAAATGGAATTACATATGGATAAGACAACGATAACTTGGAAAAAGTACCCATATACGGGAAAGACTGCAGATGTGGAGTTCTATAAACTCGATGAGGATACAATTGATAAGTATGTACCGGAAGGAGTTATGCCAGGTAATTATAGAATTGGCAAGCTTGATAACGGTAAGTTTACTATTATATATGTTGGACGTGTTGATCATCGTCAGGACGAAGGCTTAAGGGACAGACTCAAGGAGCATATTGGGGAATGGAGTGGTGACTTGTGGTTTGATTGGGCAAGAGCTAAAGATGTCAAGGCTGCCTATGAACAAGAATGTACTGATTTTCATCTTTGGGGTGAAGCTAAACATCTTGAAAACGACAAACATCCCAAAAAACCAGATGGAAAGACCAATTTGAATTGTCCGCTATGTGGAGAATAGTTTTTTCATAATCCGTATGGTACATCCGATGTTTCAAATCAAGAATATTAAAGAGGTGACGGAGCCGTTGAAGGAGGAGATCCTGAAGGGGACTCGACGAAGTCGCTTGTTCCGTAGGTCTCAAGAATGTTCATACGATAGAGGAGATGAAGGCAAGGCTGCAGGCTTTTGGATATAGCGGATAATACCCAAAGCAATTATTGATACACGATGTCTGAAATTGGAGATTCCATTCAAGCGAAATGTCTCGCATTTGGCGACAGGATCATTAAACTTAATGACTACTTACTGGCGCAGGCGGTAGCAGCCCATGAGAATTATAAGAAGTCAATAATTCAAAAGAAAGGAAAACAAACATCTTCCATCTTACATCAGCCTTCTTCCATCAGCGTAGCAGCAGTACCAGTGTACTTACAGTCGGTATCAGCCCTATGTAATCAACTTCTGCGAAGCGGGACATCAATCGGAGCCAACAATGCGGAAGCATGTAACGCGGTAAGCAAGGCCGACTTCAAGTCCAAGAGCTTCATTGCTCTTAAAGAAGCAAGGGAATCTTTATACTGGATAGATCTACTACATAGAAACGGTTATTTAGATGATAAGCAGTATAATAGCATTTATGCAGACTGCGAAGAACTAGTGAAGATTTTGGTTGCTAGGTGCAAGAAGTTGAATACAGATGAAAGCGGGAATGAATAACACTCTTCCTTCTTACGTCTTCCCTCTGACATCAAACACTTCTTCCTTCTTCCCTCTTCAATCTTCCATCTTTTCGGTTAATCCGCGGCGGATTATTATTTCCACGAATAAAGAAGAACAACCCCATACTGCCGTGAGGCAGCTATTTGATAATAAATTGTAAGGAGGGCAGGCACTGTTCAGTATGTTCCTACAAGTGCTGTTCATCCTGCCCCATCTTTAGGGAACTTGTATGACCAGGGGCGTAGAAACCACATCTTCCTTCTCCTATCTTACATCTTCCATCGTATAGTTTCTACAAGCTCCGACAATCCTGCCTTTTCATGGCAGATAAATGTGAATTAAATAAATGGAAATGTCGTGAGACACTATATAAAAAATCGTTATGTTTGGGGCAGGCTCTCATCAGGGTCTCTCATAAAATAAAGGTTCAATAAATCTTGGTGACCCTGTCCCCTTTTAATCTTTAGAATTATGAATATATTAGTAACAGGTGCCAACGGCCAACTTGGCAATGAAATGCGTATTGTGGCCAAAGACTCAAAGGACAATTACGTTTTTACAGATGTTGTTGAAGTTGAGGGGCAGGATACAACGATCCTTGACATTACAAACGTAGACGCAATTCGAGCCATTGTTAGTGAGAAGAATATTAACGTAATTGTTAACTGTGCCGCATATACCAATGTAGATGCTGCGGAGAGTAATGAGGCTATTGCTGAGAAACTGAATGCGGAAGCCCCCAAGAATCTTGCAATCGCCATGAAAGAGGTAAATGGACTCTTAATACATATTAGCACGGATTATGTTTTTGGAGGAGATCCATACAATACACCTTGCAGGGAAGAACAAACAGGAACGCCAACTGGAGTATATGGTTTGACAAAACTGCATGGAGAGCAGGGCATTATATCTACAAATTGCAATTATGTAATACTTCGAACCGCATGGCTTTACTCTGAGTTTGGTAAAAACTTTGTTAAGACAATGATGAACCTCACTGCAACTAAGCCGCAGTTGAAAGTTGTCTTTGATCAGGTTGGGACACCGACTTATGCTTTAGATCTTGCCAAAGCTATATCTGTTGTTGTTGAGGATTATAAACAGGAATGTTTTGAGTACAATCACCAATGGTCTTTGTATTCTAAGCGAGGTATTTATCATTATAGTAATGAGGGGGTATGTTCATGGTTTGATTTCACCATGATGATTGCGGAATATGCGGGGCAAACCTCTTGCAACATTCAACCCTGCCACTCGAACGAGTTCCCTTCACCTGTAAAACGTCCGGCATTCTCAGTATTAGATAAGACCAAAGTGAAAGAAACTTTTGGCATCTCAGTACCTTATTGGACTGATTCTCTCAAAATATGCATGAATAATTTATTAAAAGGATAAACATATGGAGGTAATAAAGACACCCATTGAAGGAGTGGTAATCATTGAACCACGCATTTTTGAAGATTCACGCGGGTATTTCTTTGAGTCATTCTCACAGCGCGAGTTCGACGAGAAGGTACGCCCTATCAACTTTGTGCAGGATAACGAAAGTAAATCCTCATATGGAGTAATGCGAGGTTTGCATTTTCAGCGACCGCCATTCACACAGAGCAAACTGGTTCGGTGTGTGAAGGGCTCAGTACTTGACGTAGCAGTAGATATCCGTAAAGGTTCGCCAACTTTTGGACAGCATGTAGCTGTTGAATTGACAGAAGATAATCACAGACAATTCTTTATCCCGAAAGGTTTCGCTCATGGATTTGCAGTCCTTAGTGAAACTGCGGTATTTCAGTATAAGTGTGATGAGTTCTATCATCCTGAAGCTGATGGTGGTATCAGTATATTGGATGATTCTCTTGGTATAGATTGGCGTATTAATGATAAGGCCATTCTTTCCGAAAAGGACACAAAACAGCCTAAACTGGCTGATTATGATAGCCCATTTGATATCAAAATTGATTTATATAAATTATAAGCGTATGAAGGGTATAGTTTTAGCAGGTGGTTCTGGCACACGCCTTTACCCCATCACCAAAGGTATCAGCAAGCAGCTGATCCCGATATTTGATAAACCCATGGTTTATTATCCAATCTCCGCTTTAATGCTTGCAGGTATTAGAGATATTCTAATTATATCAACCCCCTTTGATTTACCTGGCTTTAAGCGCCTTCTTGGCGATGGTTCTGACTATGGCGTTCATTTCGAGTATGCAGAGCAGCCCAGTCCAGATGGACTTGCACAGGCTTTCATTATTGGTGAGAAATTCATAGGAAATGATAGTGCGTGCCTTGTCCTTGGTGATAACATTTTCTATGGCTCTGGCTTTACTGGCCTTCTTCGTAAGGCTGTGAAGGATGCAGAGGAGAAAGGGAAGGCAACAGTTTTCGGTTATTGGGTTAATGACCCTGAACGTTATGGTGTCGCTGAATTTGATAAGGAAGGTAACTGTCTAAGCATAGAGGAGAAACCCGCCAACCCGAAATCAAACTATGCTGTGGTGGGTTTGTATTTCTATCCAAACAAAGTAGTTGAAGTTGCCAAAAACATTAAACCATCAGCACGTGGAGAATTGGAAATAACTACAGTCAATCAGGTATTCCTAAATGATAAGGAATTAAAAGTTCAAGTCTTTGGCCGTGGCTTCGCTTGGTTAGATACTGGTACACATGATAGTCTTGCAGAAGCTTCTACCTTTGTGGAGGTTATAGAGAAACGCCAAGGATTGAAGGTGGCTTGCTTGGAGGGTATCGCTTATCGCAATGGATGGATTTCCGAGGAAAAGATGAGAGAACTTGCTAAACCTATGCTGAAGAACCAGTATGGTCAATACCTCCTGAAGGTAATTGACGAGATGAAAGAGGATATTAATTCAAATACATTACAACACGTGTAAAAGTATGAAACGCAATATTATTATTACCGGTGGCGCAGGCTTTATCGGGAGCCATGTGGTGCGCCTGTTCGTGAACAAGTATCCCGAGTATCACATCATCAACCTCGACAAGCTGACGTATGCCGGCAACTTGGCTAATCTCAAGGACATCGAGGACAAACCCAACTACGAGTTCGTGAAGATGGACATCTGCGACTTCGACGCCTTCTATCAGTTGATGCAGGACAAGAAGGTCGATGGTATCATTCACTTGGCTGCAGAAAGTCATGTTGACCGCTCAATCAAAGACCCCTTTACATTTGCCAAAACCAATGTGATGGGTACATTGTCTCTTCTCCAGGCAGCAAAACTATACTGGGAATCGCTACCGGAGAGATACGAGGGCAAACGATTCTATCATATCTCGACCGATGAGGTGTATGGTGCACTCGAACTGACTCATCCCGAGGGTATTGAGCCTCCATTTACTACTACAGCATCGAGTTCTGTGCACCACTTGGCTTACGGTGACAAGTTCTTCTTAGAGACAACAAAATACAATCCGCACTCACCATATAGTGCGGCAAAGGCTTCCTCAGACCACTTCGTCCGTGCTTATCATGATACTTATGGCATGCCCGTCGTCGTCACAAATTGTTCGAATAACTACGGTCCCTATCAGTTCCCTGAGAAACTGATACCGCTCTTCATCAACAATATTCGAAATCGCAAGCCGTTGCCAGTTTATGGAAAGGGAGAAAATGTGCGTGATTGGCTTTATGTCGAAGACCATGCCCGTGCTATCGATTTAATTTTCCATGAGGGTAAGATTGCTGATACTTATAATATCGGTGGTTTTAATGAGTGGAAAAACATCGATATAATTAAGGTTGTCATCAAGACTGTGGACAGATTGTTGGGCCGTAAGGAAGGTGAGGATATGGATCTGATTACCTTCGTCACAGACCGTGCTGGACATGATTTAAGATATGCCATTGATTCAAGCAAACTTCAGAAAGAACTTGGTTGGGAGCCCAGCCTTCAGTTTGAAGAGGGTATAGAGAAAACCGTAAAGTGGTATCTTGACAATCAGGAGTGGCTGGACAATGTGACTTCTGGTGATTATCAGAAGTATTACGACAATCAATACGCAAATAGATAGGATAATGAATAAAGATACTATTACAGTTACCTCACCGTTGCTACCAAATCTTGAGGAATTTAACGAAATACTCAAGGAAATATGGGCAAGTAAGTGGATTACTAATATGGGGCAGTTTCACAAGCAATTGGAGCAGGCCTTGTGTGAGTATCTGAAAGTTCCATATATTAGTTTGTTTACCAATGGAACATTACCCTTACTTACTGCTTTACAAGCACTACGTATTACAGGAGAGGTTATCACAACACCTTACAGCTTTGTGGCCACCACTCACAGTATCTGGTGGAATGGTTGCCGCCCCGTATTTGTGGATATTGAAGAGGATACCTGTGGTATTGATCCTGACAAAATTGAAGCTGCTATCACGCCCAAGACCACAGCTATTATGCCTGTGCATTGTTATGGCAAGCCAGTGAAGATGAAGCGCATCCAAGAGATTGCTGATAAGTATGGTTTGAAAATCATCTATGATGCAGCTCATGCGTTCGGTGTGGAGGTAGATGGCGAAAGTGTGTTGAATGCTGGTGATATGAGCACCCTTAGCTTCCATGCCACTAAGGTGTACAATACTCTCGAAGGTGGTGCTTTGGTGATGCACGATGAGCAGACCAAGAAGCGTATTGACTACCTGAAGAACTTTGGCTTTGCAGGAGAAACAGAAGTGGTTGCTCCTGGCATCAATAGTAAGGTGGATGAAGTGCGTTGTGCGTATGGTATGTTGAACTTGAAACAGGTAGATCAAGCTATTGCTAACCGCCAGAAAGTGGCCAACCGCTATCGTGAAGCTTTGAAGGATGTACCAGGCATTCGTTTCTTTGATGATATGCCGGGTATACGTCACAATTACAGCTATTTCCCCATCTTCATCAATGCAGCAGAATATGGCAAAACCCGTGATGAGTTGTACTTTGAAATGAAACAGAAGAACGTGCTTGGTCGCAGGTATTTCTATCCGCTTATCAGTAATTTCAGTACATATCGAAGCCTTCCTAGTGCAGCACCGGAGAATTTGCCTGTTGCAACAAAGATCGCAAATGAGGTGATTTGCTTGCCTATGCACCATGAGTTGAGCGAAAATGATATCGAACGCGTGTTGAATTTAATTATTTAATAATGAAGATACTAGTATTAGCAGGTGGAGCTGATCAGATTGCGCTCATTCAAGAATTGAAAAAAAGAGGGCATGAGATTATATTGCTTGATTACTTTGATAATCCACCAGCTAAATTATATGCCGATAAACATATAGTTGCAAGTACGCTAGATTTACATGCAGTGGAAAAATATGCAAGGGAAGAAAATGTTTCCCTTATTTGTACCGCTTGTACCGATCAAGCATTGTTGACTGTGTCATATGTTTCGGAACGGTTAGGGCTACCTTGTTATATCGATTACCAAACAGGACTAAATGTTACAAATAAGTCCTATATGAAAAAGGTCTTGTCTGATAATGGAATACCAACGGCACGCTTCGCAATTGTAGATAGTCCCACAGAAATAATAATCAAAGACTTTGAATTTCCATTAGTGGTAAAACCTGTTGATTGTAATTCTTCAAAAGGAGTGAAGAAAGTCGATTCTATTGTGGAATACAGACAATATATAGCAGAGGCAATACAATACAGCCGCACAAATACAGCCATTGTAGAGGAATTTAAAGAAGGAAAAGAGATTTCAGCTGATTTCTATATAGAATCAGGAGTTGCAAAGTTGTTGTCAGCAACATCGTCTATTAAAATAAAAAACAGGAACTCTTTCACAATATTATGCAGCGATTATCCTGCTTTAAGCAAATTGCAGGAAGAAAAGGTTACGAGAATTGCACAAGAAATATCTGAAGCTTTTAATCTTGATAATACTCCACTGCTTGTTCAAATGATTGTAAATGATTGTGAAATAAATGTAATTGAATTTAGTGCAAGAATGGGTGGAGGTTCAAAATACAAGTTAATAGAAATTCTTTCTGGGGTGAATATCATGTCAAAGTATGTAGATCGTATTCTTGGTGGGCGACCTGTCGTATTGCCAGCCAAGCAGGTTGAGTACTGTAAAATGGTTTATATATACTGTCAGCCCGGCATCTATGATCATATGGAAGGGTTAGAGATAATGAAGCAGAAGGGCGTTATAGACGAATATTTCCTTTATAAGACAAAAGGAATGGAAATCCTAAAAGCGGAAACGAGCGGTGATAGACCATCAGGCTATTTGTGTTCAGCTAAAACAGCCGATGAGTTAAGAGATAAAATTAATTATGTTGACTCTAATATTAAAGCCGTGTCAAATAAAGGAGTGGATATGATGATACACGGACTACTTAGATAGTATTTGGGCTACAGAAGGTTATACTATTTGGTGGAGTATATAAAGATACTTACAAGAATCCAGATGCGAAGTATGGGTTTGCGATGATTTGAAATGGAGATGGCAGAACAAGGCTTAAAAGATAAAACTGTAAAAGGGACCATTTGGAGTGCTACTGATGCATTTCTTGGTCAAGGCGTAACGTTTATCGTTGGACTTATATTGGCGCGTCTGCTATCACCGGAAGAATATGGTTTGATAGGTATTGTTACTATATTCACTACAATTTTGCTTTGCGTGGTTGACAGTGGATTTTCGCAAGCTCTTATTAGAAAGCTGAATGTGACCGAGGATGACTATAGCACGCTTTTCATTGTGAATATGATAATGAGTGCATTGATGTATGCACTCCTATTTATTGGGGCACCGGCAATAGCCAGATTCTTTGAGAGGCCACAGTTGGTGGGATTATGTCGAGTGATGGGGTTGCTTTTGATCTTTCAAGCACTTTCAATAGTACAATACACTATTTTAAGTAGAAACGTTGACTTCAAAACTAAGACCAAAGCAAGTGTTATCGCAGCCGCATTAAGCGGAGTGATTGGTATAGCTATGGCTTATATAGGATATGGAGTGTGGGCTCTGGTGGCTCAGCTATTGTCCAAACAACTTATCTTCTCGGTTTGTCTGTGGTTGCTGAACAAGTGGTGGCCAAAATTGAGATTCAGCATCGAGAGCTTTAAATATATGTGGGGTTTTGGATGGAAATTACTTTTAAGCGTATTGCTCAATAATATATGGAATCAATTGTATCAGACAGTTGTTGGTAAATTCTACTCACCAGCGACTCTTGGTCAGTATAGCCGGTCAAAAGAATATGCCATGATTTTTTCCAGTAATCTGACAAATATAGTACAACGTGTCAGCTACCCAGTTCTATCACAGGTACAGGAAGATAAAACACGCATGGTTGGTGCATATCGTAGGGTGATAAAAACGACTATGTTTGTTACTGCTGTTATAATGATTTCAATGGGTGCTATTGCTGAACCACTTATCTATTGTTTGATTGGCCCCCAATGGTATATTGCAGCAACATTTTTGCCGTTAATTTGTATCAGTATGTCCCTTTATCCATTACATGCTATAAATCTGAATATGTTGCAGGTGCAGAACCGGACGGATATTTTTTTGTATTTAGAAATAATCAAAAAAGTTATTGCCATTGGACCTATTTGTCTTGGTATTTTTGTTGATATTTACTGGATGTTGATAGGAACAATTGTTACTGGCATTATTGCTTTCTTCCTTAATAGTTACTATACTGGGAAGAATCTTGATTATACATCATGGATGCAGCTAAAAGATATTGCTCCTTCCTATGGCATTGCATTTTTAATTGCACTAAGTGTCTATTTTATAAAATATCTACCATTTTCTTATTGGATTATACTCCCGTTACAAATTTTCGTAGGTGCGTTTGTGTTTCTTGTTATTTGTGAGAGAACTAAGATAGGAGAATATGTAGAAATTAAAAATATTGCCTTACAATTTTTTAGTAATTTGAGAGGAAAATCAAACCAACATGATAAATAACATCTCTGAAATAAGGATACTTTATGTTTTATCAGCTTATAAAATAGGCGATGGTGTTAGTACAGCAGTTTATTCTCAAATTTTTGATAATAAACCTCACAAATATTTGGTTGTAGCCAAGTGGTTGTACTCGAGCCAGGATAATTTGAATATTATTGAATATACGGAAAGCAAATTGAAACAAGAATTACTGCTCAATCAATATAATGTTATTCATTATCTTAAGGGTAATAACTCGGATATATTGAAACGTGTCTTAAAGGTGACAAAAAAATTGGGACAAACTATTCCGGTGTTAACAACAGTTTGCCAGAATCCGGCATTTAGCTATCTTCTTTTAAGCCCTTTTGAATTAAGACATTCTTCTCATTTTGTGTTTATTGACAAAGCTTCATATAATTCCTCGTTGCTCTCTTTTATACCAAAGAATTTAAAGTCACAAATTTATTTGGCGGGAGGTCCGGGGAAAGAACTTTCAAAAAATGTTGAATATGTAAAACGAACAGATGGAAAAATAATCTTTGGTAGAGGATCGACTTTGTCAAAATGTCCTAAAAATATGTTCGAAATTTTTGATAGCATTGACTGCCCTACCAAAGAATTTCACATTGTAGGTGTATCGACGGAAGATAACTGGGTGGCAGAAGAGGCAAAAAAGAGAAATAATGTGGTCATGTATGGCTTCCTTCCTTTTAACGAGTGGGTTGAAGTTTGTAAAACATTTGATATTTATCTTTATCAATTACCAGTAGATTGCCATGCCTCTTTAGATGGAACCCTTGGCTTGGCTATGTGGATGAAAAAACCTGTAGTTTATTATGGTTGCGAGGCTCCTAAAGAAAGATTCGATAATGAAGTAAACGGATTTGTTGCCGAATCTGCTGAAGAGATGATAAAGTATGCAAATCTTCTGGCAAAAGATTTTGAATTAAGAAAAAGAATAGGCCAGATAGGCCGAGACTCGATAGAAAGAAAAATAGGAACAACTCAGACCAAAAATGAAAAGTATCTTAAGGCATATAATGAATGTTTAACCGCACCTTGTGTTCAGCTTAAGATACCTTCCCCTTATATTATCCTCTATACAAAACGTGCCTGGAAAAGAATTTTACGCGAAATAACGGGTATATACTCACGTCCTATTATTTGATTTGCTGACAATAATAATTCTTTTATTTGACATGCCATTACTGTATCTGTCCTTCTTCATATTTTTGTTTTTTTATTTGAAGGGGAAAAAACGCACATTTGATGTTGCTTGCTATATTAACGTGGTATATTTTGTATGTGTTATATGTTTTGTCATCATTTACTATTTCTATCCTAAAAGTATATCACACATAGATCGAATATCGTTTGGTTCCGTTTTATCTCATCTCTTTCTGCTATCTCTTTTTATAGGACCATTTATCATTCATTCACAAAAAATAGATTTTAGCGGTTTCCGTATTTCGCACAAAGGGCTTAGTATTTTTTCTTGGTGTATTATAATCCCATCAATACTAGCAATGTTGGTATCCGTTTATGACGTTGTGGATATTATCGCCTTTGGTAATTATGAACAGGCAAGAGAAGCATATTTAAATGGTGAGATTGATGGAGGATATATAAGGAGATATGGTATATTAGGATATATTCTTTCATTTGGGCCACAGACATGTTTTATTGCGGTAACAATGTTTTTTTACTCATATTTTTATAAGAGAAGGAAGAAATTAGGCTTTCTTTTGTTTATTGCAAGCTTTGCTCTTGTTATACAGAATCTTTCCATTGCAGGTCGAGAGGGTTTTGTTCGATGGATATTATATTTTGGTTTTAATACGATACTTTTTAAGAATTATTTGTCGTACAAATCAAATAAAGCATTTTGGAAATTACTTGTTGTAGCAGGTGGATTAATGCTAGTTGTTTTTAGCAGTATAACACTTGACAGATTTGAAGAATCAACATACGGTCCTTTTTATAGTATCATAAGTTATGCAGGTCAGCCTTTTTATAATTTTTCTTATAATTATCATGCCTTTTGGGATAAAAATACTAGCGGTTTCTTTTCAATTATAACTTTAATTGGTGGTAATGAAGAATTATCGAACGCAGAAAGGTTCGCAGATTTCGCCATGAACACTTTTCCGACTTTTGTAGGCGGTTTCATGTTCAGAATTGGGCTTTATCGAACTGCATTTTTGGGGTTGTTGTGGTTTTTATTTCTTAATATATTGTTTGGTAAAAATCGGCATTTTAGTTTTACAGTGTTCATTACTTACATCACATTATGTGATATTATTCTTATAGGTGTACTATATTATATCCATTATCCTCGTTTTACTCAGATTACAATGGTGACTTACATCATGTTAGCATATATTTTAAGTATGTTATACCCTAAGAAGATAATAAAAAGCAAATGAAAATAGCCATACTACTTGCTACTTATAATTCAGAGAGATATATCTCAGAACAAATAGAATCAATATTGAATCAAACCAACCATGATTGGGTTCTTTACATAAGAGACGATGGATCTACAGATAAGACACTAGAAATAATTGGTAATTATTTGAAAGACTATTCCAATCGTATTATACTTATCGTTGATAACAAGGGTGCTCTTCGTTCATATTACAACTTCATGGAGTTGTTAAGAGTAGTTAATGCTGATTATTATTTGTTTTGTGACCATGATGACGTTTGGTTGCCGAATAAGATAGAAATCACCATGAATCGAATGTGCGAATTGGAAAGAAACTATCCCTATGCTCCTGTTGTGGTCCATACGGATATGAAGGTAGTAGATCAACAATTAAAAGTTTTGTCTGAGTCTTTCTGGAAGTATTCAAGATTATTACCTAGCCATTGTAGTTTTTGGGAATTAGTAAGTTGTAATTGTGTAAACGGATGCACTATGCTGTTTAATAAAGCTGCAAAAGAGACAGTTTACGGACATGAGTCTTACTGCCTAATGCACGATACGCTTGTTGCTCAATCTGTAGCAGCGGCGGGAGGAATAATTTCAGCAGTAAAGGAACCAACGGTACTGTATAGACAACATGCTGATAATGTCATAGGTGCTTCAGACGCCAGACGTATGTATTTCGTGCGAAAAATAGAGCTGATAAGGTCTACTTATAATTCAAATATGACTGTATGGAAACGTGCATGTCATATAAAACAGGCGTCATTTCTCTTTTTCTTATGGACAAAGGCTAAAATATCATTACTTCGTTTCATTAAGTAATATACCAAATGAATTCTGTATGTATTGCAACCTATAATGGTGGAAAATATCTTCGAAGACAAATAGATTCTGTGTTATCACAGCTGAAAGAAGAGGATGAAATTGTCATATCTGATGACTCGTCAACAGATAATACTGTAGATATTATTAAGTCATACAATGATAACAGAATAAAACTATACGAAGGTGAAAAATTTCATTCTCCAATATTCAACTTTGAGAATGCCATCAAGCATGCAATAGGTGATGTCATATTTCTAGCAGACCAGGATGATAAGTGGCTATCAGGGAGAATAGAAGAAGCTTTGAAAATGCATGAGAAAGGATGTGAATTGGTTATATGTAATACAAGAACAATTTATAGTGATCATATAAAAGAAGGTCGGTTGAATCCGTTTGACAGATTTTATTTAAAAAATGTCTGGAATCCTGCTTATGTGGGGTGTACTATGTCTTTTAAGAGGAGCCTTTTGGATTATATACTTCCTTTCCCCAAATCAATCGCGATGCATGATTTGTGGATTGGCCTTTTGGCTCAAAGGAATTGTAAATGTGGATTTATAGATGAACCGCTGATAGATTATAACCGACATGAAGAGAGCTTTGTTGCCAAGCATCCAATGTCGGTCAAAACAAAAATACAATATAGGATAAATATACTTTATCAGATATTTCTGAGAGAAAGGAAGGTGGGAAAATGAGGATATTGTTTATCTCTGCATTTGCAAATATAAATAGCAAGTCGAACAATCGTCTGCTATCCATCTTTGAAAATGCAGATGGTGAGAAGTTGGTTATAACTACAGACTTCAATCATCGCATGAAGAAATACTATACTGAAGTAGAAAGTGGTAATCCAGACCAAATTCATCTGCATGTTCCTTCATACAAAAATAATCTTAGCATAAAGAGGATATGGAGCCATATAATATTCGCAAAACGTTTAATGAAATATTTAAAGACCATGAAGGTCAAACCCGATGTCGCCTATTGTACAATGCCTACATCGTCCTCTGCGTATGTCTGTGCAAAATATTGTAAGAAGTATGGCGTAAAGTTCGTAATTGATGTCATCGACCTTTGGCCTGATTCACTTTTGCCATTGGTGAAAGGTAGAGCGGTAATTAAGAGGATTCTTTATCCGTGGACATACCTAACGCGTTATGCCTACAGACATGCAGATGTAATTATGGGTGAGTCAGTGGCGTATCTGAAAGAAGCAAAGAAATATAATCAGGGTGCGATGGCATATCCCATCTACCTCGGTGTAGATATGCAGTTGATAGACAGGGTAAAGATGAACAATCCAGTTTCTCTGAATAAACCAAAGGATGAAATCTGGATAGCATACGCAGGAAGCTTAGGCACAAGCTACGATTTTGACACTTTACTCGATGCTGTAAAGAATATTAATGGACGGTGTAAATATAAGTTGTGGTTCATTGGTGACGGAGTTAGACATAATGAGATAGCGACTGTCATTAAGGAGGCTAATTTGAATGCAGAGATAACCGGATTCCTCAGTTATGACCAACTATTAGGCTATTTGGCCTACTGTGATATTGCTATCAACATATTCCGAAAGGGGACGAAGGTAGTTTATAGTTACAAGTTTAACGACTATATTGCAATGAATTGTTTCGTCTTGAATTCTCTTGAGGGCGAAACTTCCTCATTAGTGGACGATTATAAGGTGGGACTGAATTTTGATTTTTCAAAAAATCAATTAAGTATAGTTCTTACTGACGTAATTGATAATTGGGATTTTTTCAGTAAATGGAAATTGAATACCGACAAGTTAGTTTCGGAAAAGCTTGATAAAGTAAAAATCTATTCGGTTGTGAGCGAAATTTTCTGAGGAGGCATGAGGAAATATTTGCAATATATAGCAGCAACACTTTCTTCTAATACACCATTCCCCACTTTATCGGAAGAGGAATTGGAAGGATTGCTCATATTTGCAGAAGAGCAATCCATATATGGTATAATATTCGAAGGATTGACTAGAGCGCATGAACAATATGATATAAAATGCCCACAAGGCCTTTTATTCAATGCAATTTCTGTAAGCGAACAAATATCATTACAAAACATTATCTCGAATAAAAGAGTTCTTGAAATTATCGGACGATTTGCAGAGGCTGGTTACAGGAGCTGTATTCTAAAAGGGCAAGGTAATGCGTTGATGTACAAGAATCCATTAAGCAGAACATCTGGAGATATTGATATTTGGGTAGAAGGGAGTAGAGAAGATATTGTAGATTACGTACGTTCATTCGTGCCAAATGCTTATGAATGTTATCATCATATAGACTTCCCTGTTTTCAACGATGTAGCAGTTGAAGTTCACTTCACTCCTACAATGCTTTTCAATCCATATAGTAATAGAAAGATACAAAAGTTTTTCAAGGAGCAACGATCGATTCAAATGGAACACAAAGTCGCCTTTGATGACAAGGGAAATTATATCTGTGTACCTGAACAAGTCTTTAATGCTGTGTTTCAGATGGCGCATTTGAAATATCATTTTTTTATTGAAGGCGTTGGACTACGACAGTTTATTGACTATTACTATCTGTTGCTTCAGGGTTTTTCAGATGATGAAAAATATCTTGTTGTAAATCGCGTAAGACAATTCGGAATGTTGAAATTTTCGAAAGGTGTGATGTGGATTCTGAATTCCGAATTGTGGATTGACAAGAAATATTTGCTAATAGAACCTGATGGCAAGGTTGGACGTTTCATGTTAAACGAAATCTTGGAAGGAGGCAATTTTGGACATCATGACAAGCGATATGAGACTCGAAAAAAGGGCTATTTAGCTCGCGGGATAGTAGACACCATTCGCCTTTTGAAATTAGCGAGGGTATTTCCTACGGATGCATGGTGGAAAATAGTTAATAAAATAGGAAATCAGAAATGGAGGATTAGGCATAAATTTTTGGCTTTCGGCTAAGTTGAATATTTTTTATAATTGCATTAATTGATATGTATAAACTTTGTTTTAAGCGATTCTTTGATTTTTGGATTTCGCTGATAGTACTTATCTGCATTAGCCCGATACTGCTCATTGTTTCTATTTGGCTGCATTTCGCAAACAAGGGGGCTGGTGTGTTCTTTACGCAAGAGCGACCCGGAAAAGATGAAAAGATTTTCAAGGTTATCAAGTTCAAGTCGATGACTGACGAACGGGATGCGGAAGGGAATTTGTTGCCCGAAACACAACGGTTGACAAAGATAGGGGCTTTTATCAGGAAGTTTTCGATAGATGAGCTACCTCAGCTGATTAACGTGCTGAAGGGGGATATGGCATTCATTGGCCCTCGCCCTTTGCTGCCCAAGTATCTGCCTCTCTATAGTGAAGAGCAGCATCGTAGGCATGATGTAAGGCCTGGAATCTCGGGTTGGGCACAGGTGCATGGACGTAACAACATTACTTGGACGGAGAAGTTCAAACTGGATGTGTGGTATGTGGATCATTTATCGTTATGGATAGACATCAAGGTGATATTCCTGACCATCAAAAATGTACTATCCTCGAAAGATATAATTTTAACAACAGGCCCGTTTACGGGAAATAATTGATATGAAGAAGATCATGATATTGGCGGGCGGTAATGACCAGGCTGCCTTGATGGAAGAATTGAGACGATATTTCAAAGGTGATGTAGAACTGATACTGCTCGATATGGTCAAGAATGTAAAAGCGTTACCATATGCTGACAGATTCCTCCAGATAAGTACCATGGACAAGGATGCCGTACTGAAAGCCGCTCAGGAAGAAAAGATAGACTATATCCTGACAGCTTGTGGCGACCAGCCTCTTTCTACTATGGCATACGTTTCAGCTCAAATGGGTTTGCCGTGTTATCTGACGGAAGATGAGGTGAGAGACCTCACCAATAAAATCTACATGAAGCAGAAGATGGTGGAAAATGGCATTCCTACTGCCAAGCATTTTTATGTTGATGCTAACACAAAGGATATTGATATTAGTCATCTACTATTCCCTCTTATCGTAAAACCTGTTGACAGCAACGGCTCTAAAGGCGTGAAGAAGGTGATGAAAGAATCGGATTTGATGCCCCTTCTGGAAGAGGCTCTTCATTATTCCATCTCCAAGAACGCTATTATCGAGGAGTTCAAAGAAGGGACAGAACTGTCGGTTGATGTCTATGTAGAGGGTAGCGTGGCTAAACTGCTTTCTATTACAACTTCTAATAAGATTAAGGAAAACAAGGATTCTTTCACTATTCTGCAAAGCGAATATCCGCCAAAGGTAGATTATTCAGAAGAGCGTGTGAGAGAAATAGCCCAGCAGATAGCTGATGTATTTGGGTTGAAGGATACACCGCTGTTGGTTCAGATGATAGTTGGTAATGGAGAATACAATGTAGTGGAATTCAGTGCCAGAATGGGTGGAGGCTCGAAATACCATTTGATTAATGTGCTTTCTGGTGTTGACATCATGAAAGTGTATGTTGGGATGGTGATGGGTGAGAAACCGCATGTAGAACCGAAAAAGCAGTGGAACAATGCACTGATGAGCTATGTGTATTGCCGGCCTGGTGAGTTTACGGAGTTGAAGAACTTTGAAGAGCTGAAACAGGAAGGACTTATCTATAGCTACTTCACATATAAGATGCCGGGAGCAGTGATAGAGAAATCGAACACTAGCAGTGACCGTGTGGCAGGATTCCTGGTGGTAGGGAATTCGGCAGAAGAGGTGAAAAGTAAACTGAAGAATGCAAATGGGAAGTTGCAGGTGTTGAATCCTGAAGGAGATGACATCATGCGACATAATTTATATGAATAATAATTTTTTAGGATATGAAAATCGCAATAATTGGTGCCGGTAACGGTGGACAGACGTTTGCTGGTTATTTGTCGATGGCTGGATTTGAAACCAGCCTTTATGACATTGATGTTGAGAAGATGGATGCACTCAAAAAGATTGGGGGTATCAAGCTTGAAGGACGTCTCCAAGGATATGGAAAAATAGATTGCATCACAACAGACATAGCAGAAGCTGTTAAAGGTGCAGAGATTATCATGGTGACTACTGTTGCCAATGCTCATAGGGCTGTTGCTAAGTCTTTGGCACCTTGTCTGGTTGATGGGCAGGTTATCGTACTGAACCCGGGGCGTACCTGTGGAGCATTGGTGTTTAAACAGACACTGACAGAATCGGGATGTAAGGCCAGGATTTATTTGGGAGAAGCCCAGACGCTCGTTTATGCAACACGTGTGATAGAAAATGGCCACGTGAATGTGATAGGTGTGAAGGATGAGGTGTTGTTGGCTGGATTGCCCGCAAAAGACACTGATTATATATTGGAGAAGTTGAACCCGATATATCCATGTTTCCAAAAAGCTGATAATGTGTTACGCACATCGCTTGAGAATATTGGCGCTATGTTTCACCCCTGTGTGTTATTATTCAATGCTGCCACTATCGAGCGTAACGAAATATTTTGGTTCTATCGGGATATGACAGAACAGGTGGCTGAGTTCATTGAGAAGTTTGATACTGAGCGGTTGGCCGTTGGTAAGGCATACGGTGTTCATCTTTTGAGCGTGAAAGAATGGATTAAGTTCGCCTATAAAGACACTGTGGGAGAAACGCTTTGTGAGCGTATGCGTAATAACCCTGCGTATCACGACATCAAATCACCTTCAACCATCTTTACAAGACAGTTGACGGAGGATATACCTACAGGTGTTCTTCCTATCATGGAACTGGGTAAGGCCGCTGGTGTTGAAACACCGTTATTAGAATCTATGATTCAAATTTGTGAAGCTTTGCTCAATATGGATTTACATTCAAATGGAAGAAATCTGAAGAATTTGGGACTTGCAGGAAAAACCAAACAAGAAATATTAGACTATATCACCCATGAAGCATAATGCAGCATTGAAAGACGTGTTCGGCTTCATCAAACCCCTTGTAGATGTACACACGATGGGGGTGTATACCATGGCCAACCTGTTAAGGGATTGTGGCTATAAGGTGTATGTTGCCAAGGATGATGTGGCAGAGGCTGTAGAGAAAATACAGAAGGTAAACAACTACAGTCTGGTGAAGCGATGGATTGTGAGCAATGGAATCACCAGAATAGGTTTTAGCTATCGATTAGATCCACAGGAGGGGTGTGACTACTTCATGACGCTTTACCACCAACTTAAGGCTGATAATATGTTTAAAGCAGATGGTGGTACTATCACTCAGATTTTCTTTGCAGGGTTGCCTGACACCTGTGAACTTGTGAAGGGGAAAACTGCTGGGGAAGTACTGGTATTTCCTGGAAACGAAAGCCCGATTGAGTCGCTGACGATGCTGAAAGTGCCTGAACACTTGATGCCACAGGCATTGAATCAGGATAATCCCTACGACAATATGCGATGGGATTTTGCTAAGAAACTGATAGAGTCGGAAAGATATAAGCTAGAACCGCCATTGGATCATTTGGGCTATAAGGAATGTGGTAAAGAGAACGATAGCTTTGTGGCAAGACTGGAATATGCCAGAAAGAAACATGCGCTTCCGATTATCCGCACGCACTCAGGCCCTTATAATCCAAACAGAATGGAAGCACTGAAGGAGTATAACTCTTGGTGCAGGGATTTGGCTCAGAGCCAGCTATTGGATGTACTTTCTATTGGTAGTTCGCAGTTAACACAGTCCAATTTCGGTGAAAATTGGGAGGGCAAGGCTAATGGTGGCGGTGTGCCAGTGAATTCAGAACTGGAATATATCGCTATCAGAGAGAATGCCAAACCAATGCTTGTCAGGACATACTCAGGAACAAAAGATGTGCCAGGATTGGCCAAGATTCATGAAAGAGCACTGAACATTTCATGGCATGCTTTGAGCTTCTGGTGGTTTGACGAGCTTGACGGTAGAGGCCACAACAGTCTATTGGATAACTTAAAGGAGCATTTTGATGCAGTACGTTGGATTGTGACATCTGGGAAACCTGTAGAGCCGAATGTGCCACATCATTTTGCATTCCGTGGTGCTGACGATATTACTTATATCATAACAGGATTCCTGGCTGCGAAAGCATGCAAAAAACTGGGAGTTCGGCACATGATCTTGCAGAATATGCTGAATACGCCCAAATATACAATTGGTGTACAGGATCTGGCAAAAGGTAGGACGATGCTGAAACTAGTTCGAGAACTGGAGGATGACAACTTCCATGTTAGCTTGCAGAGCCGTGCAGGACTAGACTATTTCGCTCCTGACTTGGAAGAAGCGAAAGTTCAGTTAGCTGCAGTTACTTGTTTGATGGATGATTTGGAGCCGGAAAATGAGAATAGTCCCGAGATTATCCATGTAGTAAATTATAGTGAAGCTGTGCGGTTGGCAACACCTCCAATTATAAAGGACAGTATCAGGATTACGCTCAATGCTCTCCGTGAATATAGGCTTGCCCGAGCATTTGGAAAGGTGCCAAACATGAAGTTTGACAAGGAGGTAAAAGAGCGTTTTGACTCTCTGTATGCGGAAGCTAAAGCATCCATAGAACTATTGGAAGCAAACATCCCGAACCTATACACGCCAGAAGGATTCTATAAGGTGTTTGTAGAGGGATTCCTGCCAGTTCCATACCTGATGGATCAGGAAAAGAAGTTCCCGAAGGCAAGGATGTGGCATACGGCTATCAAGAATGGTGGTATCAGAGTGATAGATGATGACGGAAAAATTATCGACACCGTAACGAGGTATAGGACGATTATATCTAACATGGTGTAATAGTTTCGATTCAATGACTATCTGTTCTGAATAATTTGAAGTGCCAGAATTGGCAACCAATATCATACAAAGTTATGTAAAGGGCGGACTAGTTATTAGCCGATAGTATCAGTATGATACTTTACTTATGGATAGAAGAGATTTTATCAAGAAAACAACGATGGTTACTGTAGGAGTGGCTATTTGCTTATCAGTGGCCGCGATGTTAAATGAAGATAAGGCGATTAAATTTGTGTTGGCTAATAGCAATGTACAATCGGATGACCATAATAATCTGACGGTACTCATGCAATCCGATTTTTCATCCCCCAATACTGTGTATGTTATCAAGTATGACTATGTGCTTGCTGAAGATATTACTGTGCCAGAAAATTGTATGCTAAAGTTTGAAGGGGGTAGTGTTAGTGGAGCATATACTATCACTGGTAGTAATACAACTATTCAGGCTGGACTTGTAAAGATATTTTCTGTAGATGTAAATCTTGCTGGAACTTGGAATGTTGATGAGGCGTATCCTGAGTGGTTTGGTGCTAAGGGTGATGGCGTGACAGATGATGTATTTGCTATTATGAATGCCATTAATCTTAGTAACATTAAACTTCAAGGTAAAACGTATTATATTTCGAAATGTTTGAATGTCTGCTCTAATAGATGTATCGTAGGAGAAAAGGGTGTAACAGTCATAAAAATAAGTGATTATGGAAAAAGGCATAACATTGTTATGCTTTCCGAAGTGAGTAATGTCATTATTAAAGATATTATATTTACCGTAGACAAATTTGAATGGTTTGCTCGAACTAATAATGACCATAGCAGTAGAGAATATCGAAGGTATAATGAATTAAGAGAACAAGAAAAAGGAGGGGGTATAAAGCTGAACAATGGTTGTACAAATATTGTATTAGATGGCATAGAAGTCTTTAATTCTGGATACGGCATTTTAGCCTATATGTCAAACAAGCATGTGACAGTGAGAAACTGCTATATCCATCATACAATGATTGATGGTATAGCCATTTATGTCGGTAACTCACATTTTGTAGTTGAAAATAACAGATTAGAATATACCTGTGATGACTCTATTTCTGTTGTTTCAACGCATGATGGTGGTGTTGAAGAAGAGTGTTCTGATATTATAGTTAAAGGAAATTGTATATGGAATTGTTATGCAAGACCTTTTATTGTCAATGGTAGCAAAAATGTAACATTTGAGAATAATACTGTACTAAAAAATGGACTCCAGTTATTTTATATATCAAATATTACAGGAAATCATAGTGTTGACCCTTTAAGTAGACCTAGAAATATTAAAATCCTAAACAATTACTTTTGTTTTTCTTATTTGAGTGTTCCTCCAAGCATAGAAAACCGTCTATTTGTTGCAAATTCTGTTGATAATTTCACATTTGATGGAAATACTGTTGCTTATTGTGATGAATATGATGCTTCTAAAGGTAATTATATGCAAATATTTAATACTTCGGGAGTTATATACAAAAACAATTTTACGGAACATGCGGGAGTCAAAATTATTAATTCTAGGGAAATCATATTTAATAATAATAGAGCAAGAGTATGCATTGATAATTCTATAGCTATAGAAAAAAGTGTTAATTTTGATATTTCGCACAATTATATCTATGGTACAAATATTACCCCCAGCAAGGTTAACATCTTCTCTTCGAGTTCTAATGGCATTGTAATGAATAATACAACCGAGAATTCTGTCTATGCAATCGGTACTGGTGCTACCGGTATTCAGACTGACATTTATAAAGAGAACGGAGAAAGTTCGGAAAGATAAACGCATAAAATTAAGACTAAATAAATGGTTCTCAGTAATATGATTATTTTAAATGTGCCTATCTGGTTGACTGGAGGCAAACTTCTTAGAGAAGAAGTCAATGTTTTTTTAATATTCAGCAATAAAGTAGAACTATAATTATAATAAAGATACTATGTGATGGCAGAAAGAAACAGAATTTATCTTTGTCTGGCGCATATGTCGGATGAAGGGATTGAACAGAAGTATATCAAAGAGGCTTTTGATACGAACTGGGTGGTGCCCTTGGGACCGAACGTGAACGGGTTTGAGAAGGACTTGGAAGAGTTCTGTGATCAGCACAAGCGCGTGGTCGCTTTATCAGCGGGAACGGCAGCGGTGCATTTGGCATTGATAGCCTGTGGCGTTGGGCCTGGTGACGAGGTATGTGTACAGAGCTTTACGTTCTGTGCGTCGAGTCATCCAATAACATATCTGGGGGCTACGCCTGTGTTTATTGACAGTGAGAAGGATACCTGGAATATGGATCCAAATTTGCTGGAAGAAGCCATCAAGGACAGAATAGTCAAGACTGGCAAGAAACCTAAGGCTATCGTGCCGGTAGCTCTGTATGGTATGCCTTACAAGATTGACCAGATTATGGCAATCGCTGATAAGTATGGCATTCCAGTAGTGGAGGATGCGGCTGAGGGATTCGGATCAAAGTTCAAAGGCCAAGTTCTTGGTACGTTTGGTAAGTATGGCGTTTTGAGTTTCAATGGTAATAAGATGATTACAACCTCTGGCGGCGGTGCATTGATTACTCCTGACGAGGAATCGTGGCGAGAAATCATGATGTATGCCACACAGTACCGCGAGAGCTATCCGTACTATCAGCATGAGAAGATAGGTTATAACTATCGTATGAGTAATATCTGCGCTGGTATCGGTAGAGGTCAAATGACAGTGGTTAATGACCACATCGCTCACCACAAACACGTACAGAAACTCTATGAAGAGTTGTTAAAGGATGTAACTGGCGTTACAGTCCACTCTCAACCTCACACAGATAGCACAGATCTCACAGATAAAGTTCCTGTTTACGACAGTAACTACTGGCTCTGTACCATTACTATTGATCCGGATTTGAAAATTAAGGGGCAGGAGAATGCTTATAAGACCATCGTGACTGGTGCCGTCGGTGGTGCGGCTGGCGTGATTCATGCGGCCTCGAGTGCAGTTACTGACTGTCAACCCAATGACAATGTGGAGGCATTACGAGTCGCATTGGATAAGGCAGGCATTGAGGCGCGTCCTGTATGGAAACCTATGCATAAACAGCCTTGCTATAAAGACGCCCCAGCTTATGTGAATGGCGTGTCTGAGGCTATCTTTAAAGTGGGCATGTGCCTACCTGCCGGTCCTTATGTGAGCGATGAGGATGTGAAATATATCGTTAACACCATCAAGGACAGTATTCTGTAAAGGACGAGCTTTTTTGTACATGACAAGGGACAGGTACCTGTCAGATTTTAGGTCTGGGGTCAGGCCCCAGTCCTAAGTTTTTTCGCAAAAAATCATTTATAGACAATAAGGATGAACGATTTGGTTTCAATCATCATGCTGTCGCGGAACAAAGCGCAGTTTGTGGAGGAGAGCGTCAGGAGTGTCTTGGCGCAGACCTACACGAACTGGGAACTATTGTTGGTGGATGACAACTCAAAGGATGGCACTATCACTAAATTGATGGAGCTGAAGGATGAAATCGGAAAGGCAATCGCCAGTAAGATGAGGATCCTTCAGACGGTCAACACTAGTGGTACGACGCGTAACAGAAATACGGCACTGAAGGCGGCTAAGGGGCGATGGATAGCTTTCCTGGATGCTGGGGATGTATGGATGCCTGACAAGCTGGAGAAGCAGATAGCCTTCATGGAGGAGAAGGGGTATGCTTGTTCTTATACCTGCTACGGGTTGATGGACTCGGCCTCGAAGGATCGTGGATTGGTGGTGAGTGGTAAGGCGCATGTCAATCATCGTGACATGCTGAAGTGCTGCTGGCCGGCGTATATGACGGTGATGTATGATGCCAGTAAGGTGGGCAGGATGTGCGTTCGGACTTGTCGGCACAATGATTATGCGTTGTGGCTGAACGTCTCGGATAAGCATGATTTCTACCTCCTGCCGGAGAAGTTGGCCATGTTCCGCACGAAATGGAATTATCTGGGGCGGATCTTGTTGACCAACAACGCCAAGTGGCGTTATGATGCCTACCGCATCGACGAAGACCTCGGCCCGGTGAAGGCGTTCTTCTATACCGTCCGTAATGGTTGGTATGGCATCGTGAAGTGGTTCCGCTACGCTAAAACGGCCTAAAAACTCAGTGCTGGGGTCAGGCCCCGGTCCTAAGTTTTTCCTGACAAGGGACAGGTCCCTGTCAGATTTTTAGTTTGGGGTCTGCCCCCAGAGTTAAGTTTTGAATAGCGATGGAAGTACAATTGATAAATGATGAGCTGCTGAGGGGGCTGCATGAGAAAGCGGCGCAGAATGAGCGTCTTCGTATGAATCATGATTTGCGCACGACTCCCGAAGATACCTCGCAACGGATGCTGAATGCGCTGCAGCCAGGCACTCACGTTCCGATCCACAGGCACTTAAAGACGTCTGAGACGGTGATCTGCCTGGAAGGGTGCTTGGATTGGGTGTTCTACGAGGAGCTGCCGAACATGGATGCCGGAGGGCCGAT
>JAEEGL014942137.1_pt1 | contig 28346 bp, 27 predicted proteins | sample 9134231 | NCBI WGS metagenome assembly JAEEGL01 (sample SAMN16246548, study PRJNA631951) | gut metagenome | biome: gut microbiome; feature: rumen; material: fiber-attached | host: Bos | place: Iran: Karaj | collected 2018-10
ATGTCAGGGGGTAGGTTGCGAAGATAAATGGCAGATTCAAAAACAGAAACCGGCTTACGGCCCCGCCTTGTTTTATGGAGTTGGCACCGTCCAACTCCTTTTGAATTAAAAATCATATATTTGCATTTATGAAAGCAGTATTGATATATTCAGGAGGCATGGACAGCACTGTCCTCCTCTACAAATACAGAAAGGAGATAAAACTCGCCGTGACCTTCACCTACGGAGCACGCCAGGACGAGGAACAGACAGCCTGCGCCAAGGAGAACTGCGAGCTTCTCGGAATCGACCATCTCATAATTCCCCTGGAATTCATGGGCAAGTACTTCCGCAGCAGCATACTCAAGGGCGGAGATGACGTGCCGCACGGCAGCTACAATGACGAGAACATGAAAAGCACGGTAGTGCCTTTCCGCAACGGAATCATGCTCTCCATCGCCGCAGGCCTGGCCGAAAGCCGCGACCTCGACACCGTGCTCATCGCCAACCACGCCGGAGACCATACGATCTATCCTGACTGCCGTCCGGAGTTCATCGAGGCCATGGGCTCTGCAGTCAACGCCGGCACATTCGCCGGAATAAAGATAGTCTCCCCTTTCTGCGACATAACCAAACGCGACATCGCCCTGATCGGCAAGGAGGAAGGCGTTCCATTCGAGAAGACCTATTCCTGCTATGAAGGCCGCCACAAGCACTGCGGCGTATGCGGCACCTGCGTTGAAAGAAAGGAAGCCCTCGAAGGCTTCGATCCTACAGAATACGAAAAATAAGAAGATATGTACTACGTAAGCAAAAGACTTGAAATATCATCTGCCCACAGCCTCCACCTCAGCTACGAAAGCAAATGCGAGGCTCTCCACGGGCACAACTGGATAGTGGTCGTGCACTGCAAATCCAAGACTCTCAACGTAGACGGCATGGTCACTGACTTCACCGGCATCAAGAAAAAGATCTCCGGAACCCTCGACCACCAGAATCTCAACGATATACTCCCGTTCAACCCGACCGCCGAGAATATCGCCAAATGGGTATGCGACAACGTCGAGAACTGCTATAAAGTAGAAGTCTGGGAGTCCGAGAACAACAAGGCTATCTACGAGAAGGACGATGAATAAAGAGTACAGGATCAACGAAATCTTCTACTCTCTCCAGGGCGAAGGCCACTGGAGCGGGACTCCCGTAGTCTTCATCCGCTTCAGCGGCTGCAATCTCCGCTGTCCCTTCTGTGACACGGATTTCTCCGCCAGCTATCCGATGACCATAGAGGCCATTGTCGACCATGTTAAATCCCTCTCGGCCGACTGCCGCAGGATCGTCGTCACCGGTGGCGAGCCCTCCCTGCAGATCGACCCGGCTTTCGTCGAGGCTTTCCATAATGCCGGCTACAAGATCCATATCGAGACCAACGGCACGCACAGTCTTCCCGACGGGATCGACTGGGTCACGATAAGCCCGAAAGCAGACTGGATTCCAGGCGCTGAGCCGGTACTGGACCATGCCGACGAGATCAAGGTCGTCTATACCGGCCAGGACGTCACCCGCTGGGAAAAGTTCGACGCCCGATACCACTACCTGCAGCCATGCTCATGCTCAAATACAAAAGAGGTGGTGACATTCGTATTGTCCCACCCCTTATGGCAATTGAGTCTCCAGACTCATAAATATCTCGATATCCGCTAGATCTCCTTCTTGATGACTTTGCGAAGCCATGTAGACGGCGCCACCTTGCCGTCGGCATCACTCTTGTCCAGCCATCTCAGAGCCAGGTCATCCTCACCGAGGATATGGCAGGCAACGGCTATATTGTATTCGGCCATGGCACGCCTGTCCCCGTAAGTCTTGTCGCAGATAGCCATCCATACTTCCACGGCCTCTCTCCACTTGAACTCATATGAGTACGTAGCCCCTTTCTCCCAATCGGACGAGCCGGGGATATAATAGATCCTGTAATCCTCGTCTTTCCAGACAGGAAGGAACTTTGTGGCGGCATTTGCGCCGACCACACGGGCATCAGCCTTCTTCCACACTTCTTCCTTCGCCTTTTCGTCGCTCAGAGACTTGTCGATATTCATGCTCTGCCTGAATATGGTTCGTCCGCGGAAAGACCTGACTGTATCAGTCTTGTCCATCGAATCATACATATATACGTGCAGGTTGAGCGGGACAGAGACCTCGGCCGGCTGGCGTCCCTGCACTGTAACGTCCCCATAATCAGGAGTATCGAAAAGGAAAACCACATCCTGGGATGTATCAAGAACCAGATTAAGAAGAGTATCCCTCGAAGAATAGACAGCTACCGGAGCTTTCTCCATACGATACAGCCCGATAACGTTGTCTCCATCGAAATAATCTGCCTCGAGAGCTTCGGCAAACCCTTCGGCGACAGTCCTGGTGAAAAGAGAATCCATTCCGGAATCCACATATACGACAGCCATCGTCTTTCTTCCAAGATCGCAGCCGGAGGCTGATGGATGGCGTGTCTGAAGGCTAAGTACATAAGAAGTAGGACTACACGAAACTAGTCCTGCAATAATGGCGGCAGCAAGTAGTAAAGTGGTTTTTCTCATAAGCTATTCTCCTATAAATTCTCCGACAAGGTCATACTCGTCAGCCTGGATTATTCTGACTCTGATGAACTTGCCGACAGGATCAGGACCGATCTCCGGAACATAGTGCACAAGGATTTCCCCGTCCACTTCCGGACTTTCGTACTCGCTGCGGCATACGAGGGAATCCCCGCTGACCGAATCCACGAGCACACGGACTTCCGTCCCGATTCTAGCCTGGTTACAAGCAAAAGATATACCACTCTGAAGGGTCATAAGCCTTTCGAGCCGGGATTTCTTTGTTTTTTTAGTGACAGAATCCTTGAAGTGCTCGGCTCCGAAGGTTCCTTCCTCTTCAGAGTACGTAAATGCGCCCAGTCTTTCGAACTTGGCCTCACGAACGAAATCAAGCAATTCCTCGAATTCTTTACGGCCTTCTCCAGGATGGCCGACAATCATGGTAGTACGCAGCACGATGCCCGGGACGCGCTCCCTCATCTTGCGGATGAGAGCCCTTGTCCATGCCCCGTCCACATGCCTGTGCATGTTGTCAAGCACCTTGTCTGCGACATGCTGCAGCGGAATGTCCATATACCGGCAGACCTTTGGGTTGTTCGCCATCTGGTCGAGCACATCCTCCGGGAAATCGGCCGGATAAGAATAATGGATACGTATCCACTCGATTCCGTCGATCTCCGAAAGCTTCTGGAGAAGCTCTGCAAGAGCCCGGCGGTGATAAAGGTCGATACCGTAGTACGTAGTATCCTGGGCTATGAGCACAAGCTCACGCACTCCCTGACGGGCGAGAGAGGTGGCCTCGCGGACCAGAGTCTCAATCGGGACAGACCTGTGCGCTCCCCTGATATAAGGGATGGCGCAATAAGAACAGCGGCGGTCACAGCCCTCGGAAATCTTCAGATAGGCATATGATCCATGAGCTCCATATCGCTCAGGTTCGAGTTCAGGCTTATAGCTTACACCAAGGGCCTTTACTATCGGAGCCAGTTCGCGTGCGCCGAACCATCCGTCAACTTCCGGAATCAGCTCCGGCATCTGGGCTATATAGCGCTGCGAGAGGCATCCGAAGACCATAAGCCTGCCCACCAGTCCCCTGTTCTTGCGGTCGACTGCGGCGAAGATGGTCTGTATGGACTGTTCCTTGGAGTCCCCGATGAAACCGCAGGTATTGATAAGGAGCACGTCCACCGGCCCGTCGAAATCCTCAGGCACAACAGCATAAGCATCCCCAAGCTGCGCCAGGAGATGCTCAGTATCGACGGTGTTCTTGGAACAGCCTAGAGTTATGACCTGAAGGGTCCGGGACATTACTTCGACTCTTCTTCTGTCTCGAAATCGAGGGAAGCGAAATTCTTGAGTTCGTTGTACCACTCGACTACTTTCTTCATGTGGGACACGTAGAAACGGTCTCCATCGTAATCAGGCACGGCCTGCTTGAAGAGTTTCTTGAGCTCGTCAGCAGAAGCCTTAGCGGTAGGAGCATCCTTGTCTCCGAGGACCTCATGCAGCTTGACGAACACATCCTTGAGCTTGAGCTCGCCCTCGTTGGTGTAGATAGAGATATCGGCGAGAGTCGTTATACGGCTCTTGACATCGAAGCAGACGCGGTTCTTTGTCGCAAGCGCCTCAGCGATAGCTCCGTTGCGGGCCTGAGCAAGATATAGATAAAGGCCATGCTGGCCTGATACAGACAGAATTTTAGTAAGATCAGTTTTCATCTTCAATTAATTGTTTTTACAAAGATAGTAATTTTAAAGCTAAATCAACTCTTTCCTTCATTACAGACTCGTCAAGATCGTTATTCACTATGACGTCAGCCTTCTCCTCACGAGTGTATTGCGCCTTCATCCTTTTCAGCACCGCATCCCGTTCAGCATTGTCTCTTTTGCAGGCCCTTTCCAGCCTTGTCTGCCACGGGGCTTCAACAAGCATAACATAATCATAGCTGCCGTCGAAAAGCGGCCTTTCCTTCGCTATCGCCGATTCCATTGCGACAGCCCTGCACCCTTTCTGGCTTTCCCTCCAGGAGAGAAAGTCCTTCAGCACTGCAGGATGGACAATGGATTCGAGAGCAGAAAGATTCTCCGGAACTCCGAAGATGACGTCGGCAAGCGCCTTGCGGTCGAGTCCGCCGTCAGCGGTTCTGAGGCTTGTACCGAATGTTTTTTCAAGGGCATCGACAATGGACGGATCGGAATCATACAGGGATTTTGTCCTTTCATCGCTGTAATACACGGGGATTCCTTTTTCTTCAAGGTATTGACAAACGGCAGTCTTCCCACTGCCTATGCCTCCGGTCACGAGAATTGTTTTCATAGTTATTTATCTGATTATCTGAAGTTTTCGACACACTCGAACACCTGAGGTTCGATCTTGTAGCTCAACACATCCGGAGAAAGGCCGGAGACTTTCGGAATGCATTTTCCGTCGAGGGAATTTGCGAAATCCTTATAGTCTATGTAGAACCTTACACCTTTTACCGGGTCTGTCGTCAGAGGGAAGGCACAGCGGAAATAGACCTGCGCCCTGGAAGGATAGATATTAAGTTTCCTGTCGGTAGGAACGTTTCTGGCAGAGATGCTCAAAGTCGCCTGCTGCTCCACAAAACGGGTGACATCGATTGCATAATCAACCTTCTGGTCGGACATGCGGACTCCCCTTACATGCTCAAGCGCGACTTCGCCATGGGTACTGTTGGAGAGATCCTCGAGACTGAAAGATTCCGTATATACAGCATCGATATTGCTGAGATGGTACGGCTCGCCATACAATACGACGGAATCCGGAAGTACCCTGAGCTGGCCGACGGAAGTGTACTGGGATTTGAATGACAGAGTACATACCGGCCTTACAGGCACCTTGCGGCTGTTTTCGTATGGAAAACGGAATTTCAGGGTATCAGTAATGAAAGACTCCAGGGACGAACTGTTCCCGAAAAGAGTCTGGACGTAGTTGATGAGATCTGACGAGACGATATAGAACTGCTCGCCGGATTTATGTTTCATGTCCTCGGGACGGAATTCCACGAGAACGGGGTTGCCCTTGGCCGCCTTTTCCAGACGCATCAGGTCGTAGCCGGTAGTGCGGCAGCGGGCCTGGACGACAGCATCATTGGCCGAGACAAGAGCGTGTCCCTCCAGATTGCAGCTGGCCTTGATAGGGACATTTACGACCCTGACGTAGTCGAGGGACAGATTATGGATAAGCCAGATACCGAAAGCCAACAGGAGGGACAGCAGAAATACTGCCAGGTCTCTCCCGTTAAGTTTCTTGAACTTTCCAGATATCCGGTTACCGGACATGGTCTTTACTGAGCGTTTGCGGAGAAGTCTCTGCTGAGAGAATTCTTGTCGACTCTGAGTTTCACCTCGCCGTCGACCTTGAGAAGAACGGTCTTCTCTTCGATTTCAGCCACAGTGCCATATATGCCTCCGGCGGTAACTACCTTGTCACCTTTCTTGAGCGAGTCGCGGAAGTTCTGAAGTTCCTTCTGCTGCTTGCGCTGAGGACGGATCATGAGGAAATAGAAAACAGCGAAAAGCAGGACGAGCATAAGGATGCTAGGCATCATGCTGCCACCTGCAGGCTGAGGAGCCGCTGCCTGGAGAATAATTGTTAAAATATTCATAATGTATTATTAATTAAATATTTACGTTAGTTTCCTTAATAAGTCTGTCAAGCACTCCGTTGATAAAGCCGCAGCTCTTGGCGGCACAGTAATGCTTGGCGATTTCGATATATTCGTTGAGAACGATCTTCGGAGGAGTTCCGAGACTCTCGACCTCGGCCATCGCGCATGCTATGATAGCCATGTCGGAAGAGAACAGACGGTCGCTGTCCCAGTCCGGGGCCATTTCAGTAACTTTGGCAAAGTACCTTTCATATCCGGCAAGGGCGGCCTTCACGAGTTTCTTGACGAAATCGGCGTCGCTCTCCATGTCGGTGACGTTCTTCCTGCGGCGTACCTCATCGCTCTGGTACAGCTCCGGAAGTCTCCACTGGCGTCCCCTGGCGAGATCCTCGAGAGTGTGGCAGCACCATGTAAGGGCATAGGCGAGGTCGTCGTACCAGTAAAGGGACTGCTCTTCGAGAATAGGATAGATATCCTCGTTGTCCACGAATTCTTCTTCGTAGATCTTCGTAAAGAGAGCGCAGTCTTCCTTGAGGGACTTGGTCTCCGAGGCCATGTACTCTTTGAAATATTCCTTTTCTGAAACGGTATCGAGAAGTCTCTGGACGAAAGGCTCGTAACGGGCCCATGAGAGTTTCTTCCTGTCAATGAGTTTATTGAAGTCCGGATCTGCGGCAAGTACGCCGGCAAGGGCGTTGTCCGCAAACTTCTCGTTAGGGTTAAGGTCTTCCTCGGTAGGATTGAATTTGCCCTTGGCGGCATCAATGCGCCTGCGGGCCTCCGATGTCAAAGGTCCCACGAGGGCCAGCATCAGAAGGTAAAGATCTCTTGTCGCTTCACACGACCTTATAAGCTCGGATACAGCCTCGTCCTGGGTAAGGGTTCCGGTCACTGCGTGGGCATATATGACCTTGAAGGCTTTGATCCTAAGAATTTTCCTGTTAAGCATATCGGTTTCTTACAAAAATTTATGCAAAGATAGGTTGAATTTTCAGAAAAATGCCTACATTTGAGAAGTTTTAACTAACAAAATACCAACAAATCATGTACAGTGAAGATTATGACAGCGCTTACGCGCAGGATCGTCAGGGGGAGGATGTGTATTCCAAGCCTGTCAGAGCGGGGAAACGTACTTATTTCTTTGATGTAAAGGCAACGAAGGGCCGTAACGACTTCTTCTTGACTATTACGGAAAGCAAGAGACGAGTAGAGACAGACGGCCGCTTTTCGTATGACAAGCACAAGATTTTCCTTTACATGGAAGACTTCGAGAAATTCGTTGAAGGCCTCCAGGAGACAATCGACTACATCAAGACAAATTGTCTCAAAGACGTGCCGGAGCGTCCTCGCAAGGATTCCGGTTACGATGACTTCGGAAACTTCTAGAATCACGATATAAACCATAAGGCGATGACTGCCGTCATCGCCTTTTTTATGAATTATTATGACAAGCACCGATTTCCGTACTCTGTTCACATACAGAATCAACAAAGTCCTGATGATATGCAGCAACTATGACGCATTCATCATGGAAGAGGACGGTCGTATTGAATCTCGGATAACCCAGGAGTATATCGATCTCAACATTTCGGATCCTCCGACCTTCATCTGGGCCAACACCGCCGAGAAAGCCGGAGCGCTGCTCGACAGCACTGACGACTTCGACATGATCATCTGTATGTTCAATGACAGCGACAAGGAGATCTTCCCGCTTGCCGCCAGGCTCAAGGCCGAAGGGCGCAAGATTCCTTTCGTGCTTCTGATGCACTACTCGAAGGAAATCCGCCGGAGGGTCACTTCCCGAATCGAAGATATCGACTTCATCTTCAGCTGGCACGGCAACGCGGACCTGATACTTGCCATAATCAAGCTGTTCGAGGACAAGCGCAACGCCGACCACGACATACTCGATGTCGGAGTGCAGGCGATACTGCTTGTGGAGGACTCCATCCGATACTACTCCACCTACCTGCCTGAGCTGTACAAGATGGTACTTATGCAGAGCAACGAATTCGTTAAGGAGACTCTCAACGAGGAGCAGAAGAGGAACCTGAAGAGATTCCGCCCGAAAATCCTTCTCGAGACCTGCTACGAAGACGCCGTAACTACATATAAACGCTACCAGAACAACTTCCTGGGCATCATTACCGACGTCGGAATGGTGATCCATAGAGGAGACAATCCTAAGACCGAGAAACTCGACGCCGGAATCGACCTCGTCACCATGATCAGAAAAGACGAGCCGCTGATGCCTGTGCTCATGCAGTCCTCGCAGGGAACTCTCGCCGAGACCGCCAAGAAACTCGGGGCAAGTTTCATGAAAAAGTACTCCCGCACACTGTTCAGCGAACTGGCCGAATACATGAGGGAGGAACTATGCTTCGGAGACTTTGTCTTCAGGGACAGCAACGGTACTGAATACGCCCGCGCATCCAATCTTCTGGAGCTTCAAGAGATTGTTGATGTAGTCCCGGATAACGCATTGGTAGACAGCACTTCGAAGAACATGTTCTCCAAGTGGCTTTTTGCCCGCGGCCTGTTCAATCTCGGCCGTACTTTCAGGAGCGAGCACCATATCGACGGCAACAATGCCCGAAGCTTCATAAAGACTCAGATCAGGGCTTACCTGAAATCCATCGGACGCGGAATAATCGCCCGTTTCGATGAGGACACATATGAGGATTACATAACCTTCGCCCGGCTTGGCGACGGATCCCTCGGCGGCAAGGCCAGAGGTCTCGCTTTCCTTAATTCTCTGGTAGAAAAGTACAGTCTCACGGACGCATATCCGGACATGAGCCTGTCCATCCCGAGATCGATAGTCATCAGCACCGACTATTTCGACCAGTTCATCGAGCAGAACGGTCTCCAGTATATAATCGACTCCGAACTTTCGGACGACGAGATACTCTCCGAATTCGTGGCCTCGCGTCTTCCGGAGCAGCTTATCGCACAGCTGAGAGCCTATCTCAAGACTGTGCACACTCCGCTTGCGATCAGGTCCAGCTCGAAGCTAGAGGACAGCAATTACCAGCCTTTCGCCGGAGTTTATTCCACTTACATGATTCCGAATGCCGAGAACAGAGAGCAGATGCTCCGTATGCTCGACAAAGCCATAAAGAGCGTCTACGCTTCTGCTTACTATAACGGAGCGAGGACATATATCCACTCTACCGGTAACCTCCAGAGTGAGGAAAAGATGGCCGTCATCGTGCAGAGTATCTGCGGATCAGACCACAAGGGATTCTATTATCCGCTTATGTCAGGCGTCGCACGAAGCATCAACTTCTACCCTATCGGCAACGAAAAGGCAGAGGACGGTATCGTCAATCTTGCCGTAGGTCTCGGTAAGACCGTGGTCGACGGCGGACGCACCCTGCGTTTCAGCCCGCGCTTCCCAAAGAAGATTCTTCAGCTGTCCAAGACTGACATAGCCCTTAAGGAGACCCAGCCTATGATGTATGCCCTGGACCTTCGTCCGGGCGCGTTCAAAATTTCGAGGAACGAGGGAGTCAACTTCATCAATGTTCCTGTATCCCAGGCGGTCGACGATCTTCCTTTCCCTCAGTATGTATTCTCCACCTACGACGGAGAGAATGACCGCATCAATCCAGGAGTAAACAAGATAGGCCCGAGGATAGTATCATACGACTACATCCTTAAATATGACCGTTTCCCGGTCGCCAAGGCTATCCGCGAAATCATGGACATCTGCCGCAAGGAGCTGATGAGCGAAGTCGAGCTGGAGTTTGCGGCCGACCTTTCGGAAGACGGACAGAAATTGTCTATGAAGCTTCTTCAGATCCGTCCTATAAGCGAATATTCTAAGGGTTCGGATACAACCGTGGAGAAGGTGGAAGAAGAGCTTAAGCAGACTCTGGTACGCTCTGAGAGGGCCCTTGGAGTCGGATATATCGAGGGCATGAAGAAGATCGTCTATGTTCCTGCCGACAGGTTCGACAATATGAAGACCGTCCAGATAGCCGCCGAGATTGCAGACATCAACAACAAGATGAAGGCTGCTGAGGAAGGTTATCTGCTTATCGGTCCGGGAAGGTGGGGTTCGTCTGTGCAGAGCCTCGGCGTCCCTGTGATCTGGAGCGACATCTCCGAAGCAAGGATGATAGTGGAATGCGGCATCCCGGGCTTCCAGATAGAACCGAGCCAGGGTACTCATTTCTTCCAGAACATCACGTCTCTCGGAGTCGGCTATCTTTCCGTCGACCTCGTAATGCATCCGGAGCATCTGAATATCGAGGCTCTTTCGGGCATGAGGCTGGTCCATGAAGGAAAATACGCCCAGGTCTATGAGGCCCCGGGCGAGATCAAAGCTTATATCGACAGGAATTCCAACAAAGCTATCGTAGGTTTAGTATAACGCCGTCGCAGGCCGGCACATGGACCTTGACAGGAGTTGTCGCATTCAGGCTGTCTGACTGCGATATCTGAAGCCATTCGAAGGCCTCGGCCGGGACGGTTATGCTGATGTCCGAATCTTTAGGTTCGAAATTGCAGACTATCAGCAGGGTTTCCTCTCCGTATTTGCGGATGAATGCGAAGTGCCTGTCGATGTTGAATCCTTCCGAATACATGTTGCAGTAGCACAGGTCGTAGGTAACGCCTTTCTTTATCGCCTCGTCTTCCGAAGCGAACACAAGCAGTTTCCTGTACTTTTCGAGCACCGCTTTTTCTTCCGGTTCCAGCTCCCCTTTTCCATGTACCGAGAGAAAGAGTCGGCGAAGCGACGCAGGACTCCACCAGTCGAATATGGTCGTACGTCCATCCTTTCCGCTCATTCCTTCCTCGTCCATTCCCCTTTCGCCGATTTCCTGGCCGAAATAGAGCATGAACGGGGCTGTATTGAAGAACAGGGATACATACAAGGCGGCAAAACTGTTGCGGGCGTCAAGTCCGAAGAAATCGGAGGCAATCCTCTGCTCATCATGGTTCTCGAGGAAATTGAGCATGTTCGGCTGCACGTCTCCAAGCGATTGCCAGTTCCATGTTATTCTCCTGGATGACTGCCATTGCTCGATCGGGCCGCCGGCATTGTTGACATTGCCTGTGACTATATCATGGAGGGCATCATACAAGCCGGATTTGTCATACAGGTAATCGAAGCCGACTTCATGGACATACTTATTGTAGAGATTCTTCTGATAGACTTCGGCAATGAACTGCACTTCAGGGAACTCCGCCTTTACACCCTTGATTAGCCAGGTCATGAATTCCGCCGGAACGAGCTCCACCATGTCGCACCTGAACCCGTCGACACCTACAGACGCCCAGAAGCATACCGCCTCATACATGCGGTCCCACGTGTCCGTATGGAAGTCGCAGTAGTTCAGTTTGATTGTATCGTACCAGTCGTTGACCGTCGGTTCCGGGCTATAGATGTTTCCGGAGGCCTTAGCCGGCATCTCTTTGTATGTTCCTTTTACCGGCAGTTTCAGGGGCTGTCCGGGGTAATAGAAGAAGTCATTGTCCGGTTTCCAATGGACTGTCTTGTCGTCCAGCGCGCCGAGGACCGGATGTCCCTGCGCATCTCTTCCCTTGCGTATCGGTTTCGGAGAGAATTTTCCGTAATCTCTGGCGACATGGTTAGGCACGAAGTCGATGATTACCTTCATGCCGGCCGCATGAGTCCTGCGCACCAGAGCCCTGAATTCTGCCATTCTTTCTTCCGGCTTGACTGCCAGATATGGGTTGACGTCGAAATAATCTGTTATGGAGTATGGGGATCCGGCGTTTCCCTTGACCCATTGGGTGCTCGAAGGGGTGCAGCCGCGGGTATCGCAGCAGGTAGCGTGGCGCAGCACGCCCGTATACCATATATGAGTGACTCCCAACGACTTAAGATAATCAAGAGTCGCCTTGTCAATGTCCTTGAAGCGCCCCGTTCCGTTCTCCTCTACCGTCCCTGATTTATGTAGTTTTTCATTAGTATTGCCCCACAGTCTCGGGAGCATCTGATATATGATTGGTTTATCCATAGACATACCGATTTATACCCTATGACCACTGCATATTCCGAGCCAAAAAAGAAAGGATGACCGTCATGGTCATCCTTAAGTTTCTAGAAGCGGAATTGCGACATTCGCCTAGGCTTCTGAAGAATCATCGTCACCGTTGGAATACTGGGAGATATTGTCGTCCGGGAGTTCGCCTCCGGTATCTCCATCTCCTGCTGGTGCCTCATCCTCATCGCTTCCGTCTTCGCCGTCAAGCCAGCGCTCGATATCGTCGATATTGTCAGTTTTGATCTTTATTTTAACGAGATATATTGCATCCGGGATTTCCACCGTCACAGCATAAAAACATGTTCCGTCCGGCTTATCATATCGGAGAAGGTCAGGAAGGTAATCACTGAATCCTTTCGGATATTTTTCGGCAAAGGCCTCGGCAAGCTCCTTAGACATGTTTTCGTAGCTTACAACCGCTCTCTTCTTTGGTGTAGTTGCCATACTCAATAAAAAGTAAGTTTAGTATTTAGATTTAGTCGTTTTTCCGTTTCTGCATGCAATATTAGGACAATATTTTCTGATAAGCAATAAGGCCGGAATATTTTTTTTCAAAATTTATTTTCTGTTGAAGAAAAACGACTTCTGGCGTTTCTTTTTGTCCGGATCCCGCTCCACAAAGACAGGCTTCATGGTCCTCGGATCCAGCCCCGTATAGAACATCACGGACGAAGTAGTCATAGGCGTCGGAGTATAGTCCTGCACCTGGTCCATATAGAGTCCCTTGAGGGCAGGATGCTTCGCAAGTTTCTGCATATCACTCATTTCGCAGCCCGGATGCGAAGAAATGAAATAAGGCACGATCTCCGAATGACGCCCCGCGTCGCGGTTGATCTGGTTGAATTCGCTGCGCAGTCTCTCGAAAAGGTGGAAGGTCGGTTTGCCGAGATAATAAAGTACCTTGTCTTCGGTATGCTCCGGCGCAACCTTGAGACGTCCGGAAGTATGGTCAAGGATAAGCTCCTTGAGATAAGGTTTCGAAGTCTCGTCGACATAACCCTTCTCATCGAGGAACAGGTCATAACGTATACCGCTTCCGATATATGAATGCCTGATACCCTTGATCGAATCCACCCGATGATATAGCTTCAGCAGGCGCTCGTGGCTGCGGTTCATATTCTTGCACGGAGCCGGGAACAGGCATGACTGACGCTTGCAGACCTTGCAGAGCGCCTCATTCTTGCCACGCATTCCATACATATTGGCGGTAGGAGCTCCCAGGTCGGAGATATTCCCGGCAAATCCCGGAAGTTTCTTGAGGCCCTCGACCTCCTTTAGTATGGAAGCCTCGCTACGCGAAGAGATGAACTTGCCCTGATGCGCGGCGATGGTACAGAAATTACAGCCTCCGAAACAACCCCTGTGCGTGTTGATGGAGAACTTGATCATGTCGAAAGCAGGGATACGTTTCCCCTTGTATCTCGGATGGGGCTGCTTGGTATAAGGGATATCCCAGAAATCATCCATTTCTTCCTGTGTAGCAGGCGGATAAGTCGGATTGATCTGCACATATCCGTCCCCGACAGGCTCGATTATCACCGGCGGATACATCATGTTCGCGAGAATCTCGATATCATGGAAATTCTCGGCAAAAGCTTTCTTGTCTTCGCAGCACTCCTCGAACGAATGCAGGATCTTTGCATCCTTGACCTTAGGCTTACCGGTCATATAAAAGCCGATCTGCTTTATCTGATGCAGCTGATGGAGATTCCTTCCGGCTTCAATGCCCTTTGTCAGTTCCAGCATCGTCCTCTCCCCCATTCCATAACACAGATAATCCGCACCGCTGCTGACGAGAATCGACGGCAAGAGCTTATCCTGCCAATAATCATAATGGGTAAGCCGGCGGAGCGAGGCTTCGATACCGCCGATGACGACAGGTATATCCGGATAAAGCTGCTTCAGGATCTTCGTATAGACAGTCACGGCATAGTCCGGACGCTGTCCGGCTTTCCCTTCAGGAGTATACGCATCATCATGACGGAGACGCTTTCCGGCGGTATAATGATTGACCATAGAGTCCATGGCCCCGGAATTGACGCCGAAATACAGTCTCGGAGCTCCGAGTTTCCTGAAGTCGCGCAGATCGTCGCGCCAGTTAGGCTGAGGAACGACCGCAACCCTGTAACCATGCTTCTGAAGCCATCTGGAGATAACCGCCGTCCCGAAGGAGGGATGGTCGATGAAAGCATCGCCCGTGAACATGATTACGTCGATGTAATCCCATCCGAGAGCCTCGACTTCTTTCGCGCTGGTCGGAATCATATACCATTTGTCGTCTTTCATGATACTCGTCTTTTAGGTCTTCTGGCTTTTTTCGGGATTGTGAAAGAATACCGTACACCTGCATTCGGCTCGGAAGCGACGGCAATCGTACCTCCATGGAAAAGCACGGCATTCTTCACGATGGACAATCCAAGGCCTGTCCCGCCCATTTTTCGGCTACGCCCCTTGTCAACACGGTAGAATCGCTCGAAAATGCGTTTCAGGTGCTCCGGAGGGATACCGACACCGTCGTCGCTGAAAACGAACTTCCAGGCATTCGAGGTCTCGGTTGCCGATACGGTTATCGTAGCGCCCTCGCCGGCATAGTTGATACTGTTGTCAGCCAGATTCCGGAAGATACTGTACAGCAGGGAATAATTTCCTTCGACCAGCACCTTCTCCGGCAGCCTGTTATGGAACGCCATGCTCGCCACTCCCCTCTGCAGGGCGGTTTCCTTGATTATCGTATCGATCAAGGCAGCTATGTCGACAGACTCGTATTCGTGCATCTTGGCACCGTAATCAAGCCTGTTAAGTATCGAGATATCCTGAAGAAGAGACCCGAGACGGACAGCCTGGGCATAGCATCTCTTAAGGAACTGCTCCTTCGTCGGAGCTTCCATGTCAGGGTTGGAGATTATCGTCTCCAGATAGCCCTGGATGCTGGTTACAGGAGTCTTGAGCTCATGGGAGATATTCTGGGTGAGTTCGCGCCGGATACGGCTGTTCTCCTCGTTGCTCTGCTCGGCGATTATACGGTTGATGATGCTTATGAAGATTGACAGCACTACGATAAGCACGACGATCATCGCCAGAGAGATCCATACGATATGCCTGTCCTCCTTGAACGCTTCAGGCATGAAAAGGAACACGGCCATGAAGAGAAGGAATATCGCGACCACACTGGCTGACAGTTTCCAGCCTATCGTCTTATAGTTCCGCATAACAATTATTTACCGAAATAGTAGCCGAATCCGGAACGGGTGTGGATTCTGGTAGAATACTGCCCGATTTTCTTGCGGAGTCTGGTAATATTGACATCCACAGTCCTGTCGAGCACCAGCACATCGTCAGGCCATACCTTGCCGATAAGTTCGGAGCGGGAAAAAACACGTCCCTGGTCCGAGAGGAGAAGCTGGAGGAGATCGAATTCAGTCCTTGTCAGGAAGACTTCCTCCCCGTCCACAGTAACGATCTTACGCTCCTTGTCAAGCACAAGGCCCTCATAGACAAGCTTGTCCTCCTCCGATCCGGAGCTTCTGCGAAGTACGGCCCCGATTCTGGCGAGAAGTTCCCTGATAGAGAATGGTTTTGAGACATAATCGTCGGCTCCGAGTTCCAGGCCTTTGACTGTATCGTCTTCCGAGTCCCTTGCGGTCAGGAAGATAATCGGGATCCCGGTGGTCTTCGGATCGGCCTTCAGACGGGCCGCAAGCTTAAATCCGGACATGCCTCCCATCATCACGTCAAGAAGGAGCAGGTCATAACCGCCAAGGTCCTTCTTCAGGGCTTCCTCCGCCGAAAACGCACTGTCAACGGCATAGCCTTCCTTCTCAAGGTTGAAGCTAATGATGTCGCAAAGATCTTGCTCGTCATCAACGACAAGTATGGATTTTTTCGGATTCATGCCGAAAGATACGCAATTTTACTCAATTCCGAGCCTTGCATCTATTACATTTTCGACATAACTGGCGAATTTCTTGCCTTCATTGATGATGTCGACATAGATCGTACCGACCGCATAAGAATAGAGATGGCTGTCCACGTCAGTCACATTCTCATTCTTGAAGCTGTTGCAGGCTGCATGGATCTGCTTGCCCAAAGACAGTCTTCCGGCGGTTTCCGGATTCTCCAGGATACTCATCATCTCGGCGAAATAATCGGTAAGAAGGCCGAACATGCTGTCGATATTGTCATCCTGCTTAGGATCGAACATAGCCTTGCTTTCATATTTGCGATTGAAGGTCCTGGCGAACGAGTAGCAGCTGTCTCCGATACTCTCGATCTCATTGACCTCACGGAGCATCGTACGGATCTTCCTCTTGGTTTCGTCACTGAGGTGGGCATTGCTGACATCAGAAAGGTACTTTCCGATCTCTGCCTCCATATTGTCGCAGATCTGCTCATATTTGCCGATGCGCTCGAACATAGTCTTGAATTCGTCGCTGTCGCTGATAGTGCGCAGTTCCTTTACCATCCCGAACATTCTGTCGACGCGCTCCGCGAATACGCCGATCTCCTTCTGGGCCTGAAGCACAGAGATTTCCGGAGTCTTCATGATACCGCTCTGGATATAGCGGAGACGGAACACCTCGTCTTCTTCATGTTTCTTGCCCTTGATGATGCCGCATACGAATTTTTCGATTTGCGGGATGAACCAGATCAGAATAAGGGTGTTGGTTATATTGAATACCGTATGGAAGGTCGCCAGAGTGAAGGAGAGCCTTGTAGGATCCTGAGTATCAGACGTCGGATCGACGCCGGTGATTTTGCAGATCATGTTGACGAAAGGATAGAACAGGATCAGGACCCAGATCACTCCGAAGACATTGAATACAAGATGCGCAAAGGCAGCCCTCTTGGCCTGTGTATTGGCGCTCATCGCCGCGAAATTGGCGGTAAGAGTCGTACCTATGTTCTCACCCATGACCAGGGCAAGGCCCTGATAGATCGGCAGGACTCCGCTGGTGCAGAGCACCATCGTGATGGCCATCAGAGCAGCTGAAGACTGGGCGATAATGGTAAGGACCGTTCCTATCAGAAGGAAAAGGAGTATAGTCAGGTAGCTTCCGGTATCAAATGAAGTAAAGAAGTCGACTACCGACTGGTTACTCGCGAGATCGAGTTCGCGTCCGGTCATGTTCAGGGTGCCGAGAGCGAAGAATAGGAACGATATACCGAAAAGGAAGTCTCCCAGATAACGCTGCTTCTTCATATGGATCAGTATTATTCCGACAAGGAAGGCCGGCCATACGAGATTGGTTATATTGAAGGAGAATCCTGCGGACATTATCCACGCAGAGAGGGTCGTGCCGATATTGGCGCCCATGATGACAGAGATTGCCTGGGCAAGCGTGAGAAGGCCTGCGTTCACGAATGACACCGTCATAACTGTCGTGGCTGCGGAAGACTGGACGGATACCGCCACTATCATTCCGGTCAGCACGCCGGTAACGCGGTTAGTCGTCATAGCTCCCAATACGTGACGGAGCTGAGGTCCGGCCATCTTCTGGAGGGCTTCACTCATGGTTTTCATACCGAAAATCAGAAGGGCAAGCGCTCCCAATAGTTTAAATACAATTAACATCGTCTGATTATTATCCGTCGCAAATTTAATTTCTCTGCATTCAATACGAAAGGTCACAACAAGATTGTAACCACATTGTAATATTTTTGTAACGCTTCCGGTCCATATAAAGATTAAGAGCGCCGACTAGTGGTGGTCCGACGCTCTTGAATATGATCTGAATTTGTTTAGGGATTTACATTCTTTCCGGAAGACTGATTCCGAGAATGCCCATCGCCTTAACCAGGATACGGGCAATAGTGCCGATCAGGACAAGCCTGTAAGCAAGCACTTTAGAGTCAGTTTCCTTCAGTATAGGGGTATCATGATAATACTGGTTGAATTCCTTCGCCAGATCGTATGCATAATTAGCTATTACGGCAGGTGACAGAGCCGAGCCGGCCTCGGCAACTTTCTCTGGGAAAAGCCCCATGAGCTTGACAAGACGTACCTCCTTTGCAGAAGGCTCGACGTCCTGAGGAACCGAAGCGAAAGCTATACCCTGCTCCTCGGCCTTGCGGAGAATAGAGCAGATACGGGCATGCGTGTACTGGATGAACGGGCCGGTGTTGCCGTTGAAGTCGATGGACTCCTTAGGATTGAAGAGCATGGTCTTCTTAGGGTCCACCTTCATGATGAAGTACTTCAGCGCGCCGAGGCCGATCATATGGAAAAGCTTCTCCTGCTCTTCTGCAGGCATGTCAGCCAGTTTTCCGGATTCGAGAGAAGTAGCCTTGGCTTCCTCATACATCTTCTCGATAAGATCGTCAGCATCGACTACAGTACCCTCTCTTGATTTCATCTTGCCTTCAGGAAGCTCTACCATTCCGTATGAAAGATGGTAGATCTGGTCTGACCAGTCGAAACCGAGCTTCTTGAGGATCAGCTTGAGCACCTGGAAATGATAATCCTGCTCGTTGCCGACCACATAGACATGGGAGTCGAGATTATACTGGGCGAAACGGCGCTCGGCCGTACCCAGATCCTGGGTGATATAGACAGAAGTGCCGTCGCCGCGGAGCACAAGCTTACGGTCGAGACCGTCAGCAGTAAGATCGCACCATACAGAGCCGTCAGCTTCTTTCTCGAATACACCCATTTCAAGGCCTTTCTGGACGAGCTCCTTGCCGAGCAGATAAGTCTGGGACTCATAATCGACTTTGTCGAAAGAGATGCCGAGGGCCTTGTATGTCTCATCGAAGCCCTTGAAGACCCAAGAGTTCATCATCGACCAGAGATCGCGCACGGCCTTGTCCTCATGCTCCCACTTGACAAGCATCTCATGGGCTTCCTTAAGGGACGGAGCCTCTTTCTTGGCCTCATCCTCGCTCTTGCCCTTGTCCATGAGTTCCTTGACCTCAGCTTTGTAAAGCTTGTCAAAGGCTACATAGCAGTCGCCTACAAGGTGGTCGCCCTTCTTGCCTGTAGATTCCGGAGTTGCGCCATCGAAGCATTTCTGCCATGCGAGCATGGACTTGCAGATATGCACGCCGCGGTCGTTCACGAGGGTCGCCTTGATGACTTCGTTTCCGCATGCCTTGAGAAGACGGGAAACGGAATCACCGAGGAGGTTGTTCCTGATATGACCGAGATGGAGAGGTTTGTTGGTGTTCGGAGAGGAGAACTCGACCATGATCCTGCGTCCCGTAGGAGCAAGCTGGCCGAAATCCTTGTCCGATGCTATTTCCGCGAACATTTCGTTCCAGTAAACGGTAGAGAAGAGGAGGTTCAGAAAGCCCTTGACGGAATTGAAACCCGCGATTTCAGGGACATTCGCAACCAGCCACTCACCTATCGCATTGCCGGTATTCTCCGGTGCGGAATGGGATATTTTAAGAAGGGGAAAAACCACTAAGGTATAATCCCCTTCGAATTCTTTTCTTGTAACGCCTACCTGCAGCTGCGCCGCATCGACGTCAGCTCCGTAAAGAGCCTTGATAGCCTCGGCGGCCTTTGTCTGAATAAATACTTCCGGTGTCATTCTTACTCCTCTATTATCCAAGATAACCTTTAAGCAGCTTGCTTCTGTTCGGGCTCTTGAGCCTGCGGATCGCCTTCTCCTTGATCTGACGTACCCTCTCACGTGTAAGTCCGAAACGCTCGCCGATCTCTTCGAGAGTCATTTCCTGGCAACCGATGCCGAAGAAAGACTTGATGATCTCGCGCTCACGGCTTGAAAGAGTGAGAAGCGCCCTTTCGATCTCGGTATTGAGTGACTCGTTCACGAGTACCCTGTCCGCACTTGGAGAGTCGTCGTTAGGAAGCACGTCCAGAAGGCTGTTGTCCTCGCCTTCCACGAACGGCGCATCCACGGAGACATGCCTGCCGGATACCCTCAGGGTATCGGAGATCTTGTCCTTAGGGACATCGATCATCTCCGAGAGCTCCTCGCTCGACGGCTGACGTTCATTCTCCTGCTCGAATTTCGAGAGAGCCTTGTTTATCTTGTTAAGGGAGCCCACCTGGTTGAGCGGGAGCCTTACGATTCTTGACTGCTCTGCAAGAGCCTGGAGAATAGACTGACGGATCCACCATACCGCATATGATATGAATTTGAATCCTCGTGTCTCGTCGAATTTCTCAGCGGCCTTGATAAGTCCCAGGTTGCCTTCATTGATAAGGTCCGGGAGGCTGAGGCCCTGGTTCTGGTACTGTTTCGCAACAGATACCACGAATCTTAAGTTTGCCCTGGTAAGTTTTTCGAGAGCGACCTGGTCTCCTTTGCGGATCCTCTGTGCGAGCTCTACCTCCTCCTCCGGAGATACCAGCTCTTCCCTTCCGATTTCCTGGAGATACTTGTCCAGGGATGCACTCTCGCGGTTTGTGATCGATTTGGTGATCTTTAGCTGTCTCATCTAAAATCTTTAAGCATTAGTCTTTGCCGAAGCCGAAGTATGATTCTCGTCCCGATGCCGTGACACCCTGGATGAAGATGGATCTCTTCGCCTTTTTGGCAATATTTATAACATCCTCAGGTTTGCTTACAGGTTCGTCGTTTACATACAGGATGATGAAGCCTTCGCTACCTCCTGCATTCAGTACCTTTCCTGCGCCAAGAGATACGATTTCCACTCCATTCTTCAATCCGAGAGCTTCCAGATGTTCCTTTTCAGGAGTCTTGAGTCTGGCACCGTAGAATGCTACGGAACCATCATCTGCGACTGTTCCGGTCTGCTCGGCTGAAGCCTGGAATGTAACTTCAAAATCTTGTTTCTTGCCATCACGGACGACTGTGATCACAGCCTTGTCACCTGGATGGAAACTACCGACTTTCGCCTGCACTTCAGCAGGGCTTTTGACAGCGGCGGAATTGATTGAGACGATGATATCGCCCTTCTTCAGACCGGCCTTGTCAGCGGCACTGCCCTTTGAAACCTCGTTAATATATACGCCTGAAAGTGAAGAAAGTTTCAAATCTTTTGCAATTTCTTCTGTTATAGGTGACATAGTGATTCCGAGCACGGCCCTGCGGACGCTTCCGAAGTCGATGAGATCATCGACAATAGCCTTCACCATATTGGAAGGAATAGCGAATGAATAGCCCGAATATGCGCCGGTCTGGGAGACGATTGCGGTATTGATACCTACGAGTTCGCCGGCCTTGTTGACAAGGGCGCCGCCTGAGTTTCCTGGATTGACGGCAGCATCGGTCTGGATAAATGATTCAATCTTAAACTCTCTCTCGTTCTGCATTGAACGGCCCTTTGCGCTGACGATGCCGGCAGTGATGGTTCCCTTGAGCTGCTCGCCCAGAGGGCTGCCGATTGCGAGGACCCATTCGCCGAGACGGAGTCTGTCGGAATCGCCGAAGGCAACTGTAGGAAGCCCTTCAGCCTCGATCTTGATAAGGGCGACGTCGGTGACAGGGTCTGTCCCCACGACTGTAGCCTCGTATGATTTATTATTGTTAAGGGTAACTTCGACCTTGGTCGCATTTGCGACTACATGGTTGTTGGTCACGATATAGCCGTCAGGTCTGATGATGACGCCCGAACCGCTGCCCTGCTGCTCCCTTGGAGAGTCAAAGCCGAAGAAATAGCGGAGGAACGGATCCATCTGAGAATAATCGCTCTTCACTGTAACCTTGACATAAACGACGGCATCCACTGCCGACTCGGCAGCATATGTCAGATCAGGGAATGTATCCTGTGCCAGATTGACAGTCCTGTAGAAGTTTCCGTCCTGGCCTACCATTACCGGCTCAGCCGATTTCGGAACACAAGCCTTGACAACTCCGAATGCCGTGACGACGGCAATTACTGCCGAGGTCAAGATAGTTTGAAATGCTTTACTCATGATATAATGATTTTTAAAATTTTCCGGTCTTTGTAAAGTCAAATAATATGCCAAAACATATGCGGACTTTTACGAATAATTTATTAACTTTGTCAGTTGATAGGGTGCAATGGAGCCCTACGCAAAAAGATTATAAAATTTGATTGAAATATGAAACTGGTAGTATCAAGTTCCGAACTTCTGAAAGCGATCCTTACTGTTCAGAAGGCTATTCCTGCAAAAACCACAGAGGCTATCCTCGAAGATTATCTCTTCGTCCTCAAAGGCAGTTCTCTCGAGATAACGGCCTCCGACAAAGAGATCACCCTCAAGACAGTGATCGAGGTTGAAAGCACCGAGCAGGAGGGCCGCATGGCTGTACCTGCAAGACAGATGACAGACCTTCTCAAGGAACTTCCCGACCAGCCTCTTACCATCAGCACGGTCAGCGAGAGCTCGTTCACCTGCGCATGGGCCAACGGCGAGTCCAGCCTTCCATACTTCAATCCGGACGACTATCCGCAGATCCAGACTGTCGGAGAGAATGCGACCCAGATCAAGATCTCGGCAGAGACTCTCGCCGACGGTATCGCCAATACCGTATATGCATCCTCAGACGAGGACAACAGGCCGGTAATGAACAGTATCTACTTCGACATCAAGCCTGACTGCACTACGATGGTTGCATCCGATCTCCAGAAGCTTATCTGCTACACAGCTGACGACGTCAACGCCCCTGCTGAGTCTTCGTTCATTCTGAACAAGAGACACGCCAACGTCCTCAAGGGTCTCCTCGGCAAGGAGAGCGGAGAAATCGACGTGAACTTCGACGAGAAGATCGCCGTATTCAGCTTCGGAAACATAACTATGATCAGCTGCCTCGTGGTCGGCAAGTATCCTGACTACCGCACGATCATCCCTAAGAACAACTCCAACATCCTCAGAATAAACAGGATGCAGCTCCTCAATACCGTAAGGCGTATTGCCGTCTGCTCCCCTAAAGCCTCCAATCATATCCGTTTCGACCTGACTGCGGGATCGCTCGAGATTTCTGCCCAGGACCTCGGATTCGAGATTGCGGCACATGAAAAAGTCGCCTGCAACTACGAAGGCGAGGAACTGACGATCGGATTCAAGTCTACGCATATCGTCGAGATACTCTCCAACATAGGTTGCGAGGAGATCGTAATGAAATTCGCAGACAAGCGCCGCTCCGCCCTGATAATGCCTTCAGAAGACGAAGTCGGCACCTTCAGAGCATTCGGTATCGTAATGCCAATAATGGTAAGATAATTTAAAGCTTATGGAACTTTCCCTTGAAAGACCTCTGCTCTTCTTCGACATCGAGAGCACAGGCCTTAACATAGCCAGCGATGGAATTGCAGAACTTTCGTTCGTGAAGATATTCCCGGGCGGAGAGCAGCGTATCAAGACCTGGCGTCTCAAGCCGTGGGATTACGAGAACAAGTGTCAGAAAGCGATGAATCCGAGCGCAAGCAAGGTCAACGGGATTGTTGACGAAGACCTCAAGGACTGCCCTACCTTTGCAGAAGCCGCCGACGAGATCGTCTCATGGCTCGAAGACTGCGACCTCGCAGGATTCAACTCTGCCAAGTTCGACCTTCCGATGCTCGCTGAAGAGATCGAAAGAGTAAGAAAATACTGCGGCAAGGATTTCGACATCAACCTTCATGGAAAGGAGATGGTCGATGTCCAGACGATCTACCACCTCATGGAGCCGCGCAACCTCAAGGCAGCCTACCGTTTCTACTGCGGAGGCGAGGACTTCGAGAACGCCCACTCCGCAGAAGCCGACACTCTTGCCACATACGCAGTGCTCAAGGGAGAGCTCGACAGATATCCTGAGGAGCTCAAGAACAACGTCAAGTTCCTTGCTAATTTCGGCGGCAAGCCGAAGAACGTGGACTACGCCGGCCGTCTCTACTATGGAGAGAACGACGAGCCTACGATAAGCTTCGGAAAGCATAAAGGCCGCACAGCCCGTGAGGTATGGGCTACTGAGCCGTCATATTTCGCGTGGATCATGAACGGAGACTTCACTCTGGACACCAAGCGCCAGTTCGACGACCTCCGCCGCAAATTCCAGGAAGAAGCCCGCAACAAGAAGCGCGAGCCTCTCCAGGGAAAGGCTTTTGACGACGCCGCAGACCTGCTGCTCAAGCATTTCGGAGGCAAATAATGAATATCGCCCTCAAAACATATTCCGGCTCGATCGTAGTCAGGCCTGACACAACCTGGGAAAGGGACAACGAAGACCTTTTCCTTCCTGATTTCGTGACAGGACTGGAATTCACCCCGGTACTAGCAATCCAGGTCACGAGGCCAGGCCGCAGCATCTCCGCCAAATTCGCCGGCAGATACTACGGCAACACAGGATATGGCGTACTGCTTTATCCGAAAGACCTGCTGAAAGGAGAGGAAGGCTTCGCCGAGGCATCATGCATGGACCATACGTCATTCATCGCAATGCCTGACGCCGACCGCCGCAGCGAAGCGTTCGTACTGGATTGCAACGGACAGAAGGTTTTCGAAGGAGACGGTTCTGCGATTGACGTCGACGCGCTGATAGCCGAGATCACAAAGAGGATATACATCCGTACGGGCGACATAGTGGCAATAGAGCTTGCCCCGAGGAAAGCCCTGCCGCACGGCAACCTCCGCATCAACGGAGCGTCAGTCGACTTTAACGTAATAATGGAATAGAGTATCGCGTCCGTTGAAGATAGACACCAGGTCTTCCAGTATCATGGACGGATGCACGCAGCCTGATTCCCAGAAATCATTACCGCCCGCGGGAGTTTCCCTGCGGGTGTTATTGTATATGCGGGTTATGCCGAACTTGGAGAATACGGGATTGACGCCCTCCAGGTCGGCCTTTGTCTTGCACCAGCCCGGATTGAGCCAGTAATCAGCCTGACCGGCAAGAACATAGGCTTCTTCTATTGAAATGACTCTTGACGAGGACTCCCCTTCCTTAGCGCCCAGAACTTTTCCGCCGGCGTCATGCACCAGGCGGCTCATGTAATTGTCGCCTCCCGGGATGAACCACTGGTCTCCATATGGAATGTTCATAAGGACTCCGGCATCGCCTTCGGTGACCAGGGAATTGTAAGCCTCCGATTCGGCGGCAAAATACTCGCACGCCTGCTCATATCTGCCCGTCAGCGCTCCGAAAAGCTTGACATACTCGGCCCTGGCGAGAGGATGGTCCTCCAGATGCTCATAAAGCACGAGTACAGGCACGCCCAAAGACTTCAGCTTGGAGATATACTGAGGCTCGACGGACGAGACAGTATAGGTCACGAAAAGGTCCGGCTGCATCGAAACTACTCTCTCATAGTCCAGAGCAGAATCATAGCCCACGTCATAAACAGGTCTTTCCCCTTCTTTCAGATTTCCAAAATACCGCCGAAGTACTGTAGTATCGGAAACATACCCGATTCCGGAGACGCCACCTACACAATCGGCCGCACCAGCTGCAGACAGATAGGCAATATATGAAGTCGACATGCAGATGATATTCGATAAAGGTTTATCAATCAGCAAAGTATCGCAACTTTCGTCATAAGGGGAGACAGTGACGACACCGCCATCAATCACCTCAAAATAATTGGCATAGTCCATCTTCCCGGATAGTCCGGCCACCTGTTTTGGGCCACGGCATCCGGCAACGGCGACAATAGCCGCAACTATCAATGCAAATCGTCTCATACCGCAAATATACTACAGAAAAAACATCTAATCCGGAATAATCAGTTATTTTTGTAAAAAAAATAAGGCGACCGGAAACCAGTCACCTTATGAGAGCCGCGAACGGGACTCGAACCCGCGACCTGCTCATTACGAATGAGCTGCTCTACCAACTGAGCTAAAGCGGCAAAATCGCATCTTCGCGAAATGGACTGCAAATATATGAAAATTTTTGGATAGTACAATATGACTTCTGACATAATCATAATAGGAGCCGGAGCATCCGGACTGCTCGCTGGAATAGCGGCAGCCCGTAGCGGAGCTTCTGTGACAATCATCGAGAAAATGCCCCGTCCTGCCCGCAAAATGATGATTACAGGCAAAGGACGCTGCAATTTCAGCAATGTCAAGCCATGGAACGAGTTTTCGCAGCATATACGCTCGAAATCAAATTTCCTGCGCCCTGCATTCTACACTCTCCCGCCGGAAAGCGTGATCTCCATGCTGGAAGAAGCCGGCCTTGAGACAGTTGTCGAACGCGGGGACAGAGCTTTCCCGGCTTCTCACAGAGCATCGGATGTCATCGACACCCTCGCCAATCTGGCAAGAAACGCCGGCGTAAGAATCGAGACAGGCTGCGCCATCGAGTCAGTCAAAGCCACGGACGACGGCTTCGCCCTCGAGGGCTACTGCCGGAAATATTCATGCAGAAAGCTCATAATCGCGACGGGAGGACTCTCCTATCCCGGCACCGGCTCGACCGGCGACGGCTATGTCTGGGCTCATGATCTCGGACACAAGATTCTCCCATGCTTCCCGTCCCTGACGGCGATCGTGCCGAAGGGCTATAAGCTCGAGCCCGAGAAGCCTGCGATGAAGGGCCATATCGACCGCGCGACGCCTCTGGCGGAGCTCGGGAAGGCTCTCTGCGGCATCCAGCTCAAGAACGTCGGCATGACCCTGTACATCGGCGACGACGAGGTCCAGGACGAATTCGGGGATCTCGATTTCACTGACGGCGGCATCGAAGGCCCGATAGGGTTCCAGATCAGCCGTAACTGTGTCAAGGCTATCGTCAACGGCTCGAAGGCCAGGATTGTGATAGACCTGAAGCCGGGCGTCTCGGAGGAGGAAGTCCGCTCGAGAGTCCGCAGCATCTGGAATGACGTCCAGAAAGATCCTCGAAGCCGGAATATCAGCGTCAAAGGGGCTCTGCGCGTGATTCTGGGGAAACTGATGCCTATGGACATGATCCAGGGCTTCATGATGTCGAATCCGTCGATTCTCAGCGGCCGCAAGGGCAATGAAAGGATAGATATGGACGCTCTCGCCGTATCGCTGAAACGATGGACGATGCAGATAGACGGCTTTGTCGGATATGAGCGCAGCGTCGTGACGGCAGGCGGAGTAAGCACTGACGAAGTCCTTCCGAAGACGATGGAATCAAGAATATGCCCCGGACTCTATCTCTGCGGAGAGTTGCTTGACGTGGATTGCGATACGGGAGGATACAATCTCCAGTGCGCGTTCAGCACCGGATTCCTTGCCGGAGAATCTGCGGCAAAGAGCCTGACTGCTTGCAAGTTGGCATAAAATTTCTTATATTGTCTGCACATAATTAAAAAACACATGCTATGAACCGTTTTCTTCAGCGCCTTAGCGACATTACAAAAATCCACCATCGCGCAGCATTCATAGATGTTGCAGACAGGATTTCCCCGAAAAAGTCGGAGTTTCTCGAGCTTGCAGCCAAGCGTTATTCATGCAGGTCTTTCAGGCCGGCTCCTGTCGAGCAAAAGATGATAGACAGCATCCTGGAAGCAGGACGCCTTGCTCCGACTGCCGTGAACAGACAGCCGGTCCATGTCTGGGCCATTGTTGACGAAGAAATGAGATCCAGGCTCACAGAAGCCACGAAATACACCTTCGGAGCCCCGGTAGTATTCATAATCGGAGCCGACAAGAAATCGGCCTGGGTAAGAAAAAATGACGGAAAGAACTCCGCGGAGATCGATGCGTCTATCGTATGTACCCATATGATGCTCGAGGTGGCCGATCTCGGACTGGGCTCTACCTGGGTAGGTTCGTTCGACGAAGAAATCGTCAAGAAGATACTGCCTCAGACAGCGGATTACGAGGTCCTGGCCCTTCTCCCTGTCGGACATCCGGCTGACGGAGCGTCTGCGAACCATGACATAAGGATTGAAATGGAGAAGTTTGCAACCATTATTTAGGTTGTTTCGCTCTTTTTGAGTACCTTTGCACCTGTTCAATGGGGATGTTTTGGTTTTGACAGCATTGACTTTGGACAGTAAGCACGCCGGGCGCTGTGGGCCTGCCCGTAAATCTCGACTCTCAAAAATTCAGTTGGCAACAACAACTATGCACTCGCTGCCTAATTGACCAAGTCATTTAGCTTAATCCGCGTCGCCAAGGCTGCGACGCCGACGAGTATCCCTCGGACTTTAGGCCGGTTATGTTCCGATCCAGGGGTATCATCCAAACCGGATGCACATGGGGACTCCTTTAAACCATGCCAAGACTTAGAGGATAAGCTGCGGTTAGCCCGTCTTCCGGCAGGCCGCTGACGAAAA
>JAEEGL010798980.1_pt1 | contig 28345 bp, 19 predicted proteins | sample 9134231 | NCBI WGS metagenome assembly JAEEGL01 (sample SAMN16246548, study PRJNA631951) | gut metagenome | biome: gut microbiome; feature: rumen; material: fiber-attached | host: Bos | place: Iran: Karaj | collected 2018-10
AAAAAAAAAAAAAAAAAACAAAAACAAATAAAAGAATAAAAAAAAATAATTTAAAATGAAATATAAAAATAAAAGAAAAAAAAAAAATATATTTTAAATTGTTTTTAATAATAAAAATAGAAAAAAAAAATTATTTTTAAAGAATGATATAACAATTTGAATGGAATATTATTTATTATTATAATTATTTTCCTTTAATTTATTATAATATTTTTTTATTTAAAAATTGATAAATTCATTAAACTTATCCAATTTTATTTATTTAAATAAAATGAAAATAATAAAAAAAAATGGATGATGATGATACTGAAAATGTTATAGAAATTTCATTAGGAATTGATATTGGAGAAATATATTATTGCGCAGCAGCATTTTTTATTGATGAAGAAAAAGAATATATAACTGAATTAATACCTAATGAAAAAGGAAATAGAATGACAAAAATTAATAAATTATCTATTGATAAAATAATAGATATTGTTATAGAAAATACATCAATTCATTTTAAAGAGCAAAACAATAAAATAGACATAAAAAAAATTATTTTATCAGTATCTTATGATACAACTATTACACAAAAAGAAGGTATATTAAAATCTTTAGATAAGAAAAATTATAAAAATAAAATTTTATTTATTAATGAATATTCTTCATCAATATTATATTTTAGAAAAAGCATTTTCCAAAATGAAATAAATGATTTAATAATAGTTGATATAGGAGGAATTACAACAAAATATTTTTCAATTACATCAGAATTTAATAAATTAAATGGAATAATTAGAAATTCAAATTTTCATTATGATAAAATTGAATTTGGAGGAAATAATTTTGATCATGTTTTACTTCAATATTGTATAGATGAGTTCAATCAAAATAATAATGAAGATTTAAAAATTAAAAAATATTCAAGTGATAATTTAATTTATTGCCAATTAAAAAATTTAGTAGAAGAAGCTAAAATGAGATTATCAAATGAAGAAGAAACAATAATTGAACAAGAAAAATTTTATGATGGAAAAAATTTATTTATAGAAATCACAAGACAAAAATTTGAAAATTTAATTAAAGAACTAATAAATATATTAATAAATAAATTAAATGATTTCATTAATGAAAAAAAAATTTTAATATCAAAACTAAATTTTATTATTTTACAGGGAGGAAGTTTTAAAATATCAAAAATAAAAGATAGATTTTCAAATTATTTCAAAAATAAAAATAATAAAATTAAAATATTATCAAGTATAAATTCAGATGAAATAAATGTAATGGGAACTTCAAGTTATTATGAAAATATATTTGATGTAAATTTAAATGAAAATATATTAAAATATTCAATAGGAATTAAAACTGAAGGTGGATTAATGTCCACAATTATAAAAAAAGGAACAAAAATTCCTATTAAATGTCAAAAAAATTTTATTTCTACTGAAGATAATCAAAAGAATATTATTTTTAATATTTATATGGGTGAACATTATATTTGTAAAAAAAATAAAATGATAAAAAAATATAATTTTAAGAATTTACCTGAAAAAGAAAAAGGAGAAATTGAAATTATTGTTACTTTTTATATAGATAAAAATTGGGAATTTAATTGTATTTTTGAAGAAAGTAAATTTACAAAAAAAAAAAAAGAAATTTATATTGGTAATATTTATAATATAGAAAAAAATTATAATGAAATGTCAAATAAAAAAGTTAAAATTATTATGAGTGATCAAAGTCAAATTATTGAAAATAAAGAAAAAGAAAAAATTGTTAAAATTATTAAATTATCAAGATCTATTGATTTATGTATGAAACAAGGTAAAATGTCTAAAGGAGAAGGATTTTCTGAAAAAAGATGGATTTTAAATAAAACAAGAACCATTGCTGATTTTAATAAAAAAGAAAATTATTTTAATAATTTGTTATTTAATAATATAGTTGAGAATGATAGATATAATCATAATAATATTGAAAATATATAAATAATTTGTATTGTTAAATTAAAAAAAATTTAATTTATTATTTATTTTCAATTATATTTCCAAATTATTAATCTATATATACTTATTCTTATTATTATTAATTCAAAATATTTAATATGAATATTATATAAAAATGAAATTATTATTTTAAAACATTAATATAAATAAAATATTATTAAAAAAAAGCAAAAAAAAATATATGAGAAAAAAATAATAAATATGAAAACTAATAGAGATAGAAATATTATAGAATTAAAAAAGCAAATAAAAAAATTGGAAAAAAAATATAGTCAAATAAAATATGATATTGGACTTATTCAAAGTGATATACCATATCAATATCCTCAATTTGATAAAATGCTTAAAGAGTATACAAAATCTTTAAAAAAATCAATAGAAAAAATAACAATAACAAAAAATAATATATTATATGATTATAACAAAAGTATAAATTATGTTAAAAATAATGATCATAGCCTTAAAAAATCAAATATAAATTCATTAACAGATTCGAATATCACGGATAAAGAATTAATTCAAGCACAAATTAATAATAAAAAAAATTATAATAAAATAACAAATAATATAATCAATTCATGTCAGAAATATATGAATTCAAAATTAACAACAAGTGAATTTACAAATTTAATAACAATTCTAGGAACAGATATAAAAAATCAAATTATATATGAAACATATCATAATCCAGAAAAATTTATTCCTTTAAAAGAAGCAGAACAATCGGATGAAAATTCATCATTATTTATAAAAGGAATTTTATCAAAAGCTCTTAGAAATAATAATATAACAGTAGCAATTAAAAAAGAAGAAGAAAATGAAAAAGAAAATGATTATGAAAAAGATACATTTTCAATATCAATGATTCAATTAATTTCAACAGGAAAAGCCTTTAAAAAAATAATAACATTATCTTTTGATTATGGTAAAAAAAAAAATTTACAAATATTAACAGATGAAAAAGAACAAACAAAGTTTATAAAAAAAAAGCAAAAAGAATATTCAATAGCATTAAATATAAATGAAGACAAAATAACATTAACAAATATTCGTTATGGTTCATTATTAGTAGACTTAATAATAACTGAAGAAAGAGAAATAGATTTATATAAATATTTAAAAAAGGATAGAGAAATATTTGATATAACATACAAATCACTTTTAGAAGGATGTATCTTAAAAGACAATATGTTTGATAAAAAGGGAAATAGATACAATGATAATGAATATGGAAAAAATCAAAAAAGAGGACCACCTAATTACTTACAAGACTACATTCCTCCTTTAGGTTATTTAGGTTTTGGTTTAAGTGTTTCTGGTAAATATGATAATGGAAATGATACTTGGTTAGGTTATAATAATAAAGAGGGTGAATGGTATGTTGCTTATCATGGTACTGGAAATAATAGTATCCCTATAAAAATTATTAAAAATGGATTTATAGTTGGTGAAAGACAAGAATTTTCTAATTCTAATAATCTTAATCCTTTATCTAACAAATTGTTTCCTAAATGTGGAAAAGGTATTTATATGACTCCTGATATTGAAGAAGCTGAAAATTTTAGTTCACAGAAAGATGGGGTTTGTTTAAAAGGAGAGTATTATTATATTGTTTTTATGTGTAGAGTTAATCCTCATAGAATTAGGTTTGTTTGGAAAGATGGACCTGAATATTGGGTTGTTGGAGGAGATAGTATTAAGAAAATTAAAGGAAATAAAAATAGTGATGAGATTAGACCTTATCGAATTTTAGTTAAAAAAATGAAAGAATCAAATAATAATTCTTTTTATGAGAATTATTTTGATTAAGAAATAATATTTTTAATTATGTTATTATTATTCTTTTTTTTAATATTCATTAATAAGAATCATATTTTGATTCTTTATATGAATTTTTGTTTTTTTTTTTGTTGTATTTTGTTAAAAATAATTTATGAATGAGAAAAATCATTATTATGACACATAATAAAAAATAAATTAAATATTATTTAAAATAAATCTTTTATTATCTTTTATTTTGGAATATTTTTATTATTTGAAATTGAATTTCCTTTATCTTTATTATTTACACTTCCAGTAGTATAACAAATTAAATTTGAATTATTATTTTTTGGACTTGAATGTTCTTCTTCTTTTTGGAATTTTTCAACTAAAAAATAATAAATTAAATAAAAAATAATTACGTTGCTGTTCATATTTTAAAAGATATTTTTCCATTTCAGAAATAAAATTTTGAATTGTATTTTCTTTTTCCCTTTTTTGATCTTGTAATTTGTTAATTTGACTTTCTAATAATTTTTTTCTACTTTCTAAAGTTTTATTTTCACTTGAAGATGAAATTGAAGGAGTTCTTGTTGAAATTTTCTCTTTAAATTTATTATTTTGTTTTTGTAATTGTTTAATTTTTAATTTTAAATTATTTTCTTTTTCTTCAAATTGCTTTATTTTATTTTTTAAATCATTATTTGAACTTTCTATTGTTGAATAATTTTTTTTTAAACTATTTGAATTCTTTTCTAAATCATTTAATACTTTATTTAATGAATTTATTTTTTCCTCATTTTCTTTTTGAATTTTTGATTCTATTTTTTTTTTTATTTGTTCATTTTGTTTATTTAAAATATGAAAATAATTCCATTTAAAAAAATATTTTTTTAAGGTATCTTTTTTTTTTCTTTTATAAATTCTTAAAAGGAATTTTAAAGTATTTGAAATTTTAATATAAAGTAATTCAGCTTCAATAATATTATAATGATTAATATCACTTATTTTTTTTATTTTTAAAAAAGCAAATAATTTTTTTAATTGAAATTTCTTATTAATTGTTTTTATCATTTTATTTAAATGATAATTTATATTTTCAATTAAATATTCATTTTGATAATAATTATTTCTATCATTTTCTTCTGTTTCAATTTCCATAGGAATTGAATTAAATATTTCATTATTTTCATTAATTACTTCATTACTTATATTATTATTATTATCATCTATTTTATTTAATGCTTCAAAACTTAAATTATTTATATCTTGTGGCATTTCCATTTGAATATTTTTATTATTATTATTATTCATTTCTTCTTCTGTTAAAATTACATTTGAATTTTCTATCATTCCTTCACCAAATGAACCATTAAATGACATTTTTTTATTTTAAAAATATTTGATATTAAAATAAAATAAATATAAAATTTAGATTAATTTAAATAAATATTATTATATGATAAATTTATTCTAATATTATAAATTAAGAAAATAATACACTCATAAAAGTTTGTAATTTCAAAATCATTTATTATTCATAATTAATTATGATGTTTAAATATAAATATACATATAAAATATTAATGCATAAAATTATAAATTTATAATTACTAAAATAAATTTGTTAATAAATAAAAAACAAAAAATAATTTTGTACTTTAATTTACAAATCGTTTTTTATTTACAATAAATATGATTAATATTTTATTTTATAAAAACTATTAATTTTCAAATTAGAAATTATTAGTATAAATAATGATAATTGATTATTTTTTAATATCATTATAAACTACAAAATATGATGAATGTCTTTTTTTTTCTAAGAAAAAAGATTTATTTTCATCATTACTATTAAATAATGAATTATCAAAATTATGTAAATTTACATTTTTATTTTCATAACTTTTAAAGTTATCTTTATCATAATTAAAAAATGATTCAATTAATGAATTACATGAACTTGATCTAGTTAAAGCCAAATTATATATTTCTTCATCATCATTTTCTTCTTCTAAATTATTTTCTAATTGAAATAAAATATCTTTTTCACATTGTTCAATTATTATTTTATTTTTAATTATATTTAACTTTAAAATTTCTTCTTTTATTATTTTTTGATAATTAATTAAATCATTTTCTTTAATTATATTATTATCATCATTTAAATATAAAATTCCAATAATAGAACAAACTAAAGAAATTATTACATGATTATATTTATTATATATTGTATATTCACTAAGAGAAAAGATGATGAAGGTATTTATCATTTCAATATATTTATTCATTAAATTATTTGAAAAATAAATATTATGTTTTACAAATATTTGTTTTATTATTAATTGTATTATTTCTAAAGAATTAAATAAATTAATATTCCAATTAGATTTTTTTAATATTATTTTTTCTGCCCAAAAAATATATCTCATATCAAGATTTTCTTCACAACACCAATTTTTTAATTTTTTTACTTTTTCTGAATTTTCAATCTAAAAAATGTAGTTTAAATTTAAAATTTTACTTTTAAAATAATAAAGCATGATGCACAAAAAAAAAAGATAAAAATTGAATTTTTTATTTTTTCAGTTACTGAATTGTTGTTCCAAAAATTAAAAGAAATTTGCATTAAATTGATTAATTTTTCAATTTGATAACTATGAGGAAAAAACTCTGTTAGTTTCTATAAAAAGTTTAAAAAATAATTTTTTACATCTTGAATAAGATTTATAAAATATAATCTGAATTTATTAAATTTCGAAATTGACATATTACTTTTAAAATTTAAAATATATTTATTATAAAATTGTTGTGATGATTCAAAGAAAGTGGTAATTCGGTCATTTAAAATTGACATTTTAAATTTTAAAAAATTCAAATAATAAGTTATAATTATTTTTTTAATTTATGAAGTAAAAATATTTTTATTTTAAAATAAATTTTTATTTCAAATGAAATATAAATTAAGAAAAAAAAATGGAACTTAATTTAATATATAATGATATAAATCGGGGATTTGATACTCCAATTGATATTGATATAGGATATATTAAAGATTTATGTATTAAAATATTTTCTTTAAAACCAAAAACTTTTGAATTATTTTATAACAATGAAAATTTAAATAAATTTGATGATAATACTGAATTACAAGAACTTATTGATAATGATGATTATAAAATTTCTATTTATGTAAAGTTAATTTCTAACTCAAAAAATAATAATTCAAAAAATATAAATAGAATTAGTTTAAAAAATCCAAATTTAAACACAATAAAAATAAAATTTGATAATTTTAATTCAAATTATTTAAAACTGAATTCAAATATAAAAGAATTTAAAACTAAATATCAAGAAAAAATAGATATTATTAAAAAATCAATAAATGATTTGGAAATTGATATAAATGTTATAAATAATAAAATTGAAAGTTATTTTAATATAAATGAATATAATAAATGTATTGAAAAGTTTAATGAAAATCCAGAAAATATAAGTGAAAATGAATTAAATATATTAAGTAAAAATATTGAAAATTGTATTAAAGATTTTAAAATAATTGAAACTCAAAATAAATATCAAATAAAAATAATGGAATATTTAAATGATTTTATTAGAAAATTACAACAAATAAAAAAATGTTGTGATAATATAAAAGAACTAAATAATTTTGAAAAAACAATAACACAATTAGATTTAATATATGATATATTATTTAATTATAAATTAAGTATTTTAAGAACAATTTCAAGTTTTAATGGTAAAAAAACTATAAATTTAAATTTAAAAGATGAATTTACAAGTACAAAAGAATTACCTTATATAGAAAATAAAAATGTAAAAAAAAATAATTTTATTCAAAATGAAAGTAATTTATTTCAAAAATATCAAAATAATATAAATTTATTTAAAAGAAGAATTTCACAAACAATAGATTTAAATGATAATAAACAAGAAAATAATAATTCATTTTCACCAAATAAAAATAAATCAAATATAATGTTTAAAGATAAAGATAATAAAGAACATTTTCCTCAACTTGAAAATAAATCAAGAAATAAAATAAGAAAATTAACAACAAGATTAAAAATACAATTAAGTAAAACTGATAATGATTCTTTACCAAATTTACAAAAGAAAAAAAATATTAAGCATAAAAATAATGAAATGGATAAAATAAATGAAGATAAAAACAATGAAAAAGAAGATAAACAAAATATTAATTTAGATTTGAGTGAAGATAGAACAAAAAATTTAACTTTGAAAAATAATAAAAATACGAAAAATAATAATGAAGATGGAAAAAATAGAATTAGTTTACTTGAAAGTCTTCAAAAGAAAAAATTTACAAAGAAAAAAAGTCTTTTTTCTGATGAAAAAGATAAATTAATGTTATTAGAACAAATAAATAAAAAAGTGAGTATAAAAAATTTGAATAAAACAAAATATTCTTTTTCACTTGATAAAAAAAGTAATGAAAAAAAAAGTGAAAATGATAATGAAATGAAAAATAAAGAAAATATATTATTAAAAAATGATATTGAAATATTAAAAAATGAAATAGAGAAATTAAAAAATTATAATAATATATTAAAAAATGATATAGAAAACTTAAAAAATAATAAAAATGAAAGTAATGAAAGAGAAAAAGAAAAAGAAAATACAATATTTGAAAAAAAAGTATTTATTCCAGTAAAAAAAATAAGTAATTTAAAAAGTGATAGTACAAGTAATTTTGTTTCAAGAAAAATAACTTTTCATGTTAATTCATCAAGAAATAATTCAGAAAGAAAAGAAAGAATAAATTCAGATAATAAAATTTTAAATGAATCGAAAGATAGTAAAGTAAATAAAAAAAAAGAAAAAGAAAAACCAACAATTACAGATTTATCATCAAAATTATTAGAATTAAATGAATCTTATGATGATAATAAAGATGAAGAAGAAAAAACTCCAGTTGAAAAAAAGAAAATTAATTATAATAGAGCACAAAATTATATTTTAGAAGATAAGAATAATAAAAATAATAATTTATATAATGATAATTCTAATAAAAAAAGTGGACAAAGATTAAGTATTAATTATAATCTTAGTGAAAAAAAAGTAGAAAATAATAATAATAATAATGGTAATAATAATGAATTAAATAATGAAAATTTAGAAAATGATTTAAATAGTCAAAAAGATGATAAAAAAAGGAGAAGGAAATTAAATAAATATGATTTTATTATATAGTAAAATATGTATTTTAGAAATGTAAATGTAAATATCTTTTATTAAAGGAAAAGATTTAAAATTTTATTTTATAAATAAATAAAAAAGTTTTATTTTCAATTCTATTATTATAAAATTTAAATAAAATTTTTGAATATAAAATCAAATTGGACAAATTTCTATAATTAAAAACAAAAAGAATTAATTATAATTTTTAAAAATTATTGTATTCTTTATTATAAATAAATTAAAAAAAATTATATTTTTTAGATACACCATTCATATAATATTAATAAAAAAAATAATTTTTTATTATCAAATAAAGTTTAAAAATATAATAAAAAATAAAATGTGGGGAAACTCCTATAAATTAACATTTGAAAACTTAACAGAATATGTAGAAAAAATGAAAAACAATGAATTAACATTAGAAGATGTTTTAGATAATAATGATATAGTACAAGATTTAAAAACAAATTCTTCATCAGAGTTTTTTCCATTTATAACAGAAGAAATAATGAAAAAATTAATTGATTATGTAACAAAAATGCCAAAAGAAGATGATCAAAAATCTGGTCATAAATTTCCTTTTAATGCATCTGAAATATTAACTTCAAATAATATGAAAATAATTAATAAATATTTTGGTATTGAAAATGAAAATAATGAAGATAATAATTTTGAAAAAGATATTAATAATAATGATAATAATAATGATAATATTAATGATAATATTAATGATAATATTAATGATAATAATAATGATAATATTAATGATGATGAAGATGATGTTGTAAATATAAAAGAAGATAATAATATTATGAAAAATCAAAATATAAAAAATGATGAACAAAAAGAAAAAATATTAATTTATTTATTAAATTTTTTAAAATCTGAATCTACAAATGATAATTATGTTCTTGTTGGTTATTTTTATAAAATTATTCAACATCTTCTTATTAATAAAAGTACTGAATTATTAAATTGTATTTTTATTAAATATAATGATATTACTTTTGATGGTTTTTGTAAACATTTAAATAGAAAAGCTATTGGAGAATGTATTAAAAATTTATTAGTTTATAATGAAGATGAAGTTACAAATTTAAATGAAAAAAGAAAAATATTAGTAGAAAAAATATTTAATACATTAAAAGAAACTAATGATGAAGAAAAATGTTATGCTATTTGTGACACAATAATTAATTGTATTTCTAAGAAAAATTTTTTTAATATTTTAATGTTAAATCAAAATGTAATTGATTTACTTTTTCAAATTCTTTGTAATAATTTAAATAATGATGGAAATTTAAGAACATTAATAAATTTAATGATTAAAATAAATGAACAAATTTTATCGTTATTTGATAAATTAGTAACTCCAAATTTAAATACAGAAAATGATTTATTCATGTCATATGATAATAATGAAGCTAATTATAATGAAGAAACTTTAAAAAATATTTTAACTCCTTTATTTAAATCAATAAAAGATAGTAATTTAATATTTTTAGAAGATTTACATCAAATTGATAATGATGAATTATTTACAACATATGAAAAAAATCAAAAAAAATTAGGATTAAAAAAATTAATTTTAGTAGAATATTTAAGAAGTATTATTGATATTTTAGTAAATACAAATTCAAAAAATCTATTATCAAATGAAATAAATGATATTATTAATTTAATAAATCAAAATAAAATATTTTCTCTTTTAAATGATTTTTTCTTTAGATATGAATTTAATAATATTTATCAATCATTTTATCTTCAAATATTTGCAATAATATTAAATAAGCATTCACCAGAAAATTTAGTTAATGGAATTTTATTAAATGATAATTTAAATGAGCGTTCAAAAAATTTTATACCAAAATTACTAGAACATACTTTAAATAATATGAAATTTGAATATGAATCAAAAAATAAATCAGATTCTTGTTTTTTTGCAGCAGAAATAAAATTAATAAATGATATTATAAACTCAAATAATGAATATGTTAAAAATATAATAAATGAAGAAAAAGATTTTTTAGCATTTAATGAAATATTAGTTAAAAGAATTAATACTTTATTCACTCAAAAATTATTGTATGTTGAATTTAATGGTTTTCCAAATTTTAATACTGAAGAATCAAATAATATAATTTCAAGTTCTAAATCAATTGATGAAATGATAAATGAATCAATTAATATTTATAATAAATATAAAAATGGAGAAAATTATCAAAAATTATTAAATGAAATTATTGAAAAGGAAAAACCTGAAAATAAATTATCTATTTCTCAAGAATTAATTAATGAAGAAGATATTAAAAATAATGATATTAATATTTATGGTGATGATGATGAGATTCAAACTAAAGGATTAATTGATGATTCACCTAAAAATGATAATGAAAAAAAAATGGAATTAGAAAATGGATTTATTGAAGATGATAATGATATTGATGTTATTGATAATTTAAATGATAAATTTATTTTTGATAAGAATAATTCAGATGAAATTAATAATAAAAAAGAAAATATAAAAATTGAAAGGGAAAATGAAAGTGATGAAAATGAAGAAGAAGAAGAAAAAAAAGAAAAAAAAAAAGTAGAAAAAAAAGGAAAACAGAATAAAGAAGAAGAAGAAGAAGAAGAAGAAAATGAAGAAAAAGAAGAAAAAAAGAATAAAAAAAAAGAAAAAGAAGAAAAAAAAGAAAATGAAGATAATGAAGAAAATGAAGAAAATGAAGAAAATAATAATATTAGAGGAAATAAATTATATTTGAATAAAAATATTAATATTGATGAAGAAAAAGATGATGAAAAAGAAGATGATGATGATGAAGAAAATGAAGATAATTATAAAAAAAAAAAAATTTTCAAAAAAAAGAAAATTTTCAAACAAAAAAAAAAAATTTTATTGAAAGTGAAGAAGAAGAAGAAAATGAAGAAGAAGAAAAAATAATAATATATAAGGATAGGAGAAAAGATATAATTGAATTTTATAAATTTAAAAATTTAAAAATTCTATCAGAAGCTTTAAATGATTTAGGAATATATTAAAATAAGAAGAAAATTATGAAAATTAATTTTATATTTGTCTTATTATATTATTTAATAAAAGAATAATTTTTTTTTATAATCAAAAAAAGACTTTTAAATATAAAATTTTAAAATTAAAAAAATTAAAAAATGGAACCAATAAAAATAGTATATATTTGTGATATAGAAAAAAAAGAAATATTAGGAAATTTTCCAAAAGGAAAAGATTTAAAAAAATATAATGATAAAATAAAATCAATTTTAAATTCAGGAAATTATTCAGAAAATAAATTATTAAGTGAAGAAGATGAAAAATATAAAATATTTAATATTCTAAAAAATAAAACAATCCTTTATATAATAATATCAGAAAAAAATATAGAAGAAGGAATAATTTTATCATTTATTGAAGAATTAGAAACTTCCAAAATTTATGTTATGATAGATGAAAAAAGTAAAAAATTAAATAAAATTGGAGAAGAACAATTAAAAAAAAATTTTGAAGAATTTAATAAAAATCCAAAAAGTAATATTAGTAAATTAGATTCAATTGGAAATGAATTAAAAGAAACTAAAAATATTATGCAAAATAATATTCAAAATATGATTCATAATGTTGATGATATGAATAATATTGAAGCAAAATCTGTTGAAATTAGAAGTTCTTCTGAAGTTTTTAGAGCCAAAAGTAAAGAATTAAGTTTAAAGGCTCTTTGGGAAAATAAAAAATGGAAATATATTTTTATTTGTATTATTCTTCTTTTCGTTTTTGGTTTATTTTTTTATTTAATCTAAATAAGGAATATTATTAAACTTTATTTAAAGAAATAATTTTTTTGTTGTAAATTTTTTTTTTTAATATATTTTAATTTAAATACTTTTTTAATAAATAAAGAAACTAGATTAAAAAAATTAATCTAAAAAAAAATGAAAGAAAACACAGAAAATTTTTTTTCAAAATACGAAACAAAAGAAACATTAGGAAAAGGTACATTTAGTATAGTAAAACTAGGAATAAATAGAAAAACAAAGGAAAAAGTAGCAATAAAAATATTAGAAAAGAAAAAAATAATAAACAAAGATGATTTAGAAAGAGTATTAAGAGAAATAGAAATATTAAAAAATTTTGATAATATAAACATAGTAAAAATAAATGAAATATATCAAACAAAAGATAAACATTATTTCATAATGGAATATTGTGAAAAAGGAGAATTATTTAATCACATAGTAAAAAAACAAAGATTAAATGATAAAGAATCATCATATTTTTATTATCAATTAATAAATGGTTTAGAATATATTCATTCAAAAAATGTAGTTCATAGAGATTTAAAACCAGAAAATTTATTATTAGGAAAAGGAAATATTTTAAAAATAATTGATTTTGGTTTATCTAATTATTTTAATGGTAAAAAATTATTACATACTCCTTGTGGAAGTCCTTGTTATGCTTCTCCAGAAATGGTTTCTGGAAAAAAATATAATGGATTTAATATTGATATTTGGAGTAGTGGTATTATTTTATTTGCAATGATTTGTGGTTTTTTACCTTTTGAAGATAAAGATAATGATATTTTATTTAAAAAAATTTTAAAATGTAAAATTGAATATCCTAAATTTATATCTAAAAATGCTAAAAATTTATTACAAAAAATTATTGTCCCTGATCCTGATAAAAGAATTAAAATTGAAGATATTAAAAAAGAACCTTTTTATTTATTAGGTAAAGAAGTTTTTAAAGATAAACATCCTGAATTATTTGTTGAAGATAATATTAATTATAATATAAATAATAATATTGGTAGTAATAATATTATTAATACAATTACTAATAGTAATTTTGATAATTTTAATATTGATTATGATAGAAATGTAAATAAAAATTTTAATACTGTTCCTGTTAATAAAAGTAAAAAAAATAATTTAATTGAAAATAATAATCATGATATAAAAAATAACATTAATGTAAATGAAAGTGAATTTAATAATATAAAAAATAATATTAATACTCTTGAAAATGAAAAATATGATATAAAAAATAAAACTAATACTATTGAAAATGTAAATAATTATATAAAAAATAATAGTAATATTAATGATTTTAATTTTGAAAATAAAAATATTAATTATACTATTGATTCAAATAGAAAGGAAAGTCCAAATAAAAAAATTAAAAGTCCAGAGAAGAAAGAGAATTATATTCATAAAATTGAAAATGAAAAAGATAAAAAACAATTACCATTTAAATTTTTGAATATAGAAATTAATTATAAAAATCATGAACATATAATGAAAAAAGTAAAAAATTCACCAACAAAATCAACAAAAGCATCATCAAATGATACATTAAGAAATAATAATAATAAAAATATATATAAAAAAAATAATGATAAAAATCTTTTAATAAATTCAAAAATAAATAATAATAATACTGTTAATAATTTGAATAATAATAATATAAATAATTTAAACAAAAAACAATTAAGCACATCACCTCATTTATCAACTCAAAGAAAAATAATGGAATTAAAAAAGAATATTGAAGAATTAAATCAAAAAAATATAAAATTAAGAAATAATAAAAATAATATTAATAAAGAAAAAGAAATTCAAAATAAAAGAGTAAATACAGTAAATTCAACAAGTATAAAAAAACATAATGAGAAGAAAAATAATAACAATCAAATATTAAAAATTCAAAAAAGACAAATTTCAACTGAAGAAGAAATATTAAATAAAGAAATTGATTCTTTGAAGAAAATTTCAATGAGTAAAAATGATTCTCAACAAAATAAAAAAAATACTATTACAACTATTAATATTAATGAAAATAATGATAATAATGATAATAATAATAAAAATGATAATAATATTAACAATAATAATAATGATAATAATAATAATAAAAATACTAATAATGATAATAATAATATTTATTATCAAACAACAAGAGAAAAAAATGCAAAATCATTTAGTAATAATTCCAGAATTGATAATAAAAAAATATATTATACAAATTATACAAAAAGTTATAGACCAAATTCTGATTATTCTCATTTAATATATAAAAGTTCAAATAATAATGCACCATTATCATTTAATAATAGTCATACTATTCAAACTAGTAATGATATTGCAAACTATTTAAAATATTCAAATAACAATTATGATTCATATAAACTTAATTTTAATTCTCAATCAAATTTTAGTTTAAGTAGTACAAATAATTCAATAGAAAATCATCATAAAAATGTAAATAGATTTAATACTTCTGCAAAATTAAATAATTTAACTTCAAATACAAAAATTACTGATTCATATAAATCTAAATTATCTCATTCAAATAATTATGCTTATTTAAGTTCTGTTAATTCACCAAGAAATTCATCTTCAAATAAACATTATTCGACTACTATTGATAAATATTTAAATTTAAATTCAAATAATTTAAATATTAAAAATGTAGAAGGTACAAAAATTACTAATTATGATTATATTAATAATAAAAATATTACAAAAGGAATTAATACAAATACAAATTATAATTATAGAAATAATTATATTAAAAGTAGTCCTATTTATTTAAGTACTGATTATAATTATAATAAAAATTTATATAATTATGATTTATTGAATAAAAATAAAGATAATTTAAGTACAAGTTTAAATTATTTAGAAAATAATCGTCATTCAGATCCAAATACTTATATTAGAGGAAAAATTAATTATCAAAAGTATTAATTCCTTTTATTTTTAAATTATTTATTTATTAATATACATAATATTTTTAAAATATTTTTGTTGAGTAAAAAAATATTCATAAAACTTTATTTAAAAAATATATTTTATTCTTTTTTTTCTTTCTTTTTTTTCTGATTTTTTTTCTTTTTTTGTATATAAATATTTTCATCTTCATCACTTTCATTATTTTCTTCTTTAACATGAGTAGTAGAAATAATAGTTTTTTCTTTAATATTTTCCAAAAAATTTTTTTTTTCATTTATAAGACTTTTACTTTCTTTATTTTTAATACTATTTCTACTTTTTTTTTTCTTATTATTATCATTTTCATTTTCATATTCTTTAAAATCACTTTCATCATCATCATTAAAATTATCATTTATATTTAAATCATTAGAAGGTCCAATATAAGTTTCTAATTTAGGAGGAAACATAAATCTTGGATTTAAATCATTTTTTTTGTAATGTCCAATTTTACTTATAATTCTAATTGGAACTTTTCTATTTACTTCACTAAAAATTTCAATATCATCATATTTCATTTTTAAATTTTCAATTCTTCTTTGTTTTAATCTTAATTTTATTTTTTCTCTTATTTCATCTTCATCTTGTATTTTATATTCAATTGGATTTACAAAATCTGACATTATTTTTATTCTATCATTCCAAAAATTAAATAAATTATCTAATTTTGTTAATTTTTTATCACATTTTTCTTTTGTTTTTTTTATTGTTTGTTCTAATCTTGTTATTTTTTTAATTCTCTTTTTTTTCTTTTCAAATAATTTACTTAATTCTTCTTTAAAATCATTAAATTCATTTTCAAATTGAAAACCATAAGTTGTAATTTCTTTATAATTATCTTTTAATTTATTTTCAATATGATTATCACTTATTTCATCAATTAAAGGAGAATTATTAATTTCTTTTTGTTGTTCTTTAATTTTTAAAAATAATTTTGTAATATGTAAAGAAAATAAATCTAAATCATCAAAAATTGGCATAATTAATTTATTTATTCTAGTTTTTTCAATATCAATTTTATTTCCTTCAGTTAATAAATTATTCATTGCTTTAATTGCTCTTTCTTTTGGATTATTATTAAGTAATGAAAAAGGAGTTTTTGATAAAATATCTTTTCCATAAAAATATGCATTTATTAAATCCATTTCTTAAATTTTTTCATTTATTTTTTTTTATATTATAAAATGGATTCTGATGAGAAATTAAATGAAGAAAAAAAATCTGATGAGAATAATTTAATTGAAGAAAAAAAAGAAAATGAAGATAAAAATATAAATGACAAAAAAGAAAATGATATAAATCAAATAAATGAAAATGAAATTAAAAAAGAAAATGATATTAATGAAGAAAAAAGAAATGAAACAGAAACCTATAATGTAAATTATATAAATACAAAATCAGATTTTAATTTTAATTTAACAACATCATTTGAAGAATTTGAAAATAAAATTCAAGAATTAAAAGAGAAAATAAATCAAAGTAAAACAGGAAATTTGAAAATAACAAATAATACAATAAAATCATATTCAGCAACAGGAAATTTAAATATAAATAGATTAAATGATAATTCAAATGCAAGAAATAAATTAAAAGAATTATTTACAATCATTGGAGGACCAGGAAAAAATAATGGAAAAATAGGTTTAATGAATAATAAACCTCCAATTAAATTTAATAATACAATTAATCCAAGTATTAATGATTATAAAAATAAATCTCAAACTTTATATTCAAATAAAAAATATAATATTAGTAGAAGTAATAATAATAATAATGTTTATAATAATTTAAGTTTTAAAAATTCTCCTTTAAAAAAAAGTAATGATTTTAATAATGATAATTTCAGTAAAAGTTTTGGTTTTTCTACTATTTCTTCTGAGAAAAAAAGTACTAATAAAAAAAATTATTATGATTTTTTTAAACCAATTACATTAAATGCAATTAGAAATTCATCTTTAAATAATAATAAAAATGAAATAAAGAAAAGAAATAATCAATTTGATAAAAAATATTTTAAAGGAGAATTAGAAAACTTTAAAAATTTATTATTTGGGACTACTTCAAAAAAATTTAAAACAAGTACAAAAGATGAAGTAATTGATCCTTTTTTTAATCCTAAATCTTTAAAATCAACTCAAAAAAAAAAAATTAGTAGTATTAATGGAGGAGATAATTTTTTTTCCTCTAAATATACTGGAGTGAATACTAATAAACCAAAAATTAATTTAATAGTTTAAAAATTGAAAAGTTTAGAAATATTTTTTATTAAATTTTTATTCGTTTAAAATTTAGGTATTATTAAAAATTTATTTATTTAAAATAAAACATTTCAAACTAATTATTTTATTAATAAAAAAAAATAGAATTTTGAAATTAAAATAAAAAAAATGGATGATATACTTTTAATAATAGATATGCAAAATGTATATAAAAAAGATCAACCATGGGAATGTAAAAATTTAAATAAAATAATACCAAATATATTAAAATTAATAAATACTTTAAAAAAAAATATAATATTCACAAAATTCATAGCATCAAATAATCCAATTGGAATATGGAAAGAATATAATAAATTAAATGAATCAATAAATAATAATGAATATTTAAATGAAATAATAGAAGAATTAAAAAAAGAATCTGAAAAATATCCAACTTATATTAAATCAACATATAGTTCATTATCAATTCCAGAATTAAAAGAATTAGCATTAAAAAATAAAAGACTAATAATTACTGGAGTTGTTGCAGAATGTTGTGTTTTAAGTACTTGTTTTGAAGCAATTGATTTAGGAATTAAATTTATTTATTTAAGTGATGCTATTTCAGGAATTAATGATAACACTGAACAATCTTGTATTAATATTTTAAATGGTTTATGCCCAGTTCATTTAGAAATTATGACAACTGATGAATATATAAAAAGTATAAATAAATAATATTTTATTTTAATTATTTTTTTTTTTTTTAATAAAGTTTTAAAAAATATTTGCGAAATGCGAAAAATGTTTAAAAATAAAGTTAAAAAAATTTTAATAAAAACAAAATTTTCAAAACAATGAAAACAAAATATTTTTCAAAAAATTTTATAAAACAATAAAAATAATTTGTAAAAAATTGAAAAAAAAATTTCAATTAAAATGATTAAAATAATAAAGTTTAATATTATTTTAATTTTGAAAATCTATTTTTTTTTTATTTTTTTATTTTATTTTTAAAAAAAAATGTTTTTAAATCTTATTTTTCTTATATTATCATTGACAACAATAAAAAATGAAAATAATTCTCTTCGTTTTTCCTTTATAATATTTCGTCATGGTGCCCGTTCTCCATATGATGACATGTCATCAGATTTTAAAGATTTATTTAACTATGAATGGGAAGGAAAAAAAGAATTAACATCAATAGGTCAACGTCAACATTTTCAATTAGGAAATCGTCATAGAAAAAGATATATGACTGACTTTAATTTAATAAAAAAAAATTATGACCCAAGAGAAATTTATGTAATATCAACAGATACAAATAGAACAATAATGTCTGCACAATGTCAATTACAAGGTTTATATTTAGATAATGGTTTAGAATTAAATGATAATCAAATTAAATTTTCAAATCCTCCAAATGACGAAATTAATTATAAAGAAGAAAAAGAAAAGTTAAAAAATTATGTTTTACCAAATAAAATTGAAATTGTTCCAATACATCAATTTTTTGTTAAAGATCATACTTTTCAATTAGAAGATCAAAGATATTGTCCTGGACTTAATAAAACTTATATAGAAAATAGAGAAAGAAAAGAAATTAAAGATTTTATGGAAAAATTTATTAGAGAATATGGCCAAAAATTAATTAATGAAATGAGAGAAAAAATAGAAGAAAAAGATTTAAAAAAATTTTATACTTATAAAAAAACATTAGATGTTTTTGATACTATAATAAGTATTTATTCAGATGGGAGAAATATGGATAAATTTGGTAGTGAAGAAGAAATAAAAAAATTAATTGATACTTCATATGAATTTTTATATTATGATTTCTTAGGAAATAATTCAGAACATAATATTAATATTGGACTTTATTCAATGTCACCTACATTTGAAAAATTAATAAATTGGATGGATTTAAAAATTAAAAAAGATAAAGAAGGAGATTTAAATTATTTAGGTTATGATTTACCTAAATTAGTATTATATTCTGCACATGATTATACAGTTGGTGCATTTGAATTATTTATGTATGCTGTTTTTAATACTAGTATAAATTTTCCTTATTATGCTTCTTTTGCTAATTTAGAATTAGTTAGATTTGGAAATGGATTTAATGAAAATGATTATGTTGTTAATTATTATTTTGATGATAAATTTATTGGAGGATTTAATTATGAATTTTTTAAAAATAAAGTTAGGGAAAAATTAAAAAATTCGAGCGAAATTGCTAAATTTTGTTTGTTTGATCAAGGAAATAATGATAAGAAAAATAGTACTGATGATAAAGGAAATAATGGTGGTAATAATATTATTCCTATTTTTATTATTGTTCTTTTATCTATTTTAAGCCTTGTTTTAATTGTGGTTAATATTATTATGTGGCTTAGGGGTAAAGATGAAAGGAATTTTGAAATTTCTGGTGCTTTAACTGAAAATTAGAAATTTTTAAATTTATTATAATATTTTTAATTGTAATATTTTTTATTTAAATTTTTTTATTTTTTTTTATTATATTTTTTATAATTTAACAACAATAAAAAACTATTTAAACCATGACTTACATTAAATGATTTTTAACTTTTTATTTATTTTTTTTCCCATTATTATTATAAATAATTTTATTATATGATTGATTTTTTTTAAAGGAGTAAATTGCTCTTTTATTATTAATTTATTATTATTTTTATTTATATCTTTTTTTATATTTACATTTAAATTATTATTTAATTTCTTATTACAATTGAATTTAATTTTTCCAGATTTATATAAATTTTTTGAACTAATTGTCATAGAATAAACTTTATTAATATCTTCACCTTCTTTCATTTCTTTAGTATCAACATAATAAATACTTTTTTCAGAATTATTATCAATATTATCTATAATATTATTATGATTATTATTATATAATTGTTCAATATCAATTTCTTTTTCATCCAATTTATTTTCTTGATGAGGAAAAATAGAATAATTAGAAATATTAACTGAATAATCATGTAATATTGAAAAGTTTTTAGTATTACCTAATTCATAATTTAAAAAATCACTTTCTTCTTCATTATATTTATATTCTATATTATTAAATTTATTTTCTAAATTTATTGGTTGAATTTTATTTTTAAATTTTTTTTCTGATATTTCAAAACTTGAATAATTTGTTTGTTTATTATTAGATGAAGTTATATTATTATTATAATTTTTTTTATTATTAATATTTATATTATTAATATGTTTAATATCATTTTGATTTATATTATTATGATTATTACAATTTATATTTATATGATTTAATTTTGGATTTATTTTTTTTAATGAAATGTTCTTTTTTGATTTATTCAATTTAATTCTTTTATTTGATTTAATTATTGATATTTTTTTTGGATTTTTTGAATTAATTTTATTATTTTCTTCTTCAGAACTTAATATTTTTTCTCTTAAAGAATATAATTGTTTATAATTTGTATTTGGGACTTTAACTGATTTTTTCATTGAAATTGTTCTTGTCATACTTCCACTTAAAGGAAGATATTGATTATTATTTATAGTATTTGATAATAAATTTTTAGAAATTATTTTATTTCTTTTAATTATACCATTTTTTTTTCTTTTACTATTATTTAAATCCATTGTTTTATTTTTTGATATATTTTCATGTTTTAAATTGAACGATAATTTAATTATTTGATTTTCTATTTTATTTAATTTTAAAGGTTTCATTCTTGAAGTTATCATTAAATTTTATGAAGTTTTTTGAATATTTTTTTTTGAATTTTTATTCCTTAATTTTTTTATTAAATATTAAAAATTATTATGAGAATAAAAATTTATATTATTTCTTATTATAAAATTTATAAATTATATTTATAATTATTAATATATGACATTAATAAGAAATACTATTATTTACTCTTTCTTTTTCTTATTAAATAAAAAATACAATGATCGATCTAACATTTTAAGAATATTATCATTTATTTCTTGTTTAATAAACTCTTTTTGAAATCTTATATTTTTGCCTCTTATTTTATCTAAAATAGAACATCTATTTTCTTTTAAAATAATATTTTGAGGTAATTTATAATTCATTTTATTTTTTATTCTAAAAGGATTTAATTTTAATTTTATTTTATTCTTTTCAAATGATTTAAAATATGTTTTTGATAATTTAAATTCTGATTTTCTTCTTTTTTTTTTATCATTAAAAGGTAAATTAATTTCTCCTGGAATAACAATTTGATTAAAACTTTCACTTCTTTTATGTAAATTAAAATTTGAATTTTGAGACTTATTTCTTACACTATTTATAGGTGAAATATTTGGAAAAAAGATTTTTGAATTAAATGAATCTACAGAAACAGTTATTTTTTTCTTATCACTTATTGAATTTTCATTTGAATTTTGAGTTTGAAATATATTATTTTTATTTATAAAAGCAGTTGTTTTGACTTTTTTAAATGAATTTAAAGGAGAAAAATTATTAATATCTAAGTTTCTACTTTTTCTTAATCTAAGAATATTTTTCTTTATTTTAATTTTATTGAAAGGTAATTTTTTATTTTCTTCTCTATTTATTTTATTTTTTGGAAAAAAGTCTTTTTGTGTTAATTCAACAAAAAAAAGTTGAAAGTTTTGATTATTATTTATATCATCTTCATCAATTGTTTCTAATGTATTTCCTCTATCTTTTTTCATTTCTTGAAGATATTCTTTAAAAATTGGAGAATTATTTGATAATTGATCAATTGAATATTTCTTATTATACATATCATTTTTTATAACTTGTTTCATTATTATTTTTTTTTCTATTTTTATTCATATAATAAATTATCACTAAAACAATTAATTTATTTTTAATTAATCAGATTTATTTCATTTTTATTAAAAATACTTAATTATAAAAATTTAAAAAAAACTTTAAATCAAAGTTTAGATATTATATTATATTATTTTATTTTAAAGTTATATAATTCTTTATTTATTAATATTTTATAGTTTAATTAATGTTGAATTTAATTACATATCCTTTTATATATTTATAAAAATAAAATTAAATATTGAATTAATTTCAATTTACATTTTCATCACTAAATAAATTGATTAAATTTACATTTTTTATTTTTTGAAAAGAAAAGATTATCACTATAGAATGTTAATATTTAATTATTAGTGACAAAATTAAACTTTTCAATAATCTTAAACCAATTATTAAAATTATTAAAAACAAACTCATTTTCATTATTACCGTTAAATTTAAAATAATTACAATGCAAAACTAAATACTTATCTATGAAATCCAGAATAAATTCTGGAACAATAACTTTATTTTCATTATCAATTTTTTTTACAAAATCAAATCTTGATATATTTCTTCTTTTAAAAATAATATTATCATTATTTGATTCATAATTTTTTTCTATACTTTCTTCTGAAGTTGATATTTTTTCATTATTTGAATCATTTGAATTAAATGAATTTCTTTTTGAAAATTTTTTTTTATTTTTATTATTTATTTTATTATTGATATTATTATTTTTATTATATATATTATCATATTTTTCTTTTCGAGGTTTTTTTTTATTATTATTACTATTTTTATTTTTCATATTTTCCTTAATAAGAGGATATAAACTATTAATAAATTCTTCATTTTTTAATTTTTTCATACTCATCTTAGGAAATTTCTTTTGAGTTTCATAAAAATTATCACCAATTAATTTCATATAAATAACATCAAAAAGAGGTTTAGTTAAATTTAAAACATCCAAAGCAAATTTATAACTATCAATTTGTTTATTATTTTTAATTTTTAAAAGAAGATAATTATTAATTTTATTCTCATGTAAAAATAAACAATTTGGATTAGGACATTTTTGATGATTTAAAAAATGATAACAATATTTTTTAACAAAATAAATAGCTTTTAATTTTGAATTTTCATCAATTTTAAAATTTTGAAGAGATAAAATTGCCAAAGCAGCTTGATTTACAGTATCAAATTGAACAATTACATTTCTTTCATCTTTATGATTATTTAATAATATCATTTGATTTATATGTCCATATTGTCCTAAAAATTTTTTTTGAAATAAAATATCTTTTGAAAATAATGTTTCAGGAATATGAGAAATGAATATTGTATTTTTTGATAAATAATTTACTTTAGATAAGTTATAGTTTTGCTCTGATAATAATGGAGGAATATTTTTGATTGATGAAGACATTTTTTCCTATTAATTCTTTTTTAAGATAAACTTATATATCAAACAAATAGTTGAAACAAATCACAAAAATTTTAATAAATTTATTTTTTTTTTTCATTTCTAAATTCTTATTACAATATAGATATATTGTAAATAATAAAAAATTATAATATTAATATTAATTATTATTATAATTTTAAATTCATTTGTTTTTTTTGATTATTATTTAATACAAAAATTTATTTCTTATTTTATTGAATTAATAAATATAAAATATAAAAAAATAAAAAATTTAAAAAATAAAATCAATGAAAAAAATAAAATCAATGAAAAAAAAAAAGCATAAAAAAAAAAATTTAAAAAAAAATAAAAAAAATTGAAAAAATGGAAGATAATAACTCAATAAATGAAAGAGAAAAAGAATTAAAAGAATATTTTGATATGTTTGACAGAGACAAAGATGGTTCAATAAATGAAAAAGAATTAGGAAATATATTAAGAAGTTTAGGACATGACCCAACAGATCAAGATTTAACAGAAATGTTAAATGAAGTAGATAATAATTCAGATAAAAAAATAGAATTTGATGAATTTTGTAAAATAATGAATAATAAATTAAAACAAAATGATGCTGAACAAGAATTAATTGAAGCTTTTAAAATTTTTGATAGAGAAGGAAAAGGTTTAATTTCAGAAAATGAATTTAAACATATTATGTTATCTTTAGGAGAAAAAATAAGTGAAGAAGAATTAGAAGAAATGATGAAAAAAGCTGATCCTGAAAAAAAAGGTTATGTTAATTATAAACAATTTGTTAAAGTTATTTTATCTTAAGGTTTTTTTTAATATTTTTTTTTATTTAATATTAAAAAGTGTTTGTATATTTTCTACAAGATAATAATAAAAATTTAAATTTGTATTAAAAGAAATAATTTAAAAATTATATATTGTGTTGTTTATATATTTTTTTTCCTTTAATTCATTATAAAAAATATAAGAATTAAGGAAAAAAAATAAAAGTTTTTATTATATTTTCGTTATTGACTTAAATTTCTCATTCTTTTATGTCCATTATATTTATTATAATAATTATTATTTGAATAATGATTAACTTGATTATTATTATTATTTGAATTAAATGAATTATTTTTCCTATTATTTTTTCTTTTATAATTATCATATGAATGTTTTTGTTTATTTTCTTCTTCAAAAATATGTTTTTCTTTTTTAAATTGATTAATTTCATCTTTACTTAATCTTTTCATCATTAATCTACAAATAAATTTTCCTAAATCATTATCAATACAACATCCATTTGCACAATTTACTAATCTATTATAATTATCATTTTTATTTATTAAATGATTTAATTTTGAAAAATGTAATTTTGTTCTCCAAAGCCATTTTATATTATAAATATTATCTTCAATATTATTTATATTTTCATTATTTTTAATTCTTGCAAATCCAGTTAAATTATTATTTTCTTCATCTGAAATAATTATTATTACAACCCAATTTTTATTTTCTGATATTTTTTCTTTTAATTCACCTTCAATTTTTAATATATTTTTTTCCATTGAAATATTTATTTCTTTATAATCAGTAATTCTTACTAAAAAATATTTAATTTCATTATTTGAATTATTTAATAATTTCTCAATATTATTTTTAACATGAGAATAATCATTATTATTTTTAGAATTATTAATTTGATTTAAATTATTATTCTGTAAAAAATTAATTGGATTTAATAAAGAATTATTAACTTGAATTAAATCTAATCCCATTTCTTTTCTAATTTTATTAATTTCAGATTCATTATTTTGTTCATATTCACTAAAAATTTCAAAAATAGGTTTATCAAAATAATGTTCAATATACCAAATTGGAATTTCTGGAAAATTAATTTCTTCAAAATCACATTTTTCATTTTCAATTATTTGATTTTCATTTTTTTCATCTTCTAATTTTTCTTTATATATATGTTTATATTTACATAAAGGACCATTTTTACAATAACCAATTTCATACATTGGACATTCTTCTTCTTTAATATTTATTCTTTTTTTCATTTCTGTAATTGAATGAAGATAAACACAATTTTCTCCTTTTGTACAACGTCCCATCATAAAATATTTACACATTATCTTTTTTTTTGTTTGATTTATTTTTTTTATTGTACTATTATTTGTTGATGTTGTTGAATTTGAGTGTGATGGAGAATTTAATATTTTTGAAGGCTCATTTTTTAAAGGGGTTTGAAGTTCCATTTATTTCGGAAAATATTTAGAAAGTTATATTGATTTTTTTTTTATTTTTTTTTAAATTTTTTTTTTTTTTAAATTTTAAATTTGTGAATTAGGATTTTTTTATATATTAAATAAAGGTCATAAATTATTTATTAAAAAGGTAAAATAATATTAAATTTTTTATATGATTTAATAAATCATAAATAATATAATATAAAATTGTCTTTATTGTTATTTAAAATTAAAAGAAAATAAACTTTTTTTAAATTTTAAATATAATTAAATATATTAAAAATAATATTTAATTGGATAAAAAATCAATTTTTCACTATTTTTAGTCATTCATTTATATTGCAATTAATAATAAAAATTATAAATTAAAACAAACATCACCTCCAAAAAAAATAAAAAAAAAATAAAAAAATGTCGACAGAACAGGAAAAAAGACAAAACTATACACAATTCACATCCCAAAGGTAAAATAAAATAACTAATAAAAAAACTAAAAAAATTTTAGAAAACAAACTCAAAAAAAACAAAATTTCAGAAAATACGAAAAATTTATCCAAAAAACAATTCCAGAAGAATATTCAGGTTTAATTGTAAAAAAAGAAGTAAAAATAGAAGAAAAAAAAGAAGAAAAAGATAAGAAATTTTATAAAGAAAAGCCAGAATATTATGGAAAAAAAAAATCAGGTGACACATACGATTTTAAAACAAAATGGAAAACTGAAATATGTCATTATTGGGAAATGAATGGTTATTGTAAATATGGAGATAATTGTGCATTTGCTCATGGAGAAAATGAATTAAAAAATAGGAAAATAAGTTTTAATTATAAAACTAAACCTTGTAAACAATTTTTTGAAATTGGATTTTGTCCTTATGGAAGTAGATGTCAATTTAGTCATAAAAAAGAATTTGATAATAATATTATTAATAATAATTATAATAGTAATTATAAAAATAATGTTAGTTATTTAAATAGTATTTCTGATTTTTTAAAATCTGAAAAAATTAATGAAGAATTATTAAAAAGACCAAGATTATTAACTTTTGAAAATATTTTTCATTCTGATATTGATGAAACTAAAGAAAATAGAAAAAAATTTTATGAAGATATTTTAAATGTTAAATATAATTTTAGATTATCTGATGCTAGTACTATTTCTGGAGTTAGTTTTGATGATGATTTATTTGAACGAAATAGGTTTTTAAGTGTTTAAATTATAATTTGAAATATTTAATTTGTTATTTGAAATTTTTCAAATTTTGTTATATAGGAATTTGGGAATTATAAATTTTTAATTTTGATATATTTTTAACAGTATTAATTAAATATTTTTTATAAATTCATATATTTATTATAGAAACATTTTTATTTTTTATAATTTATTGTTCAATTTATTTTAATATATTTTTTACTTTTTTATTTATTAATACATTACTTTATTTTTATATTTATTATTATTATTATCTTTTTTATTATTTAATTTAATAAATTAAATATTTAATTTTTATTCATAATATAAAATAAATTTATAATTTAAATTTAAATGGAAGAAGGAGATATTGAAATAGAAATCAATCCAGATATTATAACTCATCAATTACAAACTCCAAAAATAGAAAAACCTAATAATCGATATTTTAATTCTTCAAATTTTCATTCAAATTATAATATTGGACCAGCAAAAATGAAAAGTCATTTTAAAAGTACTTCTTCAAATATTAAAAAAGATATTTCTTTTTTAAATAATAAATTAAAGGAGAACATGAAAGATAGAATAATAAAAGAAAATGAAATTTGTTTGTTAAAAAATAAATTAAAAATGCTTTCTATGGAAGAAAATAAAACACATAATAAAATAATAAATGAGAAAAATACTCAAAAAGAAATTTTAAAAATAAAA
>JAEEGL012100199.1_pt1 | contig 28345 bp, 18 predicted proteins | sample 9134231 | NCBI WGS metagenome assembly JAEEGL01 (sample SAMN16246548, study PRJNA631951) | gut metagenome | biome: gut microbiome; feature: rumen; material: fiber-attached | host: Bos | place: Iran: Karaj | collected 2018-10
CAAGACCACCGCTACTCACAATGGTCTCCTCAGCAAGAACAAGATAGTTGGTTACAACACTCCGAACACCCGCAACTATCTCTTCGGTCTTAACATAACATTCTAATCAGGAAAATCATGAAAAAGATATTGAATATCGCCTTAGCTGCGGCAATGCTTACCCTTGCTTGCGCTTGCAACAAGGTGCTTGACGAACAGCCACGCACATTCTACGAGCCGGGATTCTTCAAGACCGAGGCCGGTGTTCAGGGAGGTCTCACTTCCCTCTACAGAAGTCTCCGTCTGGTCTATGGCCAGGGATACTATTTCAACAGTCTCGAGACTGGTACCGATGAGTATACTTACGGCTGGTCTGCAGACAACAACTTCAAGGATGCCGACCTTTCAGGCGCAGGCTCCCTCACTCCTTCATCATGCCGTTCGGAAGTTCTTTGGAACATGGCCTTCGGCACGATCAACACCGCCAACGGTATCATCGAGAATGCAACCGAATCCGGACTTGACGCCCAGTACATCGCCGAGGCCAAATTCTTCAGAGCATTCTTCTACTTCCAGCTCGTCAAGACCTTCGGTGGAGTTCCACTCGACCTTGGCGCTGGTGAACTCAAGTTCAACAGCATTCCTTCACGTGTGTCTGTACGTAACACCGTTCCTGAGGTTTACGATAAAATATTCGCCGACCTTGTCGACGCGGAGAAAGACCTTCCTGCTACAGGCCGTATGACAGGTACCGCCACAAAGACCGCAGCAAGGCTTGTTCTTGCCCAGGCTTACCTTACCTACGCTTGGTGGCTCGAGAACCCTAAGGGTATCCCTACATATCCTGAGTGCAGCCGCAACGCCTCTGAAGCTCCTTCTTACTTCCAGAAGGCTTACGACACCGCTCTTGCAGCAATAAACGACCCGGGCCCATTCGCTCTCCAGGAGACTTTCCGCGACGTCAGCCTCGGCCCTAACGACCGCAACAGCGAGATTGTGCTCTATGCGGACCACAACAACATCAGCGAGCAGTACAACGAGTCAAGCTTCGGCTGGTCAAATGGTAACGCTCCTGAGAATTTCGTAGGCTGGTTCGTTATCTGGAACTATTCCGGTGACATGAAGATCCGATACAGACTCGGTGACGATGATGACGCTAAAAAGACATTCAACCCTGTGCAGAGAGAGGCAGTCCAGGCCCTCGGTCGTCCTTGGACCCGTATGGCTCCTACTGTCGAGGCTCTCAGAAAGTTCGCTGATGACAGGGACTCACGTCGCGACGGTACCTTCACCACAGTATTCCGTGCCAACTGGGTCAGAGGCGGTGAGAAAACCGAGTCTGCTATAGGAGCGAACAATCTTCCTGTCCATATGGGAGAGCCGATACTTACCTTCCTTTTCAACGAAACCGAAGATAATACTATCAACTACAGAGTTTCTCCAGATGATAAAGTACAGGCTTTGATTGGAGCTGCAATCGGAGCTGGAGAAAAGGCTGGCCGTTCTGATTTCGTTTACGATATCAACCATATCAACCGTCGAGTATACCCAGCTATCTGGAAGCATGGTCCATACCGTACTGACAACGACGGTACCGGTCTCGGCTCACCTAACGGCGCAAGCACCCGTCCTTTCAATATCCTCAAGTTCTCCGAGCTCTACTTCATCGCAGCCGAGGCTGCAGTCAAGGGCGCATCTGGAGCCAAGAGCGCAAAGGATCTTCTCTCAGTTATCGTAAAACGTGCAGGTAAATGGAATTACAGCAATGCCGAGGACGCAGCCGTTGAAGCTGACTATGGCGATGCTCTCGTGGCTGATATGCCTTCCACAATCACCATCGACTACATTCTCGACGAGAGGATGCGCGAGTACTTCGCAGACGGTATCCGCTGGTTCGACCTCGCCCGTACCCAGACTTGGGCCGAGCGTGCAGGCAAATACACCATCGGTAACAGCTACGAAGCTCCTACAGAGCACACCCGTACAATCGATAACTTCATGTATCTCCGTCCTATTCCTCAGACCCAGATCAACGGTCTCGTAATGGATGAGGCAGAGAAGAAGGCATACCAGAACCCTGGTTACCCTACTGAATAATCCCTATGGCAGACAACTGCCAATTACCATAAAGGGAAACGTAAACAAGATCCCGAGAGTATTTCTATCCCTCGGGATCTTATTTTATTAATCAACCAAATATCTGACTTTCTAACCTTTATCCTCTGAAATAACTCTACTAATAACACAACAAATTCATACAATGAACCACAATTTAATCAAGACTAAAGCCATATCTGTTGCTATGACTTTACTGGGTTCCATTATTTTTATCCCAGATATGGTTTCTAAACCATCCGGGAGCACTTCCATGGAATCAAATGCAAATCAGTCCACTACTATGTCTCCAGTCATGAGTTTGAGTCCCGGACTCGACGGAGGAGACAATAATCCTCAAGGTCCTTATGCTGTAGATCCATTCTCTTCTTACGCCGACGTCAAGGCTAAAATTCAGACAGAGTCGCCGATTGACAACAATAACGTAAATAAAAAAAAGGCTATGTCTGGTCCTCTTGCTCAGATTCAGTATACAGAAGATATATCTTCGTCTGGAGCAAGAATTTATACTGTACCGATAATGCTTCATAGCAACAGTGCCTTTAAGCCGGATTTATCTTTAGTTTATAACAGTCAAGCACAGGACGGTTTGGCCGGATATGGATGGGATGTTGCGGGGATATCTGCAATCACACTATCTAATCGGTCGCTTTTCTATGATAAACATACGGAATCCGTAGATAATTATTTTGATGCCGGTAAGTTTAACGCATATTGTCTAGATGGCGAACGACTATTGCCATACAGCGGGCCGTTATCTCCGGTCTATACTATGTGTACAGCAGAAGGAAATTGTCTTGTCCGGAAAAAGAAAATAGCCGCGGGAAATGAAAATGCCGTAATTCAATTTGAGGTTCTGTTTCCTGACGGACGTGTCGGCATCTATGGTTTAGAAAATGCTAATCCTTACAAAGATTTCCAGTGTTTCCCGATAGTTTATCTTAGAGATCTCCGCGGAAGAGAAATTTATTATGATTACGATGTTGATCAAAACGTGTATTATCCGTCAAAGATAAGGTTTAACTATCAGCAGAATTGGCCAGCACGGAATACGTATGAGGTTGTATTCTCATATTTTAATTATACTGGAAACGTACAATCTAAATATGTAGCAGGTAAATCGCTAAAACGAAAAAGAATCTTAAAGAGTATTACGACAGATGTCGGCGATAGATATGTGCTAGAACATAAAGATCGTTTTTTAACTTCAATTAGGTATGTCAGTTCTAATGGGGAGTCATTGAACCCTCTTACTTTTACATATGGAAAAGGTGTCGAGAATTCTAACATCAAGGACTCTTTAGCCTACGCAGGACCAACTTATACGTACGATATTCCAACTACATTCCCAAAGAAAACTGCTTATTATATTACAGGAAATTTTATTCCGGGAGACCCTTCAGAAGGCATTGTTTTTATTCCCGTGGGTAATCCATATGGGAAAAAGCCTGGAGAAGTAAATTACGGAAGTCTTTATGGAGGTGTCGAAATGGAAGTTATACCCAACCTAAACAGATTTAAAGGGGGGAAATCCGAAAAATTTAAAATTCCTCTAGGAGGTAACTTTCAGACAGCTAAAGCTATAGATGTCGACGGGGATGGGACAGACGAAATAGTTGTCATCGGTTATGATTTTCCAAAAGAGACAAGTGGTGGTAACACACAAATAAAAATAAAAATTTATAAAGTAAAACAGGATGGATCATCTTATTACCCGATGAAAGAGCCGATAGTTGTCCCTGTAGCTCCGCAGCGTAGTGATCGTAATGGGCCAGTTCGTCTTCATTATATGGTAGGACATTTTGCTGATAATTATCACGCATATCTTGTTACAATGTCATATGATAAAAAAGACTCACGGACGTCTATTATTGATCTTACAGATGGGAAAAGAGTCGGATACCATAACAGCCCGCATAGTCTGGATATAACGGATAAAGTCAATGAGGCAAACTATTATCTTACATATGATATTGATTCTGATAAGAAAACAGATATATTTTATGTAACAAAGAACGACCTTACTCGTTATGAGGTCAAGTTGAGTTATAACGGAGTGGCCGAATTAACGAATATCGGCTCTATTTCCGGGATACGCTACCCTCGAAGCAAGCATTTATATTTCAACTATTCTGATATGAATGGGGACGGATATGTTGATATAGTTGTTGCCCCAAAACAGTATAATGAATATACCGGATTTGATCAGGTAAGCTCATGGTCTGGACCTATTACTATTCATTATTTTGATGGTCTTCAGTTTAGGGATTCCCTGAGAGTAGAAAACCAGCACTATGTGGCTGATAGCTATATTCTTCTAGATGATATAGATAAAGACGGAGGAAGCGATATAATCGTCAGGAGAGATGCATCTACTGATTATTATCGGAGCATGACCGGATTTAAAAGGGAAGAGTCAAGTACGGCTTTTGGTGCAGGAAACGCTTGTGTCCCGATAAAATCGTATTCGTCTAATGACACGAAACGTTTAGTTACTTTTGATTTTTTACATAAGACAGTAAAATATTGGGGGTATACAAAAGACTGTTCCCAGGATATGAAAATCCATAAGTTTACAGATGGATATGGCTTAACAAAGTTAAATACCTATAAAAGTGTAAATGATGCGACCGTTTACAATATTGACTATAATAGGCAATTTCTTCCATCGGAAGGTTATTATAGGGGGCATTCTCCTTTGGATGTAATCTATCGTTCTGATGTTATATTACCTACAGGTGGAAGAAGTGAATGTCGCTATTATACGTATTATGATGCATCATATAGTAATCTAGGTTTGGGGTTTCTTTGTTTCGGCAAAGTTCGAATCATTGATGCTTTATCTGATCGAGTTATCGAAAAAGTATATTTGCCGGAGATGTTGGGGGCTATCGGAAGCGAGACTGTATATGTTATGACTAATGACCCGAACGCTCAGCAGAATAACTATACCATAGACTGGCGTTTAGAAGCCTTATCGGAAAAAACTTATAAGTACAATAAATATGGAAATACAAGTAACTATATCCGCTTTTATACTGAACTTCGTCCTCAATTGATCAAAAGCACTTCGGAAAACAAGAAAAGCGGTTTCAAGATTGTAAAAGAATATGAATATGGACGGTTTGACCTTCAGACGAAGGTTGTTACATATAAGTCTAATAACGAGGGGACAATCAAAGAGACCCAATTCTTCCGTTATGTAAACAACTTTATTCCGTCTGCTTTTGATATTGATATAAACGACCACACCAACCCAAGATATATCATAGGCGTTAAAACAGATATAAGCACCATAACAGAGGCGGACAATAATACAAGTAGTTCTTTTATAGAACGGAAAGAAATCGACTACGATCCTTTTGACTTTTACCCTATCCGGAGTACAACATTTAGAGGTGTCTTCTCTCCAAGAGGGACTCACGCCATACGAAATTACATTCCGTATTATAATCCTCTTCAGCATGTCCTGGTGGACTTCTCTTATGTTGAACCTACAGCTTCAGATCTATCTATATATCACAGCGATATGGCTTTAGGGACAGTTCAGGAGCAAAACGCCGGAGTTCACGTGACACGCTACTTTAATGCCGACTTGTTATCCTTTGAGTCGTTCCGCAATCCTGGCGCTCAGGATGGCATAAGCATTAGCTACAATCGTGATGGAACATATCTGACATCTGTTACGGACACTCTTGGCCGCGTGACGTATTATAAGAATCTTAACAAATACGGTCAACCTAGCATAATTGAGAATTATAGAGAGATTAGGACCATTAAGCGAGATACATGGGGCAGAATTGAAACCGAGACAAGTTCACTCGGAAGTATAATATCCCATAAATATAAGTGGGATAATAATGGTTCATCTTTGTATTACCTTGTAGATAGCTGTAATAATAATCAGGTATCAAGGACATACTACGATGCTTTGGGACGCATCGTCAGATCCGGCTATAAAGGGGCTGATGGGGTATGGGTCTATATAGATAAGGAGTACGACATTAGCGGAAATCTTATAAAAGAATCTCTACCTCATAGAGAGAAAGCTTCCGTTAAATGGAATACTTATACATACGATAACTATGACCGACCTCTTTATTACTACGAGGATGGCAAACAAAAGACTAAGTGGCAGTATGACGGATCGTCTATGACGAAGACCATGGACGGCATCACTGTTACGATGAGGACGGATGCTGCTGGTAACATTACTTCTGTGGAGAACTCATCTTCCGGTTGCGTCATATATACCTTGCGTGATGATGGTCAGCCTCTCGAGATCACGACTCCAGACAATGTAAAGATACGTATGTATTATTCTTTACGAGGTGAAAGAATAAAAACTATCGATCCTAGCTCTGGCGAGTCTAATGATACTATCGAATATATGACAGACGGTTCTGTTAAAATTACAAATGAAACCATTCTTGAGGATAACAGGAAAGGGAAAATCATTACATATAAAGATAAATTTGGTAGAGTAGTAAAGGTGGAAAGACCTGGAGAATATGATACCATCTATTCATTTAATGAAAATGGAGATCTCGCTACTGAACACTCGACAAATGGAACAGGAAAAGAGTACAATTATGTTAATGGCATATGGCCTCTTTTGTCTATTAAGGAGACGGTTCCGGATGGTAAATGGTTACTGAAGTCGTATACTTATAAGTATGGAGAACAATTAAAAACAGTTAAATATTCTACCCAAAATGGTAATATAACCACGTTGTCATACTCTTACTCAAATGGTATCTTGAATAAGATATCTTTACCAGATGGAACTGTCGTTAACGAAATTTTGGAGCAGAATGATCTTGGGCTTCCTGTAAAGGTTCGAACTGGAAATATCATGAGAGAGTATGGCTATGAAGTCGGAGGTCTACCGAAGTTCAGAAAGATGGCCGGAGGCAATCTTATGGATGTAACATATGAATTCGATATAGAAACAGGAAATCTCGAGTATCGCAAAGATAATATCCACAAGAAAGAAGAGGCTTTCTCTTATGAAAATGGTCAGCTTGTATACATTAATAACCGCCGTATAAAATATTATAATAATGGAAATATTAGAAGCATCAGTGGCGTTGGATCTATGACTTATGGGGACGCATCACACCCATATCAGATAACCGGCTTTGATCCTGAATCTTCTGACCTTATATCCAACAACGAGCAAGTTATTACGTATACATGTTATGGAAGGCCATCAAGATTGGATGAAGGTGGTAGAAGTGCTTCCTTTACTTATAATGGAGAAGGAAACAGAGTGAAAATGTATATCACGAATGGCAGTAATATGGTTTTGACTCGTTATTACATAGGCGAGTATGAGCTTGACAGGACTGCCTCCGGAACTAAGGAAAGACTGTATCTTGGCGGGGACGCATATTCCGCACCTATGGTTTACGTTAAGGAGAACAGCGGAAAATGGAATCTGTATAACATCGGACGTGATTATCTGGGCAATATCAATATCATAGCCAAATCAGATGGCCAGCTTGTTGCAGAATATAGCTACGATCCATGGGGAAGATTACGCAATCCAGAGACATTAGAGATATATCTCCCTGGAGAAGAACCGGAATTGTTTCTTGGTCGAGGTTTTGCTGGTCACGAGCATCTGACCTGGTTTGGTCTGATAAACATGAATGCACGTCTGTACGATCCTCTTATCGGAAGATTCTTAAGTGCCGATCCGAATATTTATGAGTACGCCGCTGCTCCTGGTTATAATAAATATTCGTATGCATTAAACAACCCACTTCGTTATGTGGATCCAAATGGTGAGTTCTTTATTGATATCCATTTAGGTGCAGATGGTTTCAAATTTGGGATAGATGTATCTATATTCAAATTTGCCATAAGTGGTGATTGGGAAGGAAATTTTAATGCGTATGTAATGATCGGAAAAGAATTTGGCAAAGACGGCGGTGCTAAGTTATCTCTGGGATTAAAGGTTGGAGTAGAGTATAAACGCGAAACGAGGAGCTTTTCTTTATACGGATCCGCAGAAGCCACATTAAAAACGGGAAGTTTGAGTCTTTCGGCTTCTGTAAAGTATTCTTCGAAAGAAAAATTAACGTATAGCCTTGGCGTAAAAGGCGCTAGTGATGGGTTTAGTTTATCAGAAACGTTCACTTATAATACTGAAAACAAAAAACTTAGCATGCAGTCCTCTATAAATGTAGAAGGCAGTTCAGATACAGACTCTCCTTCTCCTGGTGCGACGACAACGAACAAAGCTTCCAGTGCATCAAAACTGCCAAACTGGGTTTCTTTGCAGAAGACAACTACAAGTTTCAGCTTTAATAAATCTTATAAAGCCGCTAAAAAGCCAAAAGACCCGGTATATGTCAATTCATTAAGTAACATCGCGCATACTACTTTCCTTAATAACCGAGTCTACCACGTAAATTCGATTACCGGAAGACGTTATACCGTCTCCGTTCTTTAAAATTTTTAAAGATTATGAAAACAAAAATTATTAAATTATTTTGCTTATTAGTGATACTACTCGTCCCGAATTTTATCGGAGGACAAAGTATTAATAAAAATGATAAAGTTCGGGTCGTATATACATACGACGCTTCCGGAAACAGAATAAAACGCGTCGTTACCGCCACTCAGTCCGGTACTATCGGACGCGATTTAGATCTTCTTATCGCTGATTCTCTCCAGGGACGCATAGTAATAATTCGCCCTGATAAAGGTAAAAAGGATAATGGAGGAAATCCCGGGAAGGATCCTGGCAGCAGTTCCGGATCTCATGATCGCTTTATTGGAACTGAACTTGAGGAAGTAATCAATCTTCCATAATCCTTCCCTTTTTTATTTTTTTGAAATAAATAGGGAATATCGCGAAAAAGAGACGGTCGGAGAATAAGCTCCGACCGTCTTTTAATAACATACCCTATCTGCAATACTGCGTCAATTATCAGATTTAATACCAATATCCGACAATTCAATTATTGAAGATAGTACTCCAGCACCATACTCCTCAAGAATACTTACAGATTCCTTAAGCCCCGAGATGTTAATCTTACGCATATTACTGTTACACTCTAAGAAAGAATCATGAGAGTCTTCATATAATATGAAATAACAATAGAAGGGACTATATTCTGCAGTCCCATAAACAAAAGGACTGATATCCTTCTCGTTAATAGCGAAAAGTTTATCCAAAATATCGTATCCAACCGGGATATCTCTTCGTTGTATAGTGCGATCAGAATAATTCCGGTAGATAGCATGATATGATTTACCTTTTTTATACACGATAATCCACGAGGAAGCAGCGTTGATTATACCGAAATATGCATTACCTGAAATCTCTTCTTTAAGGCTGTTTTCTTCAATTATCCAGGCAATCTTTTCCCGGCCAGCATTAAGCTCGCCAATCAGCGGAGTCCTGTTTATCGGCGGATCATCTATAACAAAAGATAGTACAAAAAACAAAAAAGGAATAAGTGCTTTCATGTTGTTTTATCTAAAACTAGGCAGTGCCTGTGCATTAGGAATTATTGTTCTATTATAATGATTACTGCCATCAACAAACCCACCAACGCCTAAGACTCTTCTGATAAGATTTTCTACCTGAATAGCATCAACATGCTGTTGCGCACCAGAAACCCTTCCTAAACTTAAAGAACGTCCGTGTCCAAGCACCTCGTGTCCCAGATTAATAGCTCTGTCAACACCTGATTCTTCGACAAAAATAACACTAATCGTATTTTTTTTATCTTCGGAAGTCGCAGTCGTTATGCCACCGCCTCCTATATTAGTCAATGTCCATAATGGCAAACCGCCACTCTTATTATAAATTGTTTCATAGTGTTCCCCATAACGTTTTTTAATTTCAGATTCGAAAGCTTTCTCTACCCTAGAAGAGGCTATTCCTTCATCGTTTTTTTCATAACAAACTACATGCTCCGCCTCTGAATTTACAGCATTTAAAAAAATATCTAATAATGCATTCTGGTCTTCTGTGAGGCTAGACCTATCTACAGCGTCAGCTACCGCCTCTTCAGAGATTTTCGCCAAGGACTTTTTATGTCCCTTTTCTGTACTCCTAGTAATTAGCTTTCTAAACTTTTCGAATTCTTCGCCACCAAAAATCTGCATAAAATCTTGTATCATCATTTCTATGCTATATTTATTATCTCCCACGATTTCCATCCCATCAGGATCGACCAGATTTACAGGATTACCCACGCAGTAGGCGTACGGGCTGATGCTGTAGTACTTCTCGCAGAGAGGATCCATAGTCATCCAGCGACCGGTGACAGGAGAGTACAATCTCGCTCCGAAGTCGTACAGGTCGAGGCCTACGGATGAAAGAATCTCCTTTCCGCCGAAACGGTAAGGCTGCCAGTCAGATCCTGTCGAAGGAGCATACATCGCTTTTGGGATATTACCAAGTTGAGCAGGCTTTTCACTCTTTACGGCACCGGAAACCGATGCTCTCGGTGTAGACGCTGCAAATTCCTGGCCATATGGAAGATACCTGTAGGATGCCATGATGTTTCCACTGGCATCAGCGACAGCTCTTACATTTCCAAGGTGATCATAAGTATACCAATGGTATGAAGGAGAACCTGCGCTATAGTCCACATAACCACCGTTGAAAAGCAACATCTTAAGGGTTCCGTTTTCATATACTTCATTCCCCTCGTAACTCATCGTAGTAACTACATTCTGGCTGTCGGTACGTCTGGAAGCTATGCGATTACCACCTGCAGTATATGTGTTCTGTACATACCCTCCGGCTGAAAGAGACATGTAGGCCGGATAGCCTATCGCATTGTATCTTACGGTACCGATCTTATCTGCGCCAGAACTCTTCAGCCTTCCGATCGCGTCATAAGTAAAGCTGTACGTATATCCCTTTATGGAGTTCAACTGAGTTGCACGGTTTCCTGTATAGGCCATCGTTCTGGTTTCGCTTCCGTCAACTCCACTGTGGACGATTCGGGTAATATTACTATGTTTGTCGTAATCATAGGTCTCAGAGAATGATGTAGTCGACCCCACTTTTGAAATAGCGGTTTTCAGTCTTGACAGATTGTCGTAAGTATAATTGTCTGTATTAGACACGCCATCTGCTCCAGTCCATGAAATAGAGGAGATGTTTCCGGCCCACTGCGGAGTCGAACCATTCTCATAAGACAGGGTCTCGGTAAAGCCCGGACCAGTCACCTTCTTCATCCATGAACGTGGATTATAAGTGTAGGTTTCCTTCAGAGCTGTGGTTCCCGTTCTCTTATCAGATGCAAGACGTCCGATCTTATCATAGGTCTTGTCCGAGATATTGACCCAGGATCCACTGTTAAGACGATGCTTGACGGTTGTTTCACGTCCCCATCCGTCATATGAATACTGATATTCTTCTACTATGGCACTTCCAGTTCCCCGATTGTGGTCGATACGGACTTTTGATGGTTTGCCCGTAAAGGTGTAGACGATGTTGGTTATATCGACACCTCCATCCTGACGGGTGTTTCTGCTCTGTATAGCGTCGCCTTTACCATTGTAGTATACTGAACTCCAGAGATAATCGTTAGTCGGATTTTCTCCCAGAATTCTGCTGACACTTCCAGTAAGACTGCCGGCGGCATTGTTCCACTTGGTCCCGCTGTAGCCGGATGGTCCGGCGGCATACTGCAGTTTTGTCCGGGTTGCGGAAGGAACCGACGATATGGTTATGAAATCATAATTGTCATAATAGTTAGCACTGAGCAGGACAGTGTTGCTGAGAGATACGCCAACGACAGTGTATCCTAACATGCTGCTAGCAGAAGTGAACTTGGCATAGATGCTGGATGAAGAGACGGACGGTTCGAAAAGATTGATGCTATTGCTGCACAAGCCTGTCAGACAAGGCCTGCCGAGAAGATCACTGAGAGTGAAGGCCCATTTCCCGGCACTACGTTGTTCTTCATCCTGACTAAATACAAGTCGATCATTGACGTCATATACATAGTATGTCCATCCTGCTCCAGGAAGCATCTTTGCAATGCAACGGCCCTTCGTATCATAGCGGTACAAGTATGCATAATTCTTTATGGAAGCATTTGTAAGAGCTATTGACGAACTTGCTCCAGTTACCGTAGGGGCAAGAATAGGAGGAACCACTGCGGCAAGACGGTTCATATCATCATATACCATATAGGTATCGAGATAATTACTTCCGTCAATCTTGCGCGTCATAACAGTTTTTCCGCCGAGGTCCGTGAAGATATACTCCTTGCGGCCGTCTTCGTCTGTAGTAAGTGTTATAGTAAGTTCTCCAACCCTCCAGAGTCCACGATTTGTAATCTGCCCGGTAAGGGTTGTTGCCCCAGAATATGAAAGTTCGAGACGATAACATGACAGAACACCTGAGGTGGTATTTGTTTTATAGTTCTTAATAACGCCCTTACCATTACTCCGCCATGCGTTTCCTGCACCTATCGTCTTCTGAACCCTGTCAAGCGGATTCTTTTCGTATACTATTTCAGAATAAGGACGAGGTTCTCCATATACTTCCGTAGATGGCGTACCTCTATGACTGTCAGGAATTGGCTCATAACTATATTGTATTCGGCCATGAAGATCGTAAGCCACATCCGTGCTTACATCTCCCGCGCTTGCATAGGATACTTTCTGATTGCTGATTTCCCTGCCAAGGCCATCGTACCATTGGATAGCAGTCGCAGGCGAACCTGATGATGCAGCCATGTAGTTGATTGTCTTGACATAGTTCGAGTCGCGACGCGAAGTAGAACCAGCGTTGGCCTGACTTGCAATAAGATATTGATATGACTTAACTTTATTTCCGTTGAGATCTGAAACGGAGATAAGCCTGTCCATACCGTCATAAGCATATGATTCTACTCGGCCGCTCGCATCGGTAACAGACCTCAGATTATCCCGGTTATCCCACGTGTAAGATTTAATATCGGCATCAGCCGGATATATGCGGACGTTGTCGATGGTTGAAGTCGAAGAGCCGATAGTCGCACTACCGGTAAAGGTATGACGATAATAAGTCCAGGTATTCGAATCCTTTCTCATGTAATCCAGCACATACTGCCTGTCAGAAGGTATGCTCTGGCTTATTGAATAACTGCCTTTGTGACCATAGTTACTGTTGAATCCGGTATCGTTTCCGTTGGAGTATTCGAAGTCTTCGTACCGAACTATGTCAGATGTCCCGGTGGTAACCGTTTCTGCATTGCAATAATTTATATAGACAGAGCCTGCCGGAGAGTTCGGAGCACTGCTGGCTTTTTTGACATTAATTTTATATACGCGGATTTTATGATGGCCGGCCGGCACCGTGACGCTCACTGCTCCAGGATACTGCTGCACATAATTCAGCCAGTATTGATCCATCGGATTTTCCACATATGCGATGTTGCATAAGGTCGAACTCTTATTATCGATATCAACACCGATCAGCCAATTATAATTCTGAGCCGGACTGATGCTGACGCTTATCGTCCGAGAATCGCCGATAGTATCAAATTCAAGCTCGCCAATATTGTTTTTCGTATAGTCCAAAGTAAAGCTTTGACTCTTGGATCGGTCTGCAATCGTAGATGTGGCTACTCTGACGTTACTTGCTGAATATGTAGGTTTTGTGGTATTTACAAACCAGCCATAAACAGTTGAAACACCTTTCGACGTAGTCTTGGCAGTAAGCCTTCCGAGGTTGTCATATTTAGCATATATCTCGTCAGGTACCGTATTCAGGTAAGTAAACGGAGAAGATCGGTATGAAGATGCAGATACCGCAGATGCAGTTTTGAGTCTGTAAAGCTTCGCTGGAAAATACCCGACATTATTGAATCGTCCATTCCTGTCCACAGAAACCTTCTTGTATTCCAATTCCTCTGCGGCAACTACTTTGCCGTTATGGATTTCGGCGGCTCCTACAGGAACGCCTTCCATACCCTGAGCTATCATTTCAGAGTATATCAGGCCCTTTCTGTCTTTCGGATAAAAATACTGTTGTGTATAATATTGGTCAAAATTGATCTGTCTCTCTATTTCAGTGATCTTCCTGATATTATTATGCTGATAGCTTACATATGTTTGGTGTACCTGTCCATTTGGGCCATCAGGATAATCATATATATCTGTTCGGGAATGATACGGATATCCGCAATATATCTTTGAATATGCAACAATCATATACCCATACTGACCTCTAGATATAGTCTTAATGTAGGCAGATCTGTCGAAATAATAGGAGTTTTCTTCTTTACGGACAAGAGTTCCGTTGTTGTCGAATGATTCTTTCTTCAAAAGGAAACCGCGGAAAAGGGCTCCACTATTGTACTGGGAAAACAGCGAAATCCTGGCCTGGTTGCCGGTCAGTTGAGTATACGACCCCCTCTCGGCATGGATTGTATGATCCGGAGCCGTATCTTCCGATCCCGAAGTGTCATGGTTGGAATAGTAATATACCGTCGATGACCCATCCGGCATCTTTTCGCGGACCTTACTGTATGTCACATGACTTCCATTTGTATCAGAGACCCTGTTTAAAGGTGCCTCGCTGTAATATACCCAGGAGAAACTATATCCATCCTGTTCATCTGTACCACTTGCGTTGAAATTCAACCTTCCGGAAAGAATACCTGAAGATACGGTATAAGAACCGGACTGCTCCTCATAGATAAATTCCCTCTTTTCAGCTCTGCTCCCGGCCCGGTCCGTTATAGATTTGATTCTAAGGCCACCAGCCATTGTGCTCCCCGGGAATGAAGAAACGTCGAACGGGAACTGATTTGCTATTTTACCATATGTGTGCGGCTCATATTCAAAGGTAGTCGACCCTCCTGTCGGATAGGTGATTTTAGTAAGGATTTCAGCCTTCATTTTATCCGCATTCGGAGTCCTGAATTTAAACATCTTATCCCCTGAAGCCTCTATGACAGATATGTAATTCTTACCATTATAATAACCCCAGGCATCGGATACCCTGGCGTTATATGCCGGGAGCTTCGTGGAATTATAGGTAAACTTATATTTCTCCGCCACGGCACCACTGCTCTTATCTTTGAATTGCACAGACATAAGTTTAAGCCTTTCGCTCGTACTGGATGTATAATTTAACGCAATATTGCAGTTCTTTCCGCTTATTCCTGTAAGTTTCAGATAATAGCTCTTTGCCATAAAGTCTGCATAACTATAATCCAATGTCAAGTCTGACTCAGACCCGATAAAATACCCTATTTTTTTATAAAAATCGGTTTCGTTGATATCATAGCCTCTCTCGACAGTCTTATTTGAAGTGAATGTGTACGTTTCTCCAGAAAGGCGACATGATATTTTGGTCAGATAACAAGGTGTCAGGAATGTGAAATTCAGATTACTCTTTTCCTGGGAGTTATACGTCGAGTATGAATGACCATTCCCAAAGTTGTCCGCTGTTGCTTCGCTCCTGTGCAAATCATTAAGGACAATCGGGACGCCATCTTTCTTATAGGTGAAAGTAATGACTTCTCCGTTAGCCCTCTCGATCTTGGTGAGCATCCAGGTCGTGGCTGTCGCTTTTGCCTGCCATACACTTGTGTATCCTCCTGAATAATAAGGAGTATGCTGATCCACCGTATATTCTATTGCATTGTCATTACCACCGAAATGATAGGCATTTCCTTCGCGGTCCTTTAGGACAAAAGACTTGATATACCTGTATCTGGTCGCACGAAAAGCACGTCCGGACTGGTTGCTGTCTGTATATAATACTATCCCGGTCTTATCATAATCGGTCCCCAGTTCCCAGCTCACATCAAAAGAGGCATCCCCTTTTGAGACAATCTTGATTTCGTTATCTCCGGTTATATAAAATGAAGCACTGATGCCTTCAAGATTAACAACGAACTCATCCGGAGCATAGTCCTTCGTTAAACCATTCGTTATCGCAGTATTGAACAAGGTAGAAGGTTTAGACCAGTCTATAGTGTGCTGAGTTTCATATGCATGCTCAAGATAATTGGATTGGGCAGTGATATTTCCATTACTTTCATATTGCGACACTTCATCTTTCAGACCATTTCTGATTCGGGTAATGGATCCTCCGGCATGTAGTGCCCAGCCTAGACCGACCCATCCCGGATGCTGCTCTGTCTTGTTTCCTGCGCCATGGTAAGTTAGATAAATTGGCAAAGTGTAGTCTTTGGCCTTGACCTCGGTAAGAGGTACTGTAACATTGGCCAAGCCATTAAAATAGTCTACCGGTACTCTGCCGTATTTTACCATCTCATAGGCATTAGGGCTAAGTACTTGAGGGTTCTCTGGACCAAGGTTTATTGATTGAGCCTTGGTTTGGTCAGTGATACTTCCTAAAAGAAGGAATAGGAAAACAAGCGCCGAAGCGCCGATACGTTTTAGTGTTGATCCCATAGTGTGGCTTATTATTTTATAACGTATTAAAGCTACTGATAATTAAATTGTTATAATGCAAGTATTGTTTCATATTGTTTAACAAATTAATCATATAGCAGGCCTGATCGCATCATAATAACTGTGTCATTTCAGCTGAAGGTTAATAATAGAATACAATATTTAGATAAATTCAAATTTAATATGGTTATTATCCTGACTATCAAATAGCATCTTTTCGCCTTTATATCCATCTAAATGATGATTTAAAAGAGAATCGATTATCGTTCCACTTTTACATAATAAAAAACACTACACGCAAATGCCTGATTTATAATATTATAGCTCTCATGCTAACGAATTGAACATTTTAACAAATTGATATACAGGCCAATAGCCCTCCATACGATTTCAAATGTCTAACGGCACACTAAAAGTAACTGAAAATCAGCCATATAGATAAATATATTATTCCTTTTATTAGATCAATATTTTATTTTTTTGCAAAAAATAAATACTTAACTTTGATGCTGTTAATATGCCACCAAAGGAAAAGAAACTAAATAGCTAGAAAAATAAAATGAATCATCGTAGAAAACTGTCAGCGTTCTCGTTACCCGAATTGCTTGTAGTGCTTGTAATTATGGGTATTCTCGTGCTTATCGCACTTCCGAATCTCATGCCTCTTATTTCCAGGGCTAAATCTACGGAAGCTCAGCAACAACTCGTTTTCCTGCACTCGCTGGAGACGAGCCACTTCTATACATACTCCCGTTACTCCGACAACCTTGACGAACTCGGCTTCGAGCAGGCCACGCTTGTTTCGGACGGAGGTAATGCGAATTATAAGATAGAAATCGTAGAAGCTACAGAAAAAGGCTTCAAGGCTCAGGCTGTTGCTATCGTCGACTTCGACAGAGACGGCACCTACGACACATGGGAAATCGACCAGGATAAGAATCTTCGTCAGGTAATAAAAGACTAAGAATTCCATGCTATATCTGTTGACGATTATACCGCTGGCTGTCATGATGCTCTCCGACTGGAAAACCAGAACGGTCAGTATACTGTGGCTTTCGGTATTCTTTGTTTCAGTGGCATGCTGTTCAATATTCGTCAACGGCCTTCGCGGAGCGGCAATATATATGGCCATGAACCTTACGTTGCTTCTTATAATCGGGCTTGCGCTTTACGCATACTCGGCAATTAGAAAGAAGCGTCTCGGAGAGATGATCGGCGTCGGAGATGCACTCTTTTTTGCCTCTTTGACTCCGATCGCAGAGCCTGAAATCTTTATTAAATTGCTGGTCGGGATGCTAATATTCTCGCTGTTGTCATGGCTGATACTCCGGAAGAAACTCAACCCGGGGAATATCCCTTTGGTAACCTTCTCGGGATTGCCGCTGATCGGTATTATTGTATATAAAATGCTGGCATGAAAAATATCAAGATAGATACGGAAGCCCTTCAGGTCTTTTCAGCCGATGAAGCACAGTTCTACAGACTGCTCCCATACGGCTACGACGAGGCCGGGCGACTGCTTTGCCTCGGCATCGAAGACGAAGACTATACTTCCGTCTCGAACGAGATCAGCATGCTCTTCGGAAAACAGATCCTTATCGAAGGTATCGAAGAACATGAGCTGTCCAAGCTCCTCGCGACCAGCTATAGGGCGACCACATCAGCCAGCCACGGCCATCTCCCGAAAGACACATCCGAAATGGTGGCCTTCCTGATAGACGACGCATACAGCATGAGGGCCAGCGATATCCATATGGAACCTTCGGAGAGGAAATGCCGCATACGTTATAGGGTCGACGGACGACTGATCGAACGACATGTGATACCGGCATCAGAGTATACAGCCCTGGTAAACAGAGTCAAGATCATGTCGAGTCTCGACATCTCGGAAAAACGTCTGCCGCAGGACGGCCGAATCCTCTACGAATCCGGCGGCGTCCGGTTCGATATCCGAACATCGATTCTGCCGACAATCCACGGCGAAAAAATAGTCCTCCGACTATTGACCATGAACGAAAGACACATGTCCATATCCGAACTCGGAATGGACGACCGTCAGTACGAGGACTATGTAAAAGCAATCTCCCATCCGCACGGGATGATCCTTATCAGCGGCCCTACCGGCTCGGGAAAGAGCACAACCCTTTATGCCACGCTGGAGAGACTCAATCGCGGCGACAATAATATACTGACCATAGAGGATCCTGTCGAGTATACTCTCGACGGTATCAACCAGGTCCAGCTCAAGGAAGAAATCGGACTTGACTTCCCGTCAGCTCTCAGGACATTCCTCCGTCAGGACCCGGATATCATAATGCTGGGAGAGATACGAGATGAGGCCACTGCCGAAATGGCGGTGAGAAGTTCTCTGACAGGTCACCTTCTTCTCTCCACCCTGCATACCAACAGTGCCTGGGGATGCATAACCCGTATGACAGATATGGGGATACACCCGTATCTCCTCTCGGAAACACTGGTCGCATGTATTGCCCAGAGGCTTGTCAGAACTCTCTGTCCACATTGCCGCAAAGAAACAGGTGACGGCCATTTTGCTCCAGTGGGTTGCCCTCATTGCTTCTATACCGGATACCTTGGCCGAAAAGCAATCTACGAGGTTATACCTATAGACTCCGAACTTTCAATGGCCATCCGAGAAGGAGTTACCGATATTGGAGACTATCTTAAAAAACATGGAATCAGAACTTTGAAAGACTCAGCCGTAGCTTTGTATAATCAGGGGGAAACCTCGAAAGAGGAAATCCTTCAATTAATAGACTAATTGATGAAACGAAAGATTATTGTCATTCTGCTGATGACGTTTGCCTGCCTCTCCACGCTGCAGGCCAGACAATCCGACGACCGGCTCGCTAAAATCCGGCACGATCTGGACAGCCTTGCCGCTGTGGACTCGCGCTTTGATGCTCTTGTAGATGTATCCGTGACCGCTTTCCCGGTAGCGGATCTCCTCAAGTCCCTTGCCATAGGCAACGGCCTCAATATCAATCTGGCATTAGAAAGATTCCGAGGCCAGATAACATGCAACCTCGAGCAGGTGCCTCTTAAAGATGTCCTTTTCCTGTGCTGTCGAGAGAATAAACTCGATCTTATAATAGAGTCGGGCATAGTTACAATCTTCCCTTTCATCGAAGAGCCGGCACTCCCTGAGATTACTGTCAGTCGCGACACGTCCGGCTTTTATTCATACGACTTCTCAGGATGCCCCCTTGATGCGGTTGTCCGGAGCATTGTTTCCACATCCGGACAGAATCTGGTTTGCCCGAAAGATCTTGGGGAACGCATCGTGTCCGGCTTCGGAATGGGAGTTACACATAGTCAGATGATAGAGTCCATAGCTGCGGCAAACGGGCTTAATGCTTCTGTCAGCGAGGATGGAATCTGGTATATCTTCGAAGGAAAACAGAGGAATACCAATCTGTCATTCTATCAGGATGGAGGAATGCAGGAGGATGGAAACCACTGCGTGCGCGTTTTCCCTATGCAGTTCAGGACAGTAGACAATATTGTTGAAATAATCCCGGAAAGGCTGAAAGAAAAGATGGAGATCAAGGTTTTCCCGGACTTGAACAGCCTGATTTTGAGTGGAGACAAGTACAGGGTTGATGAATTGGAAAAATACCTTATCGGCATTGATAAAAGTGTCCCGATGATATCAATAGATGTTGTCATTGTTGATGCGACAGACAGGAAATCACGTTCTACTGGAGTAAAATTCGGAAAGGGACTTGAACCCTCCGGTCAGTCCTACGGACAGTTCTCACCCGGGGTAGATGTTTCGCTTGGCGCCGCCCAGATAAATAAACTGATAAATGCCTTTAACGGTATCGGTCTGGTAAACCTCGGGAAGGTTGGCGACAACTTTTACGCCGGTCTTAAATTGCTGGAAGAAGACGGGACCATCACCCTTCGCTCAACCCCTAGATTATCTACCCTCAATGGCCATAAGGCGACATTGACAAGCGGTGAGGTCAAGTATTACAAAGAAAGTCAGGTCAACATCATCGGAACCCAGAACCCGATGCAGTCGGAGTCTTACATGTGGAAAAACGTCGAAGCTACTTTCACGCTCGAACTGCTTCCTTATGTCAGTGCCGACAGCACCATAACAATCCATGTCGATCTTAGCCAGGATGAGTTTACCGAACGGGACAACGGCGACCTTACCGCGCCTCCAGGAAAGACAAAGAGAGGCTTCAACAGTATTGTCAAAGTCCATGACGGAGAAATGGTCCTGCTCGGCGGAATAGAACGGAATCTTCTGGACGATACCAGCGCCGGCCTTCCTTTCATCGCCAGAGTTCCTGTACTCAGGCTCCTTTTCGGAAATGTTACCAAGACGAAGGAGAACCGTAAGCTTAATGTGTTCATCAGACCGGTAGTAATACAATGAGACTTGTCAAGGTAATACGGATAAATGTTTCCGCATCCGGAGGACAAGCCGTCGTTGCAGACGGACAGGCTTTCGATGAAGGAGCTGTCGCCGTGATAGCGGTGACAGGGTCTGACGTGACTGTCCGGATGATCTCAGACCGGGACCCAGTCTTGGGGCGAATAATGCAGAATGCGGACCTTCTTCGTACATCCTATACGGATCGTGTCTGCTATATCGGCAAGGAAGAAGTCATGCGTGCCGTCGAATCTATCGGAGGCATCCATATTGCCGGCATCGTTGTCGGAGATGGCAATCCGGATATGGATTCCGAGATAGAGACTATAGAAAGAGGACTCGTCTCCATAGATAAGCTCAAGAAAGACAGACCTCTTCTTGAGGCCGTCTGCGGCCAATGGTACCGGAAGCTGAAAATGCCGGTATTGCTGTTCTATCTTGGATTGCTTATTATCAACTTTCTGACATTCTCCTCTGTCGGAAAGAAATACGAAGAAAAACGTCGCGAGGTTGAGGCTTTCGAGCGTCGTAGCCGTACAGAAGTTGAAGCTACCGAGCGACAGAAAAAGATGGTGAACGATTTTCTCGCCGCTTCCTCCGGCAGGACGGCAACAGGATTCGACAAGATCGGCGCTTCTGTGCCGGAAGGAATCAGACTCACACATATTTCAGTAGAAGGCGACGGCTTCCGGATAAAAGGTGAAGCCGGGGATGCTTCTTCGGTAGTAGATCTTACAGAACGATTAGGCAATTATTTCAGCTCTCTCAAGATGCGCTCTTTCGATCGTGTCCCGGGACAGAAGATATGCCGTTTTGATTTAAATGTCTCGCGATGAAGGATAAATTCATAATAATAAAACTGGTCCTGCTTCTGGTTGTGGCTCCCCTTGCCATATGGTTCGGTGCCTTATCCGGAACATTCGACAGTTATATGGAGTATCGCCGCCTCTCAAGGCAACCCTCTGTTGAATCCAGAAGAGAGAATGTCGTCGACTTGTCCAAGGTCACTAGTGCCGATCTGGTATCCGATGGCAGCATAATCGCTGAAATCGAAAGATTGTTTTCTAAGACAGGAGTTACTGTATCAGCATACACTCCAAAAAAGGAAGAGGAAGAGGCCGGTCTGTCGCTTATGAAAGCGAAACTTGAAATAAAAGGTAACTACAAATCTCTTCTAAAGGTTCTGGATTATCTCGAGGCCGATGGACGATATATGATTTCCGGAATCACCTTCGAAAGAAAAGATATCCGTGAAAAGGCGGTTACTTTACGGATGGATATAAGCCAGCTCGTAAGGAATGCGTCATAGCAAGCTTCATATCGAAGCGTTTTCGCTGCCGACCGTGATAATCATCTCGGTCCTCATATTGCTGCTCATTCTATTTGCTTTCTCAATGAAAGCCGTCGACCTCCAGAATTATACTGCTTTCCATATCCAGAAGCAATCGAGGATGGATCTCAATTCGGCAACTGCCCTTTACATGTGCGACAGTGCAATAATGAAAGGCGCCGATTCCATCAGCATCCAATTATACGATGATGGTGAAGCTCCGATATCTCTGGAAAGACGTCAGTGGGGGCTATACGAGATGATCGCGATCGGTCACTCTAAAGAAGACCCTTTCCGGAGACGCTATATGATGGGCCGGAAGTCAGAGTGTGACAACGAAGCGGCGCTATGGTTATGTGATAGGAATAGGGCATTGTCGCTTGCCGGGAGAGCTTCTATCTCAGGGCTTGTGTATATTCCCTTAAATGGTATCAACTTCATAGAGATCGCAGGAGAAAAATATAGTGGCGACCAGATAGACAACGAGATGCTACGGATATCCGGCAGAAGTCTTCCGGAAGTCTCTGAGGATGTCTGGACGTATCTGGATTCCCTGGAAAGACAATCTGTGGATACATATGATTTCCGTAACGTTCCAGGGAGCGGAAAGTATCTCTCGTTTGACGAGCCTACGGCTAAAGTCCATTGCGACATCCCTGGAACTACAGAATTCCATCTGAACGGTAATGTCATACTATATGGGAGCAGGATAACCATCTCCGGCAAATCAGAAATCAGAGATATACTGATTCATGCCGGGACCGTAACCATTGAAAGCGGATTCCGGGGAAGCGCCCAGATATTCTGTACGGATTCTGTCCGTATTCAGTCAGGGGTAACTCTGGAATATCCCTCCGGAATATTCCTAAACTCAGCAGGAGAAGACCCCTGCGTAACCATAAAGAACGGCAGTAGAGTCGACGGATATGTGGCCGTATACGATGGAGACCGTTATGACTATGCCCTTGAGCATCCTTGTCTTCGCCTTGAGCGTGGGGCTGACGTAAGAGGCCTTGTCTATATGGACGGCTCGTGCGATATCGCCGGTTCCATAAAAGGTGCAACATACATCAAAGACTGTTTCTATAGGGGGAATGGGAATATGTATGCCGGAACTTTATACGATACCAGAATCGAGAGAGAGGACAGTCTGGCTTTTCCGATTATGCTTGACGGTCCTTATCGCAGAAAGATTATAAAAAAAGTTTATTGATATGGCTAAGAATAACAGGACATCTACAATTATTCTGGTTATCGCAGCGATTGCCGTCTGGTGCGTTGTTGGATATAGGGTATTCCGCTGGATATGGCCAAAAGAAACTCCAGTGGCTGTTCCGGCAAAGCCTGTAAGAGTCGATGACGGACAAGGAAAGGATTCCCTGTTGCTCAACTATAAGGATCCGTTTCTTGGCGATATCAAGGTTCCGTCTTCGGACAATGCCGCTTCGAAGGCAGGACCTACCCAGGAGCCGGTTATGCCTTCTCTGTCATATAAGGGACTTATCAAAGACAGCGACGGAACCGTCAATGCTATGATAAGTTATGGCGGGCAGACGGAAGGTTATTCCCGAGGCTCTGTAATCGACGGCGTCCGGATTGTAGAAATATATGCTGACTATATAGTAATCAAATGGCGTGGCTCGGAATACATATTAAAGGCAAGATAATGCTCGAAGCGACATCTCTGCTGGAGACGATTGTGGCCACTGTAATTTTCCTGATCGTCTTTGGGATGGCGATGACATCTGCCGTCAATCTCCATAGGTTGGGGACCCCGGACTGGGCCGGCATAGAAAGAGACTTCAACGAAATCCGGACCCTCGCTCCGGAGGATGGAAGAGTATATGTCTATGACTGGGGCGAGATCGAGACCGAAAGCGGCTACTATCATGAAGTCCCCGGTCTGAAGGAGGTTCACGCCTTGATTAAACTGAAGGATGGCCGAAAGATGAAATACAGATACCTCGTTTGTGATGAGACTAATTGACAGAAAGGCGAGTACGCTTCCGGAACTGCTGGTGGCTATGATAATAGCGGGAATCCTTCTGATGCTTGTTTTCGATGGCGTTGATATGGTCAGAAAGAGTCTCGGTCAGACAGATTTCAGCGATTTTGGAGAGGACTTGATGCAACTACAGGAATATGAGATCATGAATGAACGCTCGGATAGCGTTGTCGTCAAGGATTCTGTCTATCTGTTCTATCGGAATGGTGAGGTTATAGATACATTGGAAAGGAATGTTCAAGGTAAATAAATTGACGGATAAGAAGAAGAGGCTGTTCTTTTCTCAGCTTCAGGTCCTGCTTGGCGCTGGCCTGAGCTTTACTGCATCTTTTTCGTTGATAATAGAGAGTGCGACGGGACACGACCTGGAGGTGTACCGCAGGTTGTTCGATAAAGTCATAGCGGGTTCAAGCCTCTGGTCCGCCCTGCAGGAAGAAAGTGAATTTACCGACCTTGATTCCGGAGTTATCCGTATCGGAGAAGAGTCCGGAAAACTTATCGATGCTCTTGGCTTCCTTACCGATTATTATGAGAAAAAGGAGACTCAGCGGAGGACTCTCGTAAGTGCATTGAGTTATCCGATGATCACTCTCGGTGTTGCTGTCGTGGTCCTTGTCTTTATGATGCTCGTAGTGATTCCTATGTTCGAGCAGGTCTATGCCAGGATGGGCAGCGAACTCCCGTCCATGACCCGCATGATGATCTCGATTTCCTCGAAGATGCCTGCCGTCTTTATAGTCATTCTTGCGTTGATTGCGCTCTGGTATGTCGTCAAAGCCCGTTACGGAAAGACGGACGCGTTCCAGAGGGCGACCTCTTCGTTGCTGCTGAAGACTCCTTATGCGGGTAATCTGATCTGCTTATTCCAGCTGTCAAGATTCAGCCGCCTGCTGTATCTTCTCATCAGTTCGGATGTCCCGATTCTGCAGTCGCTTCGACTCATGGGAGATATCATACGCTTTTACCCTATCCGGAAATCTATCGAAGATACTTGCGCAATAGTAGAGCGTGGCGGTCTTCTATATACAGGCTTTGCGAAATATCCGTCTATCTATAATAAGAAATTCACAGTACTTTTACGCGTCGGAGAGGAGACCAACTCGCTCGATTCCATGCTCAAGACCCTCAGCGACGACATGTCCTCAGAACTCGACTACGAACTCAAGCAGGTCAACAGCACCCTTGAACCAATCCTCATCCTCTTCATCGGAATCATCGTAGCCTTCGTCCTTATCTCCATGTACCTGCCGATGTTCAAGATGGGAATGACGATACAATAATGTCTTGAGGTTCGAAATGATTCTCTTGCAACATAATTATCCTCTGCTTTATCTGTTAAGAAGCTGAAATCGTAATATAAGAAGTTCGCGAGTTGTTCTTCAAACAACTCGCGAACTATACCTAAATGGATTCACCAAAAGTTTTCAAGGAACAAGGGATGGCCTGCTTTGGTAAATATTTTGAATAAGACCGCATTCCCCTGAAATTTTAAAGATTCTGATGAGATTCTGTCATCGTATCTTCTTCTAGCCATCTTTTGGTTATAGGATTAACCCAAGGGCTACCTTTCTCCGATAATTGCATTGGGAACATATAGGAGTAAACCTCCGGATTTTCTTTCATATACATACGTACAGTATCCTTTATAGCATCCAAACGCTGAATTAAAGATGTATCTTCCGGAGAAATCTCATACAGTTTATCTACCCCAGCCAAGATAGTCAGACTGTCAGTTCTTCTGTCATACCTGCATATAGCATCGACCTTAGGTCGGGTCCATATTTTATATTTTTCGTAATCAAAGACGTTAGAACCGATATATCTTCCATGCTTATCATAAGCCGTTGTTTCAAAATTGTACCAGTAAGCATTACCCGGATAAGAATCCGGATCTACTGCGCTCGGTCCTGATTCCTGACGTATAAACTTGGCAGCTGAGACTGTCGGGCGGTGGCTTGCGATTAAAGTATGGCAAAAGATCGAAATTGTTATGTCTCAACACTTTAAAGAGCCTGAAAATATCTCACCTGCGTATTGTATTGATAATCAATTACTTATAAAACCACCCGCAATCATCGTTAGGTCGCTGTTTTCCAGGAGTAAGTTTTTACATTGTATTTCAGCACTTTATGAGATCCGACGCGTTAGGCTTTTCCGAGGCTGAAAAGGATGAAACAAGAACGTTTTATACTATCTTTGTTACAACACTTGGAATGAATAACCACCTGCTTTTATCCCCTAGACGGAAAAGCCGAAATCCGTAAAAAAGTAGGCATAACAAATAAATCATTTAGTCATGAAAAAAATGAAAATGAATCTTATCAATTCTGCGGAAGCAAAGGAAGTCCGCGGAGGTTACAAAGTCCCGGGTGTTCCTGCTTGCGGAATGAAAGAGTACGGAAAAACCTGCTACTACAACTACTTCCCTGAAGGAAATCCAATCGAAGACATCCTGAAGGATATTTTACGATAATCTTTAAAACGACCATATTATGAAAATGAATCTTATCAACTCCGCCGAAGCAAAGGCAATCAAAGGTGGAGCAATGATCGAGCCTTGTAAGACTTTCGATTTCATTCTTTGTTATGCTAACTACATCCCGGGACCTCGCTGCAAAAAGTTTGAGTTCCCTAAGCCTTTCGACGACATTTTGAGATAGTAACGGGTCACCTGACCAGTCCGCGGATCAGTCCAAGACGGGTCCGCGGACTTTATGACAACAAATTAATAAAGGAAACCATATATGCTGCGCACAAAAGACATCCACCTTATAAACACCGATACTTCGATAGTATTATTCTACCATGCGGCTACGATGCAGATGTACCCGCTTGATAGAGAAGATGATAAAGATCTCGTAGAATTTCTTGAGTATCTCTCGGCCAACGGTAAACGGGCCACCAGGAAGAAATACTCCTCAGAGAAATACGAAGAAATCCTGAATTTCGTCAACGAGACAATCGCCAGCGGCCCGCGTTCGAAGTATTCAAGACTGGAGAAGGACACTATCGCTTATAGCCAGATCGTGCTTCCTATCGCAGCAAGCTGCAACCTGGCATGTCCTTACTGTTTCGCGCAGACAGACGGCGGTTTCCACTTCGGTTCCTTCAACGAGAAAAAAATTGAAGACACAATCGATTTCATAGTAGCGCACCGCAACAAAATGCCGGTATCCATCACTTTCTTCGGCGGAGAACCGCTGCTCCGTTTCGACCTGATGAAACATACCGTAAAATACGTCAACGAAAAGTACAAAGACGAACCTATCGGCTACTCGATCACCACGAACGGCACCCTCGTCAATGATGAGATAATCCAGTTCTTCAAAGACAACAAAGTCGCCGTCCTCGTCAGCATAGACGGACCGGACAACGAATTCAACGTAAGACACTACAAAGACGGCACAAAGAGCATCAACGATGTCCTTAAGAACATAAAGAAGTTTCAGGAGGCAAAAGTTCCTATAGAACTCCGTGCTACTCTCCTCAACATCAACCCATATATCTGCCAGACTTTCCAGTTCTTCGAGGAAATGAAGGTGCCGTTCTCCATCATTTTCGCCTTCTCATCAGAGAACACCAGCCACCACTATGCCGACTACGACGAGAATACCATGTCCAGCATAGAGAAACAGATGGAGGATCTCTACCTCTACTACGCGAAGAAGGTACGCAACCACGAAATGATCTATAACAAGAGGTGCTCCGAAATAATGAACATCCTGCGTTACAGGGTCAAGAGGAATCTGAGCTGCGCAGCCGGCAGGACTACATTCACGATCACCTCAAAAGGCGATATCTTCTCCTGCGCCCACTTCATGAACAATAAGGACAGGATCATCGGAAACATCTACAACGAGACTCCACTTACCGAAAAATGGAATGATTTCACCCCGACTCCGATGAATAATCGCGAAAAATGTCCGGACTGCTGGGTAAGAAATCTCTGCAACGGAGGCTGCATGGCCCAGCTCATCCATGCCGGCCGCAAGAATACGGATCCGCTTCCGGAGGACGAGTGCCACCTTACCAAAGCCGAGAACGCTTTCTACCTCAAGCTGAGCTATCTGATCATGGCTACGGCAAAGAAAGATAAAGAAGAAAAGGCCGTGTA
>JAEEGL016591617.1_pt1 | contig 28345 bp, 23 predicted proteins | sample 9134231 | NCBI WGS metagenome assembly JAEEGL01 (sample SAMN16246548, study PRJNA631951) | gut metagenome | biome: gut microbiome; feature: rumen; material: fiber-attached | host: Bos | place: Iran: Karaj | collected 2018-10
ACATGTCCCTGACATTCAACAATGGAATCAGTGAAGTGACCAAGTCCGGCAGTGAACAGCTACCGCTGGTTGCCAAGACACTTTCCAGAGGAATGCTGATGGGTGCCAGAGGAAACAGCGGTGTTATCCTGTCGCAGATTTTCCGCGGCTTCAGCGCTGCAGTCGGCGATCAGGAAGAACTGGATGCAGCTGCGTTCAGCGCCTGCATGCTGAGCGGTTCCAAACAGGCATACAAAGCGGTCATGCGCCCGGTGGAAGGCACAATCCTGACCGTCGTACGTGAGTCTGCGGAATTTGCGTCTGTATGGCTGGAAGATCATCCGGAAGCCAAGCTGGATGAATACATGGATATTCTCTGCAAAGAGGCCAAGGCATCCCTGGACAGAACACCTGATCTGCTGCCGGTGCTGAAGGAAGCCCGTGTAGTGGATTCCGGTGGAAGCGGACTGCTTACGGTCTTTGATGGATTCCGCGCGTTCCTGCAAGGTGCGCCGGTCACCGTCGGTGAGAATGTTCGTTCGCAGGAAGTTCGCAAAGCAGAGTCAGGTTATACCCAAGAATTCATTCTGAGGCTGAGCAGCCAGGGCAAGCATCTGTACCGAGAGGACAGGTTCCGCAATTCGCTGGGCCGTCTTGGTACAGATATCCGTCTTGTACAGGAAGACGATATTGTAAAATGCCGTGTCAGCACAATGACACCCGGTGAAGTACTGACCTTTGCGCAGCGCTATGGTGAATTCACCAGGATCCAGATAGACAACAACAATGAGGAAAGACATCCTTCCATCATTGATGAACCGGTTCCGGCTGAGGAAAAGGAGTTCGGCATCATAGCTGTAGCTGCAGGCGACGGGCTGAAGAAGCTGTTCCGTGACTACCGTGCGGATGTGGTTGTTTCCGGCGGCCAGACGATGAATCCTTCTACAGAGGATTTCGTGGCTGCTGCGGGCATGATCAATGCGAGGAACATATTTATCCTGCCCAACAACGGCAATATCATCATGGCCGCGAAACAGGCTGCAGGCGTCATCCAGGACAAGAACATCATTGTTCTGGAAACCCGTTCCATCCCGCAGGGTCTCTCTGCCTGCATCAGCTTTGATCCGGAGTATTCCGTCGAAGAAAACACTGATGCGATGAAGGAAGCCATCCGTGCGGTAAAGAGCGGATCTGTCACGTATGCCATCAAGGATACAACAGTGGAAGGCCGCCGGATCAAGAGGGGCGACTACATGGGAATCCTGGACGGAGACATCGTTCTGACGCACAGGGATATGGTCAAGGCAGCCTGCCGTCTGATCCGTGAGATGTGTGATGAGGATTCAGCTGTAGTTACCCTGATCCAGGGCAAGGACGCTACGGATGAAGACTGCGAGCGTGTACGTGAATTCGTTGAAAAGAACTACGAAGTCGACATCGATGTACAGAAGGGTGCCCAGCCGGTCTACAGTTTCCTGATCGGCGTAGAGTAAGAGGAGACAGAGGCAGCCGGGCATCTGCTAACCGCCCGGCTGCTTTTCTGTATCGAAGAGTATGGAACTGACGGACAAGCAGCTGAAACTGACAAAGCACCGCATTGAGGTCCTTCACAGCCTCGGTGTTTTCACTGTGGAGGATCTGCTGACCTATTATCCCATACGCTATGAAACGCTCAATGTACGTCCGTATGATGACTGGCGGATCAATGACCGTGTTTCCTTTGAGGGTGAAGTAGTGTCACGGGTGAATTCGTGGCGCTATGCCGGCAAAAAGACAGTCAGCCGGTTTGAAGTACTGGCATTCGGCACCTATCTGCATGTAACTGTATTCAACCGGCCCTGGACGAACCGTCTGGCTATGAACCGAATTATAACCATTACCGGTATATACAAAGGAAAGGGGCAGGTTACCGCTACCGGTTATACAGAAAAGCCGATAGCTGAAGTCCCTGCGGTTACACCCGTATACTCTACAAAAGCAGGCATTCCGCAGAGAACCATCCGTGAATGTATCCGGAAGACAATGGACAACTGTCCGGACATCCTGGATGTGGTGCCTCAGGAGCTGGTGATGCGCTATCGTCTGCTTCACCGGCAGGATGCATTGAACAGAATCCATTTCCCGTCTTCACAGGACGATGTAGCATCTGCACTGCGTACCCTGAAGTACGAAGAATTCCTGAAGTTCTTTACCGCAGTGAAACTGTCTTCCCTGTCCATGCTGAATGAGAATGCCAAGGAGCCCAAGCGGATTGATAAAGAAAAGGTTGAGGAACTGCTGAGAAGCCTGCCGTATGCACCGACTGCGGACCAGCAGCGCACCATTGATGAGATCGTGTCCGATATGTCATCCGGCAGAGCGATGTACAGACTGGTGCAGGGAGATGTCGGCTGCGGCAAGACACTCGTGGCGGAAGCGGCACTGTACGCTGCCTGGACCGCTGGATATCAAAGTGCTCTGCTGGCGCCTACAGAGATTCTTGCGGTACAGCATTATATGGCTGTCAGTACACTTCTGATGCCGTACGGCATTCATGTACGCCTGCTGCATTCCGGACTGAAGAGCAGTGTATGGCAGGAGATCATTGATGATATTGCAGCAGGAAAGACCGATATCCTGATCGGAACGCACAGCATTCTCCAGGACGATGTTGAATTCCAAAAGCTCGGCCTGGTCATTGCAGACGAACAGCAGCGTTTCGGTGTAGAGCAGCGCAGGAAACTGCGGGATAAAGGTACGCAGGTTGATTTCCTGCTGATGAGCGCTACACCGATTCCGCGGACACTTGCCGGTACGATCTACGGAGATATGGATATCAGTACGATCGAGACCATGCCGCCGGGCAGGATGCCGGTCATCACAAAACTGATCGAAGAGAACAGTTTCCGCAGTGTTCTGCCGGAAGTCAACGAGTTGATCGAGAGAGGCCAGCAGCTGTATGTTGTATGCGCTGCACTGGAGGACAGTCCGGACTACGATGCAAGAAATGTTGTAGATGCAGGAAATGCACTGTCAAAGCTGTTTGCCGGACGGGCTGCGGTCGGAATCCTGCACGGTCAGATGAACAGTGCACTGAAGCAGTCCGTCATGAATGATTTCCAGGATAACCGGATCCAGGTTCTGGTATCCACGACAGTCGTGGAAGTCGGTGTCAACGTCGTCAACGCTACCGGTATGATCATCTATGATGCCGATCGCTTCGGCATGAGCCAGATCCATCAGCTCCGCGGCAGGGTACAGCGCGGCAGTACGCAGGGCAGATGCTGGCTCCTGACGGATACGGAAGACGAAGGCGCTCTGGAGCGTCTGCGTATTCTGGCATCCACAACGGATGGTTTCCGGATCGCTTATGAAGATTTACGGCTCAGGGGACCAGGTGATATACTTGGAACGAGGCAGAGCGGCCTGCCGGGCATTACGCTCGGGAATCTTGTAGAGGATACCGGTATCATCAATACCGCACGCAGGGACGCATCGGAAATCGTTGAACACCGCGATGATCCTGCATGCAGAGCACTGATCACGCTGGTCATGGCAGAGAACAGCAGGAACGCTGCCTATATAGACTGATTGTATGGAGATTATAACCTGGCTGAAAAACAGAGGAATCAATGTACAGGACCCGGAACTGGTCCGGCAGGCTTTCATGCACTCTTCCTATGCCAATGAGCACCGGAAGCATCATGACAATGAACGGCTGGAATTCATGGGGGACGCTGTTCTGCAGCTGTACAGCAGTGACCGGATCTATGCATTGCAGCCGCCGCTGCCGGAAGGGAAGATGAGCCGGCTGCGTGCACAGCTGGTATGCGAGAAGTCGCTGGCTATGTACGGCAGGAACCTGAAGCTGAACCGGTACCTGATGCTTGGAAGCGGAGAAGAGAAGACCGGCGGCCGCAATAAGGACGCGATCATTGCGGATATGTTCGAGGCCTTCCTGGGTGCGCTGTATCTGGATCAGGGCATGACGGCTGTCGAGAATATACTCGATGAAGTATTCGAGCCGTATCTGACCGCGCCGCAGTCCGTCGCTCTGGTGATGGACTACAAGACAAAGCTGCAGGAGTATGTACAGGCAGATGACAGAAGAACGGTTAAATACCGTCTCGTCAGCGAAACCGGGCCGTCCAATGCACCAACATTCATAATGAATGTCGTCGTAGATGATCTGGTGCTGGGTACAGGAAGCGGCTCCAGCAAGAAGGAAGCAGAACAGAATGCGGCCAAGGACGCGTTTCATAAAATGGTAAGATAGGGAGAATTCGTATGATCAAAGATGAAAAGATTCTGATCGGCAAAGCAGGAGACAAGGAAATCTTCATGTATCCGAAGCAGATGAACCGGCATGGGCTGATTGCCGGCGCATCCGGTACAGGTAAAACCGTTACACTGAAAGTCATAGCGGAATCATTGGCAGAGATCGGTGTACCGACAGTCATTGCGGACATAAAGGGTGACCTGTCCGGCATGATCGTTCCCGGTGATGCTGATGGGATCCAGGGACGTCTGGAATCCATGGGCATCGAAGACTACGAGACCCGGAAGTACCGTGTTCATTTCTTTGATGTATACCAGACAGAAGGACATCCTATCCGTGCCGTTATGCAGGAGATGGGTCCGCTTCTGCTGAGCAGGATCATGGATCTGACGGAAGCTCAGGAAGGGATCCTCAATATCATTTTCCGGGTTGCCAGGGATATGGATCTGGCCATCTATGACCTGAAGGATCTCCAGGCAATGACGAACTACGTCTATGAAAAGTCAAAGGAACTGTCCGGCCAGTACGGCAATGTATCCAAGCAGAGCGTCGGTGCCATTCAGAGAAAGCTTCTGGTACTGGAGGAACAGGGAGGCAATCTGTTCTTCGGTCTTCCGGCATTGAACATTGATGACTGGATTGCCAGAGAAGGCGGCCAGGGTGTCATGAACATCATTGAATGTGATCAACTGTTCCAGCATCCAGCACTGTATTCCATGTTCCTGTTCTGGATGCTCAATGAACTGTATGAAAATCTGCCGGAAGTCGGTGATCTGGACAAACCGAAACTTGTGTTCTTCTTCGACGAAGCGCATCTGCTGTTCCAGGATGCTCCGAAACAGCTTCTGCAGAAGATCTCACAGACCGTGAAGCTGATCCGTTCCAAGGGTGTCGGTGTATTCTTCTGCACCCAGGTTCCCAGCGATATCCCGTCCGATGTACTGGGACAGCTGAGCAACCGGATCCAGCATTCACTGCGTGCCTATACACCGTCCGAGATCAAGGCTGCTAAGCTTGCGGCGGAAAGCTTCCGCCAGAATCCCGAACTGGATGCTGCAGAGGCGATTTCCAACATGAAGACAGGAACGGCACTTGTATCCGTGCTCGGAGATGACGGTGCTCCGACGATTGTTGAAAAGACAAAGATTCTGCCGCCCCGAAGCAGTATGAATATTGCGGACAAGGCTTTGGTGGAAAGGTGCATCAACAACGATTCCATCTACGGCATCTATGAGAAGACCATCGATCCGGACAGCGCCTATGAGATCATCGACGATATCCGGGCAGATGAAATACGGGTAGAGCAGGAGCAGAAAGAAGCGGAAGCGCGCGAGAAGGCCGAGGCCAAGGAAGCAGAACGCCAGGCTCGGGAAGAAGCGAAGAGAAAAGCCAGTGAACAGTCGTGGAGCGACCGTATGAGCAAGAAGGCCCAGAGAAAGCTGGAAACCGAACTGATCAACATGGCTGCCAGATCGGCAAAGAAAATGCTGAAGAACTTCCTGAACAGGTAAGTTCGTAACAACTGTGAGAACAGTTGTTTTTAAACCAACGGAGTCATACTATGAGTGTCATTTTAAGCGATATTGTCCTTCCCTCCGAAGGATATGAACAAGCGGAGATCCTGGCTGTACGTTTCTTTCATAAAGAGAACCGTGCTGTCTTTAGGCTTCGTGTTCCGGTGTTTCCGGCACTGGAAGCTACACTGGAACTGCAGCAGTCGCTGCAGGAAAAGCTGAAGACGGACGCTGTGGTCTGTTTTGAGAGTACGGAACCGTGCCGGTCGCAGACGGAAGCTGCCAAGTACATTGAATACTGCTGTACTGCAGAGGATGCACTGCATTCTTTCATCAGTGCACCGATCCGCTTTGAGCAGGAAGAGCGCAGAATCGTTTTCCTGTACGATGATGACGCTTCCCTTGCGGCAGCGTCGGCTGCAGTCGAACAGCTGTCTGCAGCATTGGCGGATTACGGTTTTGCCGGATGGCATATGAGTGCCGAGAAGCATGAAACAGAAACGATTGAAGTCCGCAGTGTCGAGATGCCCAAGCCTGCAGCAGTAAAAGCACCGCAGCCCGCAAGACGCAAGCACCGCGGCAAAGGCCGGCGTGACAGGTACGCAGAGATTACATTGTCGGACATCACGGATCAGATGCGCGATGTCCAGTTTGAGGGAGAAGTCTTCAAGGATCCGGACAACTTCGTGATCCGGGCAACCGGCAAAACGATCCAGTCCTTGTACGTCTATGATGGACATGATGCCGTTACGGTCAAACGGTTTGAAGGCAATGACTGCCCCCTGGAAGAACTCAGCAAAGTCAAGAACGGTGACTGGTGCCGTTTCTACGGGTCCGTTTCCTATGATACGTATGCCAAGGATCTGGTCTTCAATGCAGAGGAAGTAGAGATCCTGCCTCCTCAGACTGTATTCGATGAAGCGCCTGAGAAGCGGATAGAGCTTCATGCACATACAAATATGAGTGAGATGGACGGTGTGTGCAGCGCCTCCGATATCGTGGAGTATGCGTACGGACTGGGCCATGATGGCATTGTCATTACAGACCATGCGGACGTCCAGAGCTTTGTAAAAGCATTCAATGCCGCAGCTTCACTGAACAAGAAACACCCGGAACGCCGGTTCAAAGTCGGGCTTGGCTGTGAGGTCAACCTGGCCAATGATCATCTGAACATCGTCTACAACAGTACGGATCAGGACATCAATGATCTGGAATATGTTGTCTACGACCTGGAAACGACCGGACTGTCCTGCAAGTATGATTCCATTATTGAATTCGGTGCGGTCAAGGTTTCCAACGGAATGACCCCTCAGCGCATCCAGATGTTCATAAAGCCGCCGCAGCCCATTCCTGCCTACATCACCGGCAAGACGAAGATCACCAATGATATGGTCCGCAATGCGAAGCCCTTTGCTGAAGCCGCTAAGGAGATCGTCGAGTGGATCGGTGATGCGGTACTGGTAGCGCACAATGCATCCTTTGACTACTACTTCCTGAATGAAGAGCTCAGGAGGGCAGGGTATCCGGAACTGAAGAATCCTGTCATCGATACACTGGATCTGTCCAGAGCGCTTCTTACAGAAAGAAGGGCGTACCGTCTGGGCAATATCGCCCGCAACTACGGTATATCCTACGATGAAGAAGTAGCGCACCGGGCTGACTACGATGCTGAAACGCTGGCCAGTGTATTCCAGAGCCTGCTGCGCGATGCGCAGACAAAGGGTGTACGGACGCTCAATGATCTGCAGTGGATGGTGCAGGATGAGAACGCCTACCGGAAAGTACGCCGTTCCCATACTGTACTGCTGGCGAAAAATGCACAGGGTCTGAAGGATCTGTACCGTCTGGTCAGTGAATCCAATACCAGGACACTGTATGTAGTGTCGAAGGGTGCTTCCAAGGATACCGGGGAAGTAACCGCAGAACCGCGCGTACTGCGCAGTTCCGTTGAGAAAGTAAGGGAGAACCTGCTCATCGGCACTTCCTGCCAGAACAATGAAGTGTTTGAGCTGGCCTGCAACGCAGACGATGCCCGTCTGGAAACTGCGATGTCCTGGTACGACTATGTGGAAATCCAGCCGCTGAGTGTGTATTCCACGTTTGTTGCCCTGCAGAATGTACCGAGCCTGGACAGACTGAAGATGGTAATCCGCAGAATCATCCAGACGGCACAGAAACTGGGCATTCCTGTTGTAGCGGACAGCGATGCGCATTACTGCAGTCCGAAGCAGAAGATCTTCCGCGATGTCTACATCATGAGCCAGGGGGTCGGCGGTGTCCCGCACCCTCTGTACATCCGTGATGACATGCTTCGGCAGAAAACGAAAAATCCGGATCAGCATATCCGGCTGACCGATGAGATGCTGGATGAATTCCGCTGGCTCAATGATGATGAACTGGTTCATCGTATGGTCATTGAGGAACCTCACAGGATCTTTGATCAGCTGGAAGAAATCCGGCCGGTACCTGCCGGTACGTTCCCGCCGATGATCGAAGGCTCGGATGAAAAACTTCGCAGCATCTGCTACGGTACAGCCCGCAGCATGTACGAGTACAAAGGAAAACTGCCGGAAATCGTTGAGAACCGTCTGAAACAGGAACTGGATATTATCATCAACGATGGCTTCGGTGTGCATTACTACATTGCTCATCTGCTCGTAAAGAAGTCGAATGATGATGGCTACATGGTCGGTTCCAGAGGATCCGTCGGTTCTTCATTTACAGCTACAATGGCCGGAATCACGGAAGTCAACCCGCTGATCCCGCATTACCGCTGCCCGCACTGCCACCATACCGAGTTCTTTGACGATCCGAAAGTGAAGTCCGGCTATGATCTTCCTGATAAGGTTTGTCCTGAATGCGGTCATGTGATGAAGGGTGACGGACAGAACATTCCGTTCCAGACGTTCCTGACCAAGGGGAAAACACCGGATATCGACCTGAACTTCTCCAATGAATACCAGGCAAAAGCCCATGCCTTCATCAGAGATGTCTTCGGTGAAGCGCATGCCTACCGTGCCGGCACGATCGGTACGATCCAGGAGAAAACAGCGTACGGCTATGTTTCCGGCTACTGTGAGAAGATGGGCATCACCGATATGCGGCGTGTCATGCGCGACTATCTGGCGCAGGGATGCCAGGAGGTCAAACGTACGACCGGGCAGCACCCCGGCGGAATCATCATCATCCCCGAAGAATACGAAGCAGAGGACTTCACGCCGGTCCAGTATCCTGCCAACGATCCGAATTCAGAGTGGAAAACAACTCACTATGATTTCCATGATATTCATGACAATGTACTGAAGTTCGATATTCTCGGACATGTTGACCCTACAGCCATGCGCCTTCTGCAGAGAATATCCGATGTAAAGCCGCAGGACATTCCGATGAATGACCCGGAGACGCTCAGCCTGTTCTACAGTGATGATGCGCTGAAGGCAGATCCCAGAATCTATCATAAGGAGACCGGTGCGCTCGGTCTGCCGGAATTCGGCACAAAGATTACCAGAAGAACACTGGAGGATACCCGTCCGAAGCTCTTTTCGGAACTGGTGATGATATCCGGTCTGTCTCATGGAACCGATGTCTGGGCAGGAAACGCAGAGGTACTGATCAAACAGGGGCATCCTCTGGATGAAGTCATTGCCTGCCGTGATGATATCATGACCTACCTGATGGAAAAGGGACTCGTGCTGAATGATGCATTCCGCATTATGGAAGATGTACGGAAAGGCAGAGGACTGAAGGAAGAACAGGAAACCCTGATGAAGGAACATCAGGTTCCGGACTGGTACATCGAGTCATGCAAGAAGATCAAGTACATGTTCCCGAAGGCGCATGCAGTCGCATATGTCATGATGGCCGTACGCATTGCCTGGTACAAGGTCCATGAACCGCAGAACTTCTACATACAGTATCTGTCCCTGCGCTGCGATGCGTACGAGATTGAAACGATGACCCGCGGACTGGATCCCATACGTCAGCGTATGACGGACATCAGTGAGCGCATGAATAACCGTTTTGCGCCGAATGCCGCAACCAACAAGGAAAGGGCTCTGTACAATACACTGGAAGTCTGTGAAGAGCTCTATGCCCGCGGCTTCCGCATCGCCAATGTGGATCTGTACAAGAGCGATGCCGGCATCTTCAAAGTGGATGAAGAAGACGATCACGTGATCATTCCGCCGTTTACGGTTGTGGACGGTCTGGGTGCCAACGTAGCCAGAAGCATCGTCGAGGCGCGCAATGCCGGGCCGTTCCTCTCCAAGGAAGATGTACTGAAGCGTACACAGCTTTCTGCAGCGATGCTGAAGAAACTAGAACAGATGGGCAGTGTAGGTGACCTTCAGGAGCTCAATCAGCTGTCTTTGTTCTGAAATTGCTTGCAAAGTGACTCAGAATCATTTATATTCTACGTGTCAAGGGAGTGCGGAAGCACTCCTTCATTTATGGAGGAATATGGAATCGATCAAACGTTTGAAGGAACTGTGCCTCCCTGTGCTCGAGGAATGCAATGTCATTCTCTACGACATCAAATGGCAGGGAACCGGCAAGGAACGTACACTGGAAGTCTCGATCATGCATGAAGACGGCAGTATGGATCTGGATACCTGCGCACTGGTCAGTGACAGGCTTTCTGAAGTGCTTGACAGCGCGGAAGAGCTGCAGACAAGTTATATGCTGGAAGTATGCAGCCCCGGTGCAGAACGGGAGATCAGAGATCCGTCCGAACTGGCAAAGATGGATGAACCCTATGTGTTTGTCCGTCTGAAGCATCCCATCAACAAAAAACTGGAGTGGTACGGCACCGTAGTGAAATATGAGGATGGTGTCCTGCACTTCCGTTACCGTGATAAAGCGGCACAGAAGGAAACAGAGATTCCGGAGGAAGACATTGATTACCTCCGGCTGGCCGTCAGGCTGTAGAGGAGAGTGATTGCTGTGGAACTGAAATACAAGGATATGCTTGCCGCGCTCGATGCAATAGAAACAGAGCGCAGGATTCCGGAAGAAGTCGTCCTGGACGCGCTGAAGGAAGCGATGTGCAAGGCCTACAAGAAAGACGCTGAACTGAGTGACATCAATATTGAAGCGGAAATCAATGAAAAGAACGAAACCATTGATATCTACCAGGTCTATCAGGTTGTGGATGATGTAACCGATGATGAACTGGAAATGGCACCGGAGGATGCTGTTGTCTACAACCCGGAAGCCAAGGCAGGTGATACGGTCAGACGGAAGATTGAAATCACTTCGATGTCCCGTGCTGCTGCCTCACTGGCCAGGAATGTCATCCGCCAGAAGATCCGGGAAGCCGAGAAGGTAGCGGTATACAACGAATATATTGATCAGCTGGACGATATGGTGATCGGTGTCGTCGAGTCCGTTAAGGAAAAATTTGTACTGGTCAATCTGGGCAAGACGGTCGCTATGATGCCCAAATCCGCGCAGATTCCGGGCGAACGTCTCTATGAAGGGCAGCAGCTCCGTGTCGTCATCACCGAAGTCGCAAAGGATACAAAGGGCTCCCAGGTGCTGGTATCCCGGGCAACACCGGTACTGGTCAAGCGCCTGTTTGAAAAGGAAGTGCCGGAAGTCTATCAGGGTATCGTTGAAATCAAGGCGATTGCCCGTGATGCCGGTGACAGAACCAAGATGGCTGTTATGAGCCACAATCCCGAGATTGATCCGATCGGCTCCTGCATTGGACAACGAGGCAGCCGTGTGCAGGAAATCATTGAAGAGCTTCATGGTGAAAAGATCGATATTTTCCTGTGGAACGATGATATTGCGCAGCTCGTCAAGAATGCACTGGCGCCGGCAGAGATCGTCGCCGTATTCCCCGGTCTGGAAGAGCGCAGCCTGCTGGTTGTGGTTGACAAGGATGAACTGAGCCTGGCCATCGGACGCCGCGGCAAGAATGCCCGCCTGGCTGTCAAGCTGTGCAACCGGAAGATCGACATCAAGACCAGGGAAGACCTGGATGAAATGGGTCTGGACTTCAATGAACTGGCACGCAGAGCGGAAGAAGCCAGAATTGCGCATGAGCTTGAAATGCGCCGCAAAGAAGCCGAGCAGAGGGAGCGTGAAGCCCGTGAAGCAGAAGAGCGCAGGAAAGCCGCAATGGCTGCTCTGGCTGAGCAGAAGGCTGCTGAGGCCGCTGTCGAAGAGGAAGAAGAACTGATTCCGGAAGAGATGCAGGAAGCCGTCAAGGAGCGCATCCGTACAGAGATCGCTATGACGCCGGACGAGGAAGCGAAGGAAGAACCTGCTGAAGCAACAGAAGCTGAAGAACTGCCTGCAGAAGCAGAGAAGCCCATGGAAACGGAAGAAGTGCCCGCTGAACCTGAAGAAGAGCCTGAGACAGATGAAGCCGTCAAGGAACCGGTTGCCAGAAAGCGCAAGGTGGATCTGGAAGCAGTTGCCCAGAACAATGATTATGTTTCTTCGCTGGAGAAACTGGCTGAAGTCACAAGACCGAAGCAGCAGGCAAAGAAGAACCCCCGCAAGCGCAAGAGCGATGAAGAAGATATCCGTGTAAACAACAAGGAACTTGAGGAGCAGATCCGCAAGGAGATGAAGACGGACGATCTGATGAAGCCGGTCTATACCGAGGAAGAACTCGAAGAGATCGAAGCTCAGCAGCGTGAGGAAGAAGAAAGCATGTACGACTTCGACTACGATGAGTACGAAGACTACTATGACGAGGATATGAACTGATGCCCAGGAAGATACCGATGAGGCGGTGCGTTGCGACTGGGGAGCAGCTTCCCAAAAAGGAGCTCCTGCGCATTGTACGTACACCGGAGGGCATTCCAGCGGTTGATCCTACCGGAAAGGCCAATGGGAGAGGCGCTTATCTGAAAAAGGATCCGGAAGCGGTGGAAAAAGCCAGGAAATCCGGCATTCTTGCCAAAGCACTGGAAATCAGCATTCCGGAAGAATTCTGGGATGAAGTCCGCAAAGCAGTCAAATAGCTGAAAGAAGGAACGAACATGAGCAAAAGGCCGCAAGGCCAAGGAAAGGGAGGTGTGCTGAATGCCTAAAAACAACGGAAGACCCGGCGGGAACCGGAACCGGTCCCGCAGAAACAATAACCGGAACAACTCGCGTCCGCCCCAGAACAATATGTCCCGGGGCAGGACGCCGGATATCCATGCAATCACGTATTCGGACGGAATCACAGTATCCCAGCTTGCGCAGAAGTGCGGCCGTTCCGCCGGTGATGTAATCAAGATCCTTTTCATGGAAGGCATCATGGTGACCATCAACAGCGAGCTGAACGATGACATGGTCGAGACAGTCTGCCTGTCCTGGGATATCGAACCCACAAAGGTTGCCGAGAAGGAAGAAGACAGCCTCGAAGATGATGAAGAGGATCTTCCTGAAAGCCTGAAGGAACGCCCGCCGGTTGTTACGATCATGGGACATGTCGATCATGGTAAAACAACACTGCTGGATTCCATCCGCAAGACCAAGGTAGCATCCGGAGAAGCCGGCGGCATTACACAGGCAATCGGTGCCTATCAGGTCGAAATCGACGGAAGGAAGATCACCTTCATCGATACCCCGGGCCATGAAGCATTCACGGCAATGCGTGCGCGTGGTGCCAAAGTAACCGATATCGCTGTCATTGTTGTCGCAGCGGACGATTCTGTCATGCCGCAGACCAGGGAAGCGATTGACCATGCCAGGGCTGCCGGTGTACCGATGATTGTCGCTGTCAACAAGATGGATATGCCCAATGCCAATCCGGACCGCGTTAAGAGCGATCTGTCCGAACTGGATGTTATGCCTGAAGAATGGGGCGGCGATACGATCTTCGTCGAAACATCGGCCAAGAGCGGTATGGGCGTCATCGAACTGCTGGAAACCATTGCGACACTGGCGGATGTACAGGAACTGAAAGCGAATCCGGACCGGATCGCTACCGGTACCGTCATCGAAGCCAAACTGGATAAAGGACGCGGCCCGGTCGCAACTCTTCTGGTACAAAAAGGTACTCTGCACCAGGGTGAGCCGGTCGTCGTCGGTACCTGCTTCGGCAAGGTGCGCCGTATGAGCGATGAAGACGGTAATGAGCTGAAATCGGCAGGTCCGAGTACACCGGTCGAAATCATCGGTCTGAACGATGTGCCGGCAGCCGGAGATACATTCCGTGCTTATGAAAACGAAAAGGAAGCCAGGGCGATCGCAGACAGGAGAGCACGCAAGAAGATCGAGCAGATGCGCCGCAAGACCAGCGCGATGAGCCTGGAAGACCTGTCCAGAGAGATTGAAGCAGGCGAGATCCAGGAGATTCCGGTCATCGTCAAAGCCGATGTACAGGGATCTGCGGAAGCGGTCAAGTCCTCGCTGGAAAAGCTGGATGTCAAGGGTGTGCGCATCAACGTCATCCACAGTACAGCCGGCGCGATCAGTGAATCCGATATTATGCTTGCGGATGCGTCCAAAGCGATGATCATCGGATTCAACGTCCGGCCGGATGCGGTAATCCGCAAGAAGGCAGAGGAAGCGGGCGTTGAAATCCGTCTGCACAATATTATCTACAAAGCAACCGAAGAGATGGAAAACGCCATGAGGGGCATGCTTGCGCCGGTATACGCAGAAGTCGTCATCGGTCAGGCAGAGGTACGCGAAATCTACAAAGTGTCCAAGGTCGGCACCATCGGCGGCTGTATGGTTACGGACGGCAAAATCACTGCGCACTGCGGTATCCGCCTGATCCGTGACAGCATTGTCATCTATACAGGAAAACTGGGCTCTCTGCGGCGCTTCAAGGATGATGTCAGAGAAGTCACACAGGGCTATGACTGCGGTCTGACGATCGAAAACTACAACGATCTCAAGATCGGCGACATCATCGAAGCCTACGAGGAGCAGGAAGTCGCACCGGAGGTGTAGGATGTCCAGTGTAAAGCAGAAGAGGATTGAAGGACTGATCCGCAAGAACATCAGTGACATCATCCAGTTTGAAGTCAAGGATCCTAAGATCGGTTTCGCAACGATTACCGACGTCCGGGTGTCCAGCGACCATAGCTACGCTACTGTGTATGTTTCCTTCCTGGGGAAGGAAGCACGCAATGAAGCAGGTCTGAAGGCGCTGGAACGGGCAAAGGGACATATCCGTTCGGAACTGAGCAAACGGATGTCCATCAGACGCGTGCCTGAGCTGAACTTCGAGATCGATACCGCGATGAAGGAAGGACAGCATATCGAAGAAATCATTGCACAGATCCACAAGCAGGAAATGTGACCGGGTTACAGACACTTTGCAGGGATCTGCTATGATGATCATGCGCATCCAAGGGATGCAGGAGGAAATGAAAATGGCTGAAATTACGATTACAAAGGAAAACTTCGAAGAAGAAGTGCTGAAGAGCGATAAACCTGTTCTGATTGATTTCTGGGCAACATGGTGCGGACCGTGCCGTATGATGGCTCCGGTTGTTGCACAGATTGCGGAAGAGTATCCGGATGTCTACAAGGTAGGCAAAATCAACGTTGATGAAGAACAGGAACTGGCTGCTCAGTTCGGCATCATGTCCATTCCGAGCTTCATTGTCTTCAAGGACGGGGAAGCCAAGGCCGGCACTGTCGGTGTACAGCCGAAGGAAAACCTGATTAGAATGCTTCAGAAGTGAGATATCCATGAACGCGGAAACGGTTCTCCGGGAGATGCCGTTCTTCGTTCATCTCACAGAGGATGAGAAGAATCTGGCCCTGACTACAGTCAGTACCCGGACTTACAGGAAAGGGGATATTCTTCACTCCCATACTTCGGAATGCCTTGGTCTGATCCGTCTTCTGAAAGGAAGCGTCCGGGTCACCATGCAGTCGGCAGAAGGAAGGGAAATCACAATCTATACACTCCAGGAAGGAGACGCAGATGTTCTGGCAGCGTCCTGTGTCATCAATCAGATCACTTTTGATACATTGATGATCGCTGATACAGATGCAGAAGTGCTGATCCTTCCTGCAGCTGCAGTATCCTCAATGGACCGCAGCAACATCTATGTACACAGCTATCTCATGGAACTGAGTACAGAGCGATTCTCCGACGCTATGTGGACCATGCAGCAGATTCTGTTCCTGCGGATGGACCAGCGGGTAGCGAACTGGCTTCTGGATGAGTATTCACGTACAGACAATCCGGAGATCAATGCAACCCAGGACCATATTGCCCGCAGTATCAGCTCCGCCAGGGAAGTCACTTCCCGTGTGCTGGGCAGAATGGAAAAGGACGGTCTGATCCAGACGAAACGGGGCAGCGTCCGGATTCTGGACGCAGACGGGCTGGAGGCACTGCTTGGATAAAGCAACACGGAAGAATTTCCGTGTTTTTTTTGTGCGCTTTGCATGAACTGTGCGAATAACGGTAGTGAAAGGAGTTGATAGACATGAGAGTCATTACCGTCACACCGGCACAGCTGGAACAGACCGCAGCCCGGATCGACAGCGAAACAGACAACTACCGCCGCCTGTATACGCAGCTGTTCGATGCTGTCGACACGATGAAGGCAGGATGGTCCGGCAAGGACAATGAAGCATTTACGAACCGTATCCACACATTCGAAAGTGATTTCCACCAGATTTCCGTACTCTGTACGCAGTACGCTGAATTCCTGCGCAATTCTGCCGGTGCATACCGAAGGACACAGGAAACAATCACTTCACAGGCAAACCAGCTGAAGGGATGAGGAGGACTTTATGGACCATTTGAACATTTCACTCGAACAGGTCAGTGAAACAGCCGCATTGCTGAGAACACTGAACCAGTCCATGTATGATTCGCTGCAGCAGATGAAACGCTTTATGAACGACACGGATTCTTCCTGGATGTCGGAAGCCGGGGAGACCATCCGTACCCGGTTCAATCAGTTTGCTCTGCGCTTTGAATCCCAGAAAGAAGATATTGATAGCTATGCTCGTTTTCTGGACCGTACCGTAACAGACTACGATACGCTGGAGACGACGCTGAATGCCAATGCGTCGGGCATGCAGAACTGATCGTTTCTGTACAGTATTTCTCTGCAGCATCCTGTTGCTATCAACGGGATGCAGCAGGGAAGATGGTGAAACGATCAGCAACGGGGAATGGCTGTACGAAATCAGCCGCAGAGCAGGGCTGCCGGAAAATGATGCTCCGGCTGCCTTTATGAACATCACAGAGGACAGCATCTATTACCAGACGGTACAGAACGCAGTCGGATGGGATGTGGTCAGCACAGATATACCGCTTGATCCGGATGAACCGCTGAACAGGGGTTTTGCGGCCTATACACTGATGAACCTGGCGGGTACATCAAAGTCTTCCGGGCGGCAGATCAAGGACATTTCAGACAGCCCATACCGTGAACAGATTGAACAGGCAGTCGCGTTCGGGCTGTTTAATCTGGATTTCCGGTCCTGTTTCCGGCCGGACGAATGGATGGACCGGCAGGACAGTCTGCTTAAGCTGGAAACCGTGCTTGATTACATCAACGGGCGCATACCGCCGGTACAGAACAGTATTGAGATTCCTGATACGGTAGAAGAAAAACCGTCAGTCAGCGATCTGCCAAACGGTACAGCTTATTACTCGGGCAGACCGCAGATCAGTACAGGTATGCTCATAGAGGAGGACGGAGCCTATTACACCGTTGATCGTGTCAATGAAGATAAAAAGGGTATCACTGTAGAAGTTCACAGATCGGAACCGGAGGAAATTGCCGGCAGTTTCCGTATCGCCGGTACTTCAAAGATTGACTTTACGAAAGCCGAAGTCATTGAATCATTCGACGGCAATCGCATGAAGAGTTCTTATACGGAGCCTGACCATACGAAGCTTGCGGCTCTGTATATCGCTTCACCACTGATGCATTCCTTTGAGTACAAAGGATATACCATCGATTGGGGCCTCTCATCTTCAGATATACATGTCAGCGTTGAGAAAGAATTCAGCAGCGGCCGGCATTTTCATGCCTTGTTCCGTCTGTCCAATGTTCAGCCGGTATATGACTGGCAGTATGATCAGGGAAAGATCGAGAAAGGCTATTTCCGGATTGACAGTCTTGCTACGGAAAAAGTCAGCTTTACCGGCACAGCATCCAGAAACCTGAACAGCGATCTGAACGAACTGGACCCTTATGATCTGCTGGGAACGATCCGCTCTGTGTTCAAAGAGAGTGAAGCTGCAGATCTTGTTATTCCTATCTGCACACTTCGTATACCGCTTCCCGACCAACCATTGCTTACATTGGCACTGCGCCTGGAACTGACGCTGAAAGCCGATGGAAAGGCTGAACTCACACTGACACAGAACAGCAGCGTTGGTATGGAAATACGCAACGGCAAAATGCGGATGATCCGGGAGCTGAACAATGACAGCCAGGGACAATGCTGGGCTTCGGCCGAGGCTGCAGCCAATCTGTTTTTCGGGCTGAATGCGGGCAGCTTTGTGCTGGCTGATATCGGGACACTGACCGGTATCCAGGCAAAAGTACAGCCTTATATTCACCTGTACAGAGGTAAAAATCACACGATTGTTCAGGAAAATAACGTAGGCTATGACATTCTTGATGAGCACAGTACACCGGATTTTCTTGTCTGTGCTGACTTGATGGCAGGCTGGATTATGGATCTGGAGCTGAATTCTGCGGCAACACTGGCCGGCAGGCTGGGTTTTTCGTACAGCGGAACAATTCTGAAACCGGATCAGGACAGCATACTTCCACCGGGAATGAGGCATATGGAGAATGGTATGTTCATGCGGGAGTGCACAAGAGGTGACAGAGAAATACAGGGTGAAAAAGCTGCTGCACCGCAGACGGAAAGAATCAGGATTTCTTCATACAGTCTGATCATTGATCCGCAGGAATCCATTGAACTGCCTGTCACCGCACTGCCGGAAGGATACAGCATGAATGATCTGACCGTCCTCTCACTCGATCCGGATACGGTATCCGTTGAAGGGCTTCGCATAGCAGGCAGAAAGCCGGGAAGTGCAAGGATACGCATCAGCACAACAGACAGCCGGTACAGTGTGGAATGCTCTGTCTTGGTAAGGAGTCCTGCGGTATGATGGTTTACTCTTCCGATGGTCAGATCGTATTCCTGAAAGGGACGAAGGTCTGGCTCGATGCGCTTGGCAGACAGATATCCTTTATCCGCAATGCAGGGAAATGGTATCTCCGGCTGCCCCATGATCTGTACACAGATACCCACAGGGAAGCTGTACATCAACTGCATATTGTGATCAATGAAAAGTACGGGGGCAGGAATCTGTCCCTGTACTTTTCCCAGTATGATACAGGTTACTTTTCGTATCATAAATACCGGTATGCAGAACGCGTAACGATAGGCAGTTCCATAGAAGATGACATCTATGTCCAGGATATCAACATGCAGGAGTATGTACTCCTGCGGGATGATGGTAAACTGCGGCTGCTGAAGGGTGAAGAAACAATACTGGAGCCTGTGAACGGCAGCCGGTTCCAGTATCTGAATCTGTGCATTGTATTTCATAGTGACTTCATCATGGTCAATTGTCCGTCAAATATCTATGTATCACTGCAGACATATACAATACCGGAACCGTACGGTATCCTGCCGCAGGGACAGAAACAGACTGTACGTCCTGTATACCGCAATCCTGTTCTTACAGATGAACTGCAGATAACGCTCCGCGAACCGATGCAGGCTGAAGTATTCCGCAGAATGCCTTTGATCTTCAGCGTTGGACCGGCACTGACCATGTCGTCAGCTGCTTTGCTGGTGGGCAGTATATCCGTATACCGAGGCTGGATGAACGGCAGGCAGATCATGGATATGCTGCCGATGGTGCTCCTGCCTGCAGTCATGGTGATCAGCGCGCTTGTCTGGACACCTATGCAGAGAATCTATGAGCGAGCCAAGGAAAAGAAGCAGCTGCGGAGACGGCAGGAAGACTATTCCCGGTACATTGAAGCAAGGTATCAGGAAGCCGATGCCTTCATGCATGAATACAGCAATCATGTACAGCAGTTGTTCCCGGACCTGCATGCACTTCCGGACAGCGTACCATACCAGCGTATGCCGTTTCATCGTGATTGGTTGACGGTGCGTTTGGGACATGGCATTCATGAATTCCGGATCAAGTATGAAATGCGTTTTAAAGTCGAAAAAGAAGATTCACTGTATCCGGTGCTCCAGCGTCTTCTGGATTACACTTCTATCGATACACTCTATCTTCTCCATCTCACAGAGCATCGGAAGTATGCTGTACTGGATGAGGCAACCGCACTGTATATCTTTGTACAGCTCTGCTGGTTCCACAGTCCGGCCGAACTGAAAATCTGCATTGCGGCCGATGAGAAATGGTTCACCGATCATAGGTTTGTCTATCACATTCCTCACGTTATGTTAGGCAGGGAAGGATCCGGCCTGCGGCTGTTTGCGTCTGATGACAATAGCCTGCAGTCATTGATCAACGAACTGGACGGACGAAAGGAACCGTGTATACTGTTTGCTTTCGGAAATTCCGTTGATACTTCATCGTTTCCCGGGATCACCATAAACTGTGTGAATGAAGAACAGATTCCTTACGAAACTGAAGCTGTAATCGATGGATCAGGAAGGGTGTCCTGCGAAGCGGATCAAACATGCTTTGTACCGGATCAGACCGAGGAAGAGGATATGCTTCAGGTACTGTCAGAGCTGAACCGGTATTGTATACAGGGAAATGATAATCTTCTGCTGTCTGCTGCGCCTTCTTTCTTTGATCTGTATGGGATCGGAAACGCTGCAGAAGCAATGATTGAACAGCACTGGTACAGCAATCGGGCCAAGGATGCAGTCCGGGCAGTGATCGGCCTGCAGGAAAACGGTAAGCCGTTGATTCTTGATCTGCATGAAAAAGCCCAGGGACCGCACGGTCTCATTGCCGGTATGACAGGAAGCGGCAAGTCGGAACTGATCATTTCACTTGTTCTTTCCCTCGCCGTTTCCTACAGTCCCAGGGAACTGCAGATTGCGATGATCGATTTCAAAGGCGGGGGCGCTGCCGGTATGCTTACCCGCGGACAGTACCGTCTGCCGCACATCAGCAGTGTACTGACCGATCTGGATGATTCCATCATCGAAAGGGCACTGGTCTCTTTCCAGAGTGAATGCCGCAGACGGGAAGAACTCTTTACATTGCTCGGTGAATACCATCAGACGGCAGTCATGGATATACATCAGTATCAGGAAGTGTGGGAACAGGACTGCGGTCTGCCTTATCTTTCCGAACTGGTCATTATTGTGGATGAATTCGCTGAACTGAAGAAGAATCATCCGGATTTCATGAAGGACCTGATTACACTGGCAAGGGTAGGCAGAAGTCTGGGTGTGCACCTGATTCTGGCAACACAGAAACCAGCGGGCATCGTTGACGAACAGATCTGGTCAAACAGCCGTTTCAAGCTCTGTCTGCGTGTACAGGACAAGCAGGACTCCATGGAAGTGCTGCATGATGAATGCGCTTCAAAGCTGCGTAATCCGGGGAGTTTCTATCTACTGTGCGACGGTACATTGAAAAAGGGCAGCAGTGGATATACCGGACTGCCGGCTTCAAGGAATTCATGCTCTGTGTCATTGCTGTCGCTGCAGGCACAGCGGACATGGACAGTACATGGAGAAGACAAAGTCTCTGAGTCCCAGCTGAATGCAGTTCTGAAAGAGATTCACAGCGTTTATGTACAGGGGCAGTATGATGTACATCCTCTGTGGCTTCCACCGATGCATTCCGTTATGCCGGGACAGATCAACCGTTTACATCGGGTGCTGGGATTGATTGATGATTACCGGAACAACAGAAGGAAAGAGCTTGTACTGGAACCATATACTTCTGTCTTCATTGATTCTTTGAACCGAGTGGAGAAACGATCCTTTCTTGCCAATGTACTTTCGACTGTTCTTTCCGGCAGTGCAGAGCAGGTGGTCATCATCAATGACAGTATGCCGGAAATCAATGCATGGGAGGAAAGCGGCAGACTGTCCGGCGTGTTTCCGAGCACAGATGGCTTTCGTATGCAGTGGTTCGCTGAAGATGTTTCCAGCTCTAGAGCACTCGGCACAGCAGTAGTTATTACCGATATTTCTGCCTTTCTCGAAACAGAAAAAAACATTAAGTATCTGAACCGTTGGCTGGAAAATACAGAAATGCTGCACATGACACTCATTGTATTCGCTTCTTCCGCCCAGAGTATACCTTTCCGGATGCTGTCACTGTTCCGCATGCGCCTGAGTCTGCAGAACGAGAACAGACAGGACCTCAGCCTCCTGTTTGAAAAGAATGCCGACCGGGTGGTCAAAGAGGAGAAACATGGACTTGTGAGGGAAGACGACCTGATGCTGTTCTGCTGGCCGGATACTGAAATGCCCGATCCATCCGCCATGCCCGGCAATCATTACCGTGTACCAAGCATACCTGATCATTACACTCCGGATGATCCGGGTGTCGTCGGACTGCGGATGAAGGACTGCACCGGTTTCCGACTGCCTCCGAGAACAATCATTGTATATGAAAGCAACCGGTTTGCTGAGTGGATGAAGAACAGACTGATCCGTTCCGGACGGACAATCGATGAATCCATCAATTCCGTTCCAGCAGTCTTTGACCTGATTCTTATGAATGAGAATGCATTCCGCAGTATTCCTGCATCTGTACTGCCCGATATCCTTTACTGCGGCGGACGCTACCGCTCCTATTACACATTGCCGGTTCTGAGAGAAGACATCCCGGAACATTGCGGTGTCTACGTCCATGATGGAAAAGCGGAGGTGATCCTGCTTGCAGAATACGACTGATGTGCATCTCTTCATCGAAATTGCCGTTATGCAGGAAACATATGAATGCCTGTTTCATCGTTATTCATCACTGGATGACAGTCTGCAGCTGCTCGCTTCGGCTTTGCCGGAGGATACATTCTGTATGGATGAAGAAACGATGGTCATAGAAAAGCAGACAGGAAGAATCTGCGATCGATGGATCAGCCCGGCAAAGCAGGGCATCTGCGACGGTATGACGCTGACAGTATACTGAGCATGATTTTGAAATTCATTTGTACTGCGGTATAATTGCGCATATGGATGCTGTACTGCTTATCAACAAACCGACCGGAATGACGTCGTTTTCCGTTGTTTCCCAGTGCCGGAAGGCGTTTCATGAAAAGAAGGCCGGGCATACAGGAACACTGGATCCGAATGCATCCGGCCTTATGATCGTGCTGATCGGCCGGTGCACCAAGCTGGCACCTTACTGTGTCTCAGGGCACAAGCATTACCGGGCAGAGTTCATCCTCGGGCAATCCTATGATACCGAAGACATCTGGGGAGCACCTATGGAAGAGAAAGTTCCCAGCATCTATGGAGATGACATTCTTCAGAAAACCGCAGCCGGGTTTATCGGTATTTCCGAGCAGATACCGCCGATGTATTCCGCCATCAAGGTGCAGGGCAGAAAACTCTACGATCTGGCAAGGGAAGGAAAAACCATCGAGAGGCAGGCTAGACAGATCTGTGTATACAGCCTGGAAGTTCATCATCTTCATGAGAATACCTACGCGATGGATGCGGTCGTATCCTCCGGGACATATATCCGTACATTGATTGCCGACTATGCCCGCGCATTGGGTGAATTCGGTGCCATGAGCCGTCTATGCAGGGAAGGCATCGAGCATCTGTCTCTATCGGAAGCCGATGAACTGAATGATGTCATAGCAGGAAACTACCGCGAAGCGGACATCATGCATGTTCTTGACCCGTCATTTCCTGTGATTGAGTACTCTGATGCTCAGTGGATCAAGAACGGCCGTCCTGTACAGCTGGACTGCAGTGAACATACCGTGATCCTGATGAACAATAATCGTGTGCTTGCCGCATATGAACTGCGCGATGATGGTCTGTATCACTGCGCAAGGGGGCTGTTTTGATGGAAACCGTGTATCTGGACATTCATTCCGTCCCGGATCAAAGGGAAGCCTGCGCTGTATGCGTCGGTTACTTTGATGGTCTTCACAGAGGACACATGCAGCTCGTGGACAAAGCAATCGAAGAAGCACAGCGTCTGGGATGCCGCAGTGCACTGTTTACCTTTGATCCGGATCCTGTTGTGACATTGAGCGGCAATACGGATACACCCCATATTACGCCTTTGCCGATGAAGCTTGAACTGATCGGTAAAACTTCCATAGATATTGTCTATATCCTCTCATTCACGCCGGAAACGGCTGCTATGAGCCACGAAGACTTCAGCCGCGTTTTCCTTGCGTGTATTGATGCACGTTCTGTGATCTGCGGCTTCGATTACCGATACGGATACCGCGGTCGGGGAAACCCGCATACACTGGCTGAGGAAATGCCCTGCAGTGTCCGGATCATCGATTCCGTAGATGAGCAGGGGGAAAAGATATCCAGTACCCGGATCATTTCCTGCATTGAGAAAGGCAATCTCACAGAAGCCGCTTTATTGCTGGGAAGGTACTACTGCGTTCAGGGACAGGTTGTCCACGGCCGCGGTAAAGGCCATCTGCATGGCTTCCCCACGGCCAACATCAAAACCGATCCGGAGTACGTAAAGCCGCTTCCCGGTGTATACGGCGGATGGATCACCATTGACGGCACACGATGGAAAACCATGGTAAACGTGGGACACAACCCGACCTACAACTACCGGAATGATCTGTCCATTGAAGCCTATATCCTGGATTTCAATCAGAATATCTACGGCCAGGATATCCTGCTGGAATTTGCTGTATATCTGCGTCCAGAGCAGAAATTCACTTCCGTAGAAGAGCTGTCTGCTCAGCTGGTCTATGACCGGGAACGTGTAAGGGAGGAGCTTTAGTGTACCCAGAACCATTCCTGAACATGATGCAGTCCTTGCTGGGCGAAGAGTACAACACCTGGCTGAAGGAAACGGAGAATGAACCGAAAAGGGGCTTTCGCATTAACCCAATGCGCATTGACCCGGACGCCTTTTTCCGTATCTCCTCACTGGAACGCGTCCCGTCTCCTTTTGCAGAGAATGCCTACTACAACACAACGAGGCACGGACTGGGCAATCTGCCCGAATACCGGACAGGCGCGGTCTATCCGCAGGAGCCCAGCGCATCTTCCGCGGTTGCGGCAGTTGATGTACAGCCGGGCATGCGGATCCTGGACCTTTGCGCAGCCCCGGGATCCAAAGCAACCCAGATCGCCGAACGCCTTCACAATGAAGGACTGCTGGTTGCCAACGATATTCATCACAGACGCAGTCTTGTGCTTGCCGAGAACTTGGAAAGATGCGGCAGTACCTGCACTGTGGTAACAAACAATGATCCGGTTGATCTCGCAGCATCATTCCCTGCTTATTTTGACATCGTATTCTGTGATGCACCGTGTTCCGGAGAGGGTATGTTCCGCAAGGAGGATGAAGCGCTGGCTCAATGGTCCATGGAAAATGTCCTGATGTGTGCCTCCAGGCAACGGTCGATCCTGGACAGTGCAGTTGCCTGTCTCCGTCCCGGCGGTCTGCTTGTCTACAGTACCTGTACGCTCAATACCGTAGAGAATGAAGAGAACATCGTATGGCTTTGCCGCAAGTATCCGGAAATGGAGACAGTGCCTCTCAACCATACGCACACACGGCCTGGATTTGCCATTGGACAGGGAACGGAACATGCACAGCGCATCTTTCCTATGGACGGTGGAGAAGGGCATTTTGTCTGCGTTCTGCGCAAAGCAGGCACGGGTGAGCGCCATGATGTACCGTTCCATAAAACATGCCGGCTTCCGGCGGAAGCAGCCTCTTTCCTGAACGATCATTTTGAAAAGGGATTCCCGTACATCTACTGTTCAAAGGATACCTACTACGGAAGCACTGCAGCCATGCCGGAAACAGGTTCCTGCCGGATCATCCGTCCGTTTGTACGCCTCGGTCAGCTGAAGAACAAACGGTTTGAACCGGACCATGCACTGGCTATGAATGCATACAGCAGGCCATTGCGCACCGTTGAATTCGATGATCAGGCTGCCCTGGAATATCTGAAAGGACTGACAAGGACAACGGACCTGCCCAAAGGCTGGTATGTCTGCCGGTGGAACGCAATGCCGCTGGGCTGGATCTACAGTGACGGCAGAATACTGAAAAACAAGTATCCGAAATCATACCGCATACGCGGATGAATTGATATAATAAGCACAGAGGAAAACGAATATGGCACAGGATTATGTAGTACTGAAAAACCACAGTGAAGACGGTATGATCGCAATCAACAAGGAAGTGATTCATTCCATTGCCAGGCTTTCACTGAATGATCTTGAAGATGTTGAGCCCGCAGGAAAGGCTGTCCAGGTCAGGATCGAGAAGAACCGGCTCTGGATCCGGGCTGACATCAATGTCCGCTACGGCGCAAGTGTCAGCGCAGCGTGCGAGCTTGTACAGCGTACGGTATATGACAACATACTGTTCATGACAGGACTGAAACCGTACAACGTATCGGTCAGCGTCGCCGGCTTTACATTTTGATATTGACAGGACAAAAGTGCGAGTATAAGATAGTATAGTAAATATGACGGAAAGCAGAAGCGCCGCTTCTCACCTGACATCCTGAGGGATCTGGGTTCATGCCATGTACGTAGAGTATACTTTCGGCAGGTGCGGCTTCTGTACCTGCTTTCTTTGTCTGGAGGAGGTAATTTTTGCGCTACGATAAACCAAAGAGAAACGTACCGGAAGAACTGGTAAATGAAAACATCCGCTTTCACGAAGTACTTGTGATCGGCCCGAACGGGGAACAGATGGGAAAAATGCTCCGTCGTGAAGCTATTCAGACAGCGTACGACATGGAGCTGGACCTTTACTGCGTCGCACCGAACGCGGAGGTTCCGGTATGTAAGATTATGGATTATGGCAGATACCGTTTCAACGAGCAGAAAAAAGCCCGCGAGGCAAAGAAAAAGCAGCATGTTACCGAAGTCAAGCCGCTCAGGCTCTCACCGGTCATCGATGACCATGACTTCGACACAAAGCTGAAACAGGCGAGAAAATGGATCGAGGAAGAACAGAAGGTCAAGATCGACATGCGGTTCCGTGGAAGAATGATCACACGGAAGGAAGTCGGTGAAGAGGTTATGAACCGGTTCATTGCTCAGATTTCCGACATTGCTCAGGTAGACAGAAAACCGAGCATGCAGGGGAATACGATGTCAGTCGTACTGTCGCCCCTAAAGAAGTAGGAATTGGAGGATATTCAGATGAAGGCAAAAGCCAAGAAACCCAAAAAGATCAGAATGAAGACCAAGAAGACCTTTGCAAAGAGGATCAAGGTCACAGGTTCGGGAAAACTGAGAAGGAAGCATAACTATATTTCCCACATGGCAGCACACAAGTCCCACAAACAGAAGAAGCACCTTTCCAAGACAACGATTATGGACGCTACGGACGAGAAGCGTGTAAAGCAGCTGCTGCAGGGTTAATAGGAGGTGTAAACAATGAGAGTAAAAGGTTCAACACCGACAAGAAACCGTCGGAAGAAGGTACTGAAGCTTGCGAAGGGCTATTTCGGCAGCAAGCATCTGCTGTACAGAACAGCCAATGAGCAGGTTATGCGTTCCCTGCGCTATTCCTACATCGGACGCAGACAGACAAAGCGTGACATGCGCAAGCTCTGGATTGCCAGAATCAATGCGGCAGCCAGAATGCACGATATCAGCTATTCCAGACTGATGCACGGTCTTAAGCTGGCGGATGTCAACATCAACCGTAAGATGCTGAGTGAGATTGCAATCCACGACGAGAACGGTTTTAAAGAAATTGTTGACATTGCAAAGAAAGCATTGGAAAATTAATAAGCACAGGGGCGAACAGTCCCTGATCCGGCGAATTGGTGAAGCGGCTTAACACATCGCCCTCTCAAGGCGACATTCACGGGTTCGAATCCCGTATTCGTCACCATCGGAAACAGACCGCATGGATATACCATGCGGTTTTGTTCTGATGCAGGCGGGTGCTTCGCAGCCATATCCATCCGCAACAATGATAGAATAGAACAAAAGAGAGGATATTCATGTCCGAAACGGATTACAGTAAAGCCTTGAAATCAGCCCAGAAGGAACTGCAGTACTGCCGGAGCAATGGCATCGATCCGATGCTGCCTGCACTGGATGATATACTGCTCGGCAAAGAGACTGCCGGGTCGGAGGAGCTTGGCATCATCCAGGTGCCTGCCGAATTCTTTGCCGGTACCGTCTCCGCTGCCAGAGCCAATCTTTTTGCCCGCAACTTCATGCCCCTCGCACAGGAAGGGACGGAGTTCGCCTACAAATGGGAAGCTCTCTGCCGTTCCCATCTGGAAGAAGGAATCCGGGATGCTGTACGGGCCTATGAGTACATGAACCGTTATTATGCCGCGGAAGGCAACAAACGTGTAAGCGTGCTGAAATACTTTGATGCCGTCAATATTCCGGCACGCGTAAAGTCCATTCTTCCGGTACGTGATGGATCACCGGCTGTCGAACTATACTATGAGCACCGTGAATTCATCCGCCTGACAGGCATACGCTTCATTGAATGTACAGAACAAGGAAGCTGCCGGAAGCTTCTGGAACT
>JAEEGL010482659.1_pt1 | contig 28342 bp, 28 predicted proteins | sample 9134231 | NCBI WGS metagenome assembly JAEEGL01 (sample SAMN16246548, study PRJNA631951) | gut metagenome | biome: gut microbiome; feature: rumen; material: fiber-attached | host: Bos | place: Iran: Karaj | collected 2018-10
ACCGCTCACCCTGTACCGCAAGGGGGCAAGGGGTGCGGTGCGGTGCAACCGCTCACCCTGTACCGCAAGGGGGCAAGGGGTGCGGTGCAACCGCTCACCCTGTACCGCAAGGGGGCAAGGGGTGCGGTGCGGTGCAACCGCTCACCCTGTACCGCAAGGGGGCAAGGGGTGCGGTGCTTGCTCGTGCGTGCGTGTGAATAAAAATTTTTTTCGCTATGCGAAAAAAATTACAATCGCGCGCGAAGGAAGTGATTCGCGTGTGCGCGTGTACGCGTATATGCGTGTGTGATATTATATACTCCAAAAAAAATAAGGGCTGACCTTTCGGTCAGCCCGTTTTGTGTTTTGCGGTGCTTTACTTGTCAACGCTCAAGCCGATTTTTTCAGCCTTGGCTTGAATGCGTTTCAGGTTGTCCTGTATCGCCTGTTTTGATACTCCAAGTTTTGTCCCGATTGCCTTTACACCGTATCCTTGCAAGCGGTATTTAATTATTACCGCCTGCCTTGCGGTCAAGTCCAGCATCTCGAGCATCGAGTCCATATCGTCAGCTATTTGCTCACTTGCTGTGTAGACTGTTTCAGCACCGTTGAAGTCTGTTACATAACCGCCAATGTCAGCATACTTGCCGTAACGCTTGTAGACTATCTCATCCAGACCAGATACATCATCATGGACACTCATAGAGGTGTAACTATAACCGTTTGTGTCAGTCTTAACACTACCAGAGTTATCTATCTCTCTCCTGATAGCTTTATAGACTTCTTGAATAGGGGTTGTTGTGATAGTCTTAAAACAATCATCAGGGTCTTCTTGGATATATATTTTTTTATTTAATACTCTCTTCTCGTACTTGGCTTCGAGGTCAAATTTTTCGTTTCGCTCTGCCATTTTGCTATACTCTTCGAGTATAGCAACGACCGCCGTGTTGACCAGTGTCGTATCTTCGCCGCTTGCGACTTGCGCCTTTATCCGCAAAATGTTTTTGTTTCCAGAGGCACTATACACCTTGTTCAGGACTGAATATGCACAAGCTGTTGCAAGGTCTATTAAGTTTTTCTCTGACTGCTCTTCGTTGTACTTGACTACTAACTCGTGGAATGTTGTGTTGTTTTTCATGATACTTACTCCTTTTCTTTGTGATATATTATTTATTTACTGCGTGTCGGTCAAGGCGGTTGCGTTACCTGCCGACGAAAAGAGCTTACCATGACCGCAAAATTTTTGTCAAGCGACGAATTTTTTTACTCCCCCGAAGGGGGAGAAAAAAATTTTCTTGGCGCGCATGACACGGGGGCGTACGGGCGCACGACGCGCGATCACATGCGCACGCGCCCGCGGTAATGAAGCGAGCGCCCTATGTCCGCTTTTCGCACAAGGCGACATCGAGGGGCGTGGTTGTGGTATTTAATACACCACGCGCGCGCGTCTGCGAAATAGTCGCTTTTTCTCCCACACACCAACTCTCCCAACTCTCCATCCATCACAAATCGCCTTAAATACGGGATCTGTGAAATTATATATGAAAGATTTCATTCCAAAGTAAATACTGCTGATCCGGCTTTAAACCAGGAAACAATGTGCTTAATCACTAAGTAAAATTTTTTATTTAATTTAGTTGACATTGGAATTAGACTTTGATATAATACTATTGTCAGGATAATTAGATGATCTGCTGCGTGGTTTTCTATGCTCGTTTGCGTATCATTTTTCTTTTGGATAATGAACATAATTTGATTGCTATTCCTTTCGTTTTCGATTGTGAATGTTGATATATAGTCAACGGAATAGAGTTCCAACCCCTCTTTAGGGCCCGAAATGAAGAATCGCGTGGTTGACACGTTTATCGGGGGTCAAAAAGCAATTTTGCCACCTAGGTGGTGGCAAACCCGAAAAATGGGTGCCAAAACGAGGCGCCGGATCGGTTCCGTTTGATGTTACGATTATTACATTTTGTATGTGCAAAAATATGTACAGCGAACACACTTATAAGGAGGTTTTTATGGCTAAGATATATCAGTACCCGATGGGCAGCGATACGATCAATGTAGACATCCTTAGATCCAATACAACCAGACGGCTTGCAGCGGGGATGATCGCCCCGGCAAGGGAAGAGACACTATCAGAACTTGCGCCGGAACACGCTGCGCAGCCTATTAAGAGCATGGACGATATTGACCATATCTCTTCATATTTAATAGGGCTCGGCAGGTACCGTGATAACATGCTGTTTATTGTAGGGATCAATGTCGGACTGCGTGTGAGCGACCTGCGGATGCTGCGCTTTTCCGATCTGATCAATCCGGACTTCACATTCAAGGATTCATTCCCGGTGTTTGAGAAGAAGACCCGCAACACCAGGAAGAGGAAGACGAACCGGTACATCACCATCAACGAAGCGGTGATGGACGCGGTGACTTTGTTCCTGGCCAATACACCTGGAGTAAGCTTGAGTGATTTCATGTTCAGGAGCGAATCTAACAGGGGCTGTAACGTGAACGCTCCGCTCTCCATTAAATCCATCGACAGGATACTGAAGGGCGTAGCCGCGGATCTCGGCATCACGACGAGAGTATCTACCCACACGCTGCGCAAGACATTCGCGTACTGGACGATGGTACTTGGCAACAACGACCAGAGGCAGTTGCTTCTATTACAAAAGATGTTTAACCACTCCTCTCCCGCCCAGACCCTGACGTATATCGGGCTTGACAGGGATGAGATGGCTAAGACATATAAGAGCTTGAATTTGGGCGGCGGTGGCCGCAAGTATTTAGTAGAGCCCAGCATCTACGAGGACGCAAGGGCTGTGTGAGGAGGTGTAAAAATGCAGGAAGAGACTAGCGCGTTGAGCGGACTACAGGAATGCGACGAGGAGGAGTACGTTCTGTCGGAATGGGGGTGCCTGTACATCACGCTGACTGATTACGGCATTAATGTTGACCACATATCCGGAAGGGTCGGCCAGCATATTGTCGAAGACTTCATGGAAGCGATGACGAAGGCGGGATATGTACGCAGTGCGGACGGGGGTGATTAATTGATATATGTGTGTGACGCGCTGATGGGGCAAGGTAAAAGTTCGGCAGCTATCAGATATATGAACGAGCACTCTGACAGAAAGTTCATTTACATATCACCGTACCTTGACGAATCAGCACGAATAAAAAAAGGATGCCCGGATTTGGACTTTACGGAACCGAACAGGCTGGCCGAGTATAACGGGAGCAAGCTGGAGCATACATTCGCTCTCATTAAAGAAGGAAGAAATATTGCGACGACGCATCAGGCGTTCAAGAACTACACCGAGGAGACGCTCGATACGATACGCTCTCACCACTATACGATGATCATCGACGAGAGCCTCGACATCCTGGAGACGTGTAATATCGACGAGGGCGACATGGAGCTGCTGCTCGACGCGAACTATATCAGCTTCGACGGAACCAGATACCAGATGGAGAAGGATGACTATAGCGGTCGCGCGTTCAAGGAGATTTTCTGGTATCTGAAGGCGAGGCATATTACCAAAATAGAGTCGCAGAGCGAGGGCAAGAAGCTGTTTTACTGGATCTTATCTCCTGAGCTGCTGATGGCGTTTGACAACGTATTCATACTGACCTACCTGTTCGAAGGTCAGAGCCTTCACAGCTTCATGAAGATCTATAATATCGACTATCAGAACATAGGCGTGCGCAGAGATGGCGACGAATATGAGTTCTGCGACGAGCCAGGCAACAAACCGGAATATGCATATCACATACGCGATATGATAGAGATCGTAGACGATGAGAAGCTGAACAGTATCGGCGACGAGGAAACAGCGCTATCAAAGTCGTGGTTTAAAAAGAATCAGGGAACTGCAGTCAAACAGCTGAAGGATAATATATATAATGTATTCAGGCATGTGTGGCATGATTCTGAGGCCGGGAACAGGATGTGGTCTACGTTTAAGATAAGCAAGGAGGCGCTGAAAGGCAAGGGGTATACGAACGGATTTGGCGTGTTAAATTTGAAGTCTTCTAATAAATACAGAAACAGGAAGTATTTGGTTTACGCCTGCAACATCTACATGAATGTTGCCGAGAAGACATTTTATGAGAAGAACGGCATAAGGGTAAATGACGAACAATACGCGCTATCCATCATGCTGCAGTGGATATGGAGGAGCGCGATAAGAGACGGGCAAAAAATCTATATATACTTACCAAGCAGTAGGATGCGCAGAATCCTAAACGGATGGATGGACAATCTAACGAAAGGAGGAGACGGCGTTGCAACATAGGACGTGTGGGGAGTGTCTGTTCTACGATATATGCGAGCATCGCAGAGTATGCAGCGATTTCTATCCTACTGACGACGACCGGTATGGCGTTGACGAATTAATCGAAAAGGGGAGAATCGAATTCCGTCAAGAATGGTATGCGTATATATCAGAGAACGACTGATTTATTTTTTAACCTATCAACATAATAATATTAACTGCTTAATCAGGGGGTGATTATAATAAGCAAAAAGCTTGTATGCCAAAGATACATATACAAGATACACAGCAGCAGGCTAAGGAAAGAAAGGTGGCGTCTCACCCTTCCTATAGAGGAAGCGAGAAGAAATGACGAGATAATAGCCCTGGCAGACAGCCTTGTTCTGAGATGGATAGACGAGCTGAACGATATTACGGACGCAGACGAGCGGGCTGCCGATATCCGCAGGGAAATAATACATTTAAAGAATGAGCCGAACTCCATAAAGAACAAGCGCCGGATCAGAGACCTTTACATTGAACTAGACAAAATCCAGTTCAAGCCTGACTACATGTGCCTGATTATAGACAAGGAAAAAGACTACCACCGCGCATGTAAGGGTTTTAGCATCAACGGCATCAACTATAAAAGATTGCTTGGCACGAACGGCGGGATCAAGAACTCTACCATTGTATTTGTAAGCGAGCGCCTGCATGACGAGATTGAGCGTCGCATAGAGAACGGACGAGACACCAGCAAGGAGCTCGTGACCGCTAAGCTTGAGGCATACAGAGCCCTAACCTGCAGTGCATCAGTACCGGTATCCATGCCTAACGGCATCTTAGTCGTAGAAGACGCAGAAACAGAATTCGATTCTGACGTAATCTTTATAACAGACGAGGGTGTCGAAGAGCCATCAGTTGAGTACAAGGCAAACGAGCATATCAAGATGGACGCCTCTGACGGATTCGGACTCATGTCCCCAGAGCTGGCTGAAAGATGGAGCGAGGAGCTGGAACTTGGATATACGATGTCCGGGTGTAACACGCGTTTTTCATTCGAAAAGGGCATGGTGTTTACATTCGACTTTGTTGACTTTGCGAGCCAGGTTGCACACAGCTTCATCGTAAAAGACGCGTGGGGAAATGAAGTAGACATTAGAGACGTTGAGCTCATACTTACTACGTCGATGGTGAAGCTATGGGATAGCTATGGCAGCTGCGATGAATATATCAGGAAGTCTGTAGCAAATAAGTACTCATTCGGGATCACCAAGGTGTGCCCAGAGGAGCTCGAGAGCGAGCGATGCTTGAACTATCAGTTTATCCAAAGTTACAAGCTGACAGACAGTGATATAGACGAATTGATAGCTCCGACGATCAACGAAATCGATGATGTTCTCGGATGGGATTGGCGCAAGACGGTGCTATACCTTAAGGGCATAGGCATAAATGAAAAGAACGCCGTCTCGGCACCAGACGACTACATTAAGGCCATCATGATCGACAGACGAATACTGGACGACCCGTTTGTTCAGTCTAGCATCTATCAGATGATAAGGAACAAGATCAACGAGGCGAAGGTAGGCGTTGTAAAAGTGCACGCCAACTTCTCCATAGCGTCCGGCGATCCGTATTTATTGTGCCAGAGCATCTTCGGACTGGAGAAGACAGGTCTACTCAAGGCAGGAGAAATATACAACAAGTATTGGGTTGACAAGAAGTCAAAGAGGCTTTCGTGCTTCAGAGCACCAATGACTTCCATGAACAACATACGAAGTGTCGTCCCTGCTGCCAGAGACGACATAAAGTACTGGTTTAGATATATGAAGACGTGTACCGTGTTCAACGGATGGGACACTGCGGCTGCCGCGCTAAACGGCATGGATTTCGACGGGGATCTAGTCTTCCTAACAGACAACAACGTTCTAGTAGATAAAATGGAGCAACTGCCAACGCTGATGTGCGTGCAACGGAGGGCTGAAAAAAGGATATCTACAGAAGCTGATTTCATTCAGTCGAACATAGATAGTTTCGGTAACGACATAGGGCAAACGACGAACTGGATAACCAGCATGTTTGAGGTTAGATCACACTTCCGGGCTGGAAGCAAGGAATACGACGCTCTCTCCTACCGAATCATGTGTGGGCAGCATTATCAGCAGAATGCAATTGATAAGGCAAAGGGGATCATATGCAAGCCGATGCCAAGGGCGTGGCATGATAGGCACAGCGCAAACAAGATAGACGACGATAAGACCAGAGAGTTCTACAGAGAGATTGTTGCGTCAAAGAAACCGTACTTTATGAGATACATTTACCCTTCGCTTATGCGTGAATACAACACGTATATTAATAACACAAACAGGAATGCGCTGCGGGAGTTTCAGCTCACGGTAGACGAGCTGAACGACATGCCGTACAAAGACTTAACGGACAGGCAACGTGAGTTTATGAAGTATTACAACTATAGAATGCCTGTCGGAACCGGGGATTGTGTCATGAACAAGATCTGCAGGAAGGTAGAGAAAAAATTTGACGGGCACATTAAAAAGCACAACCAGACGGTAAAGTTCGATTACACAATCATGAAGAGCGGAGCCGAGTATACATCGCAGCAATACTATGAAATAAAAAAATTGTACGACGACTACAACAAGCGGCTAAGGAACTACGCTATCTTTGCTGACTATGAAAGAATTGACGAATATGATTCAATGTCAGAGCTGTCTATGATGGATCGTGAGTTTAGGAAGCATTGCGAAATAGTATGTCCAAACGAATATGCGCTGTGCGACATCGTCTTGGATTTGTGCTACAAAAAGAATTCTACAAAAAGGTTTGCGTGGAGTATGTGCGGTCACACGATTATAAATAATCTGCTTAGAAAGAATAACAACCTTATCTTCTATCCGCACTTAGATGAAGATGGTGATTTTGAGTACTCTGGTCACAAATTCAGACTAGAGTATACGGAGGTGCAAATATAATGTTACATTTATTGTTTAATGCCAAGAAAATGAAAAAAAGAGCAACCATGTCGAGCCAAACAGTCACAAGAGACATACGCCGTCTTAAGTGGAGGATCAAATCATACTCAGACTTATACGGAGACAAATACATAAAGGTGACCGCTCGCGATATAGAATGGAGAACGAGATACTATTGGACGCAATATTTTTTAGATCGCGGGTTCTCGATTACAAGACATAAGGCAGACGAAAATGACGTAGACAGTATCGTAATTGGTTGGTGATATACACATGATAGTTTTGAATGAGAATGATTGGGCGGCAGAAATGATCCAATCGCAATCGCTCGGAAGAAAGCCATACGAGACATTATGCAGGGTTGCAAAATACTATGCAGACCGGATGGGGTATTCAAGAAAAGAGGTTCGAAGAATGATGGATACTTTTTTAATCCAATGCGACCCGAACGCATCCATCCCAAAGTGGTCTAACACAATAGACTACGCCGTGTCGAAGGCCTTTAAATACAAAGCAATTGAAATTGATAAGATAGACATATCAGACCGAGAGATGGAAAAGATAATGTCTCTTGACGGCAGACAATTGCAGCGGCTGGCGTTTACGCTGTTGTGCCTATCGAAATACTGGGATTATGTTAATCCAAATGGCGGCCACTGGGTTAATTCAAAAGACAGCGACATCATGAGGATGGCCAACATTAATACATCCATTAAAAGGCAAAGCCTTTTATACCATACATTAAAAGAGCTTGGCCTGATACAGTTCTCGAAGAAGGTAGACAATACAAACGTACGTGTTTTATTCCAAGAGGACGGTGATGCTGTGGTCAGCATTACGGACATGAGGAATCTTGGATATCAGTACTTAATGTACAGGGGAGAACCATACTTCACGTGCGAGAACTGCGGCATCACAACAAAGCGGAAGAACCTGTCTGGAAGGGCCCCCAAATACTGCCCGGAATGCGCTAACAGGATAAAGATTCAAAACAGCGTTAATGCCGTTATGAACTGTAATTCAGCACGATAACGCGCCACTTTCTCACAGAAGCTGAAATAATGACATGCGATAAAGCCCGTGGTTGCGGGCTTTTCTCGATGCGTGATGAGGCGCTTTATATGGAAGGAAATAAACGTTTTTATTTCTATTGAGTATAAATAATTGGATGAAAGGGAGACATATGCATATAGAAAAGCAGAACAACGAAACTGGTTTTGACTACCATAAGCGTCTTGTGTACGGCAAGCTGGTTGACAAGACGTTCGCCGATATAGACTACAGTGAGTTGTCCGAGCCTTTGTACGGTCAGCAGTATTCAAGCGATCATACAAGGAAGATGATGCACGGCAGTCTTAAAACGTTAGAACTTCTAGAGAAGGAAGGTATCGACTCGATCACAGATGAAGAAGTTCTGTCTGATATGGACGCAAAGATGGTCGAGCTTAAAAAAGAGAGACAGAAGTTTTATGATCAGAGAGCGGCGCTCAACAAGATCATCAGAGAGCGCTCAAGGCAAGAAGAGCTGAACGAGATACTGATAGCCGCTGTCAGAAACGGTAATCTTCCATCTCTTGAATACGAACCCAATAATATAGAAGAAACAGGCACGACTCTTCTCGTAGGTCTAAACGACATGCATTACGGGATCAACGTAAACAATCGATGGAACGTATACAACCCAGACGTTTGTCGGGATATGCTATGCCAGTACATTGACGATATCGTACGGATCGGGGAGACGCACAAGGCGTCTGACTGCATAGTGTTTTGTAACGGAGATATGATTTCCGGAAACATACACCACACAATACAGCTAGCGAACAAAGAAAATGTTATCAACCAGGTCAAAGGTGTATCAGAATTGCTATCTGAGTTCCTGGCAGAGTTGAGCAAACATTTTGCTACCATAAAGTTTATCAGCATCGCTGGCAACCACAGCCGGATCGACACGAAAGACAGGTCCCCGCTCGACGAGAGGCTCGACGACCTGATTGAGTGGTACCTAGAAGCAAGGCTCCAGAACTTTGAGAACATAGCGATTGGTTGTCAGGAAAAAATAGATAATACCATGTACTTGATCGACATCAACGGAAAGACATACTGTGGAGTTCATGGAGACATGGGCAGTGGCAAGGCGGACATATCAGCAATCAGAGCCATGGCCCAGCGTGATGTCTACGCGATTTTGTGCGGGCACAAGCACCACAACATGATCGATGAGGTTCAGGGCGTGAAGATCATTATGTCTGGAAGCTTCCTCGGTATGGATGACTTCTGTATCAAAAAGAGAATCTTCGGTAGACCGGAACAGCTGATTTGTGTTTGCGACGACACCGGCATTGTTTGCCACTATGATATTAGTTTTCGGTAATCATGGAGAGTGGATATACAACTATACGTTCTAAATGTTCTAGGTGTGGATGCCATATTGGGTACATCACAGTGCCAGACAATATAGAATGTATTGATGGCAGCATTAAGAACGCAGAGATAGAAAGCATTAAACACGACAACAACTACTACTTTTTTCTTTGCGATAATTGCATGAGCGTTGCGGGAGGTGACCTGCGTGGGCAGAAAGACAAAGATGAACAACATCACATCACCTGAACGCCTTGCGCAGGTGAATAAGAAAAATACGGAGCTTCTCAACGACTATTTAGACTACCTTAGATCAATGCAAAGAAGCGAAGGAACGATCGAAGGGTATAAATCTGATATAGAGATATGTTTCGTATGGGCGTTGTTGCATAACGACAACGCCTTTTATTGTGACTGGACGAAGCGCCAAATCATTAAACTGCAGAACTGGCTTATAAACGATAATGGCAACAGTCCGGCTCGTGTCAGGAGGATCAAGTCCTCTCTCTCGTCCATGTCTAATTACATAGAAAATATACTTGATGATGAGTTCCCGAACTTCAGAAATATCATCAGGAAGATAGAGTCTCCGGTAAACAACCCCGTGAGAGAAAAGACCGTCTTATCAGACGAAGACGTCCAGTCTATGTTGGACAGGCTGGTCGAGATGAAAAAATATGAGCAGGCTTGTTTTGCCGCTCTCGCTGCTTTTGGCGGGAGGCGTAAGGCTGAGTTGTGTCGGTTCAGAGTCTCTGACTTCGGAGACGACCATCTTGTCTGCGGCGGCAGTTTATGGAAAAGCGATCCGATTAGATCCAAGGGTCGTGGTAAAGACGGCAGGCTTATCAATTGCTATACACTGGTTTCAAAGTTCAAGCCGTATTTAGACATGTGGCTCAAAGACAGGGATGAGAAGGGGATTGACAGCGAATGGCTTTTCCCGGGCGCGAATCCAAATGAAACAATTAAAATCTCCACTGTCAATAGTTGGATGAAGACTTTGTCCAGAATAAGCGGCAAGGATATCTATGCGCATAGTTTTAGACACTATTTCACAACTATGCTCTCCAATGAAGGGTTGCCGGATAATGTAATCAAAGAGGTTGTTTCATGGAAGAGTATTGATATGGTTAACCTTTATACCGATAGGGACGCAGACGATACATTAGAAATGTACTTCGACGAGACTGGTATAAAGAATAGAGCAAAAGGACTGTCAGATTTATAGTCCTATATTTCTGACGAAATTTGACAAAGGTGGTTATATGAATAAAAAGGAATTGATAGGGAAAACAGCAGAATTGCTGAGAGAAAACGATACTAGGAAACGGGTTGTCTTTCCAAAACAAACATTTCATATCTCAGACGATGAGGGCAACAGGAAGGACTTTTCTGTTAGAAAGACAGACAAGAGCGTCAACTATACAACTGACGATGTAAAAAATATACTGTCTGCTTGCATAGACGTAATCATAGACTCGATCAGGCGCGGCGAGGAGGTTACCGTCACAGGCTTCGGGACTCTGGGACTGCACTACAGAGGTGGCAGGACGATCGGAGGATTTGATGGAGAGCTACACGAAATGAAGGCTCACTATGTCCCAAAGTTTTGGTATGGCAAAGAATTGCGTAATAGCGCGGAGCTGTACCGCATGTCCGTTCAGGATGAAAACGGTGATATACCCGACGCATCTAATATTAAGAGGACGAGGAATACGAACAAAGAAGGTGCTAAGTAATGGCGCTTGAGGCAAAGGCAGACAGGGTATATTGCTATCGCTGCGGCACGGCTTTTAATAAGAGCCGTGGTAATTTTCCGGCAAGCTACGCGTTAATGCATCGCGGCGTTGGGTATATACCAATATGCAAGAAGTGTGTTGAAAAGTTATATGAGGGTTATCTGGCTCAGTGCAACGATCCAAAGCTGGCCGTTAGGCAAATGTGCCGAAAACTTGACGTATTCTGGAGCGAAGGTTTGTTTAACTCTATTGTAAAAAAGAACACAACCAAAACCTTAATGTCAGCATACCTCACAAGATTAACGATAAACTCCTATTCCGGCAAGAGTTATGACGATACGCTCGCCAAGGAAGGAACCCTGTGGAACTTTGACACAACGACTGTTAAAGAAGAACCGAAACAGAACCCAGAAGACGTTGATAACACAGATGACGATAACGACGAGCCTGTCGACGAAAGTGTTATTGCATTCTGGGGCAGCGGATACAGCCCGAGCATGTATAGAGAGCTGGAGAAACGCAGGTCGTACTGGATGTCGAAGTTTCCAGACAGCGCGGACCTTGACATCGGTACAGAGGCAATCATAAAACAGATATGCGCCCTAGAACTGGATATCAACAGGGACAGAGCCGCTGGAAGAGCTGTTGATAAAAGTATCAACGCATTAAATACATTGCTCGGCAGCGCCAACTTAAAGCCAACGCAGAAGAGACAGGAAGACGTAGAGGCTCTTGCCGACACCCCAATGGGCGTGTGGCTTTATCGGTTCGAGAACGAGCGCCCGCTACCAGATGAATACAACGAGAGCAAGATACTTAAATATGTCTTCACATGGATGGGGCACCTATGTAAGATGCTCGGCGTTAAGGGCAACAAATACACGAAGCTTTACGAGGACGAGATCAAAAAGTACACAGTGGACAAGCCAGAATATGACGGAGATGAAGAAGATGCATTTCTAGATATGCTAGAAGCGGCTGAAGATGAATGAAAAAAACGAACGGTATCAAAAGATACTAGACGGTGCTGCGCACTGGGGCGCATTCTATAGAAAGCACCCAGATAGATTTGTTGAAGAATATCTCCATATTAAGCTTAAACTGTTCCAGAAGATCTTGCTCGTAATGATGTGCTGGTGCACGACGTTCGTAATGATTGCATGTCGTGGTATCGGCAAGACGTACCTGAGCGCAATATACTGCGTTGTCAGGTGCATTTTGTATCCAGGCACAAAAATATGTATTGCCTCGGGTACTAGAGGACAGGCTATAGCCGTGCTCGAAAAAATAATGCTAGAGCTCAAACCGCAGTCGCCGGAGCTGCGCGCTGAGATAAACGAAAAAGAATCAAAGATGAACGGCACGAACGCTATCATGGTGTTCAACAACACTAGTTCCATCAAGGTCGTCACCGCTAGCGATACGGCGAGAGGTAACCGCTGCAACGTCCTGTTGCTGGATGAGTTTCGACTAATATCAAAGAATACCATTGATACTGTTCTTCGTAAATTTCTCACTCTGCGAAGGATGCCTAGGTATTCTTCCCTCACAGAGGAAGAAAAGAAAAAAGAATACGCGAAGGAGAAGAACTTAACCATGTTCCTATCCTCGGCTTACTGGAAGGATCATTGGTCTTATACGAAGTGCTTAGATACATTAAGGGCAATGATTAATCCATCCAGACGCCAGTTCGTTTGTGGGTTCCCGTACCAACTGTCGATAAAGGAAGGGCTTCTTGACCCAGAGGTTGTCGAGGATGACCTGGCTGATAGCAGCTCGTCTGACATAAAGTTCAGTATGGAAATGTGTGCCGAGTTTTACGGCTCCGCCGACGGCGCGTTTTTCGACTTCGATTCTATTTCAAAAACAAGAAGAATAAAGTATCCGCTGTTACAAGACAGCATTGTGTCGCGAGTCAATAACTCAAAGTTAGTACGCATACCACCAAAACAACCGGGCGAATTGCGTATATTATCTGCTGATATTGCATTAATGTCAAGCAAGAAAAGGGACAATGACGCGTCGGCAATTTTCATCAATCAATTAATCAAGACGAAGGCAGGAAGGTACACTAGCAATATTGTATTCGCTGATTCGTACGAGGGGATGAGAACCGACGACCAGGCCTTGGAAATAAGAAAGTATTTTGACGAGTATGAATGCGACTACCTGGTTTTGGATACGTCCGGCCTGGGCATAGGTATATACGATGCAATAGCGAGGGATATGCCGGATCCGGAAAGCGGAGAAGTTTATCCGGCTCTGAGTTGCTGCAACAATCAGGAGATGGCTGAACGATGTACGGTACCTGGAGCACCAAAGGTAATATGGGCTATCAAGGCGTCCGCTCAGTTTAACTCTGATTGCGCGTTTATGCTAAGGCAGGGCTTCCGAAGCGGCAGGATCAGGCTGCTAGAAACAGAGTACGATGCAGAAGAATCGTTGAGGCAGATACACGGATACAAGGGGCTCAGCCCCGCAATGAAAACTAAGTTCATGCTTCCATACATTCATACTACACTTCTCGTAGACGAGCTTACAAAGCTGCAGTTTGAAGAGACTGGTGGCAAGGTAAAAATGTATGAAAGGGCTGGTATGAGAAAGGATAGATACTCCTCTCTCTCCTACAACTATTATGTGGCCATACAACTAGAGAATAGGTTAACGAAAAAATACAATATTAATTCTCAGTACTTGGACGCATTCGTAGTAAAGCCACCACGATACAGCGGAAAGGCGGTGAGAAATAGTAGTGATAGAAATGGTAGAAACAGAGAACAAGGGTGGTTCTAATTCCACAGATAATGCCATGAACGGCATGATTGGTATTTCTAGCAGGTTTGCAGTTTTAAACAAACTGATAACCAGAGATCTGAAAAATGAATACAAGAGCGTACCTACTTTCTCGCTGTACACCAAAGACAATATAACTAAATATTTATCTAACCCGTACAGGAACGAGAAGCAGCTGAGAAAAGCTGTTATGTACATCTACGGTGCGAGTTCGCACTTCAGGAGATTGATACAGTACTTCGTTGGCTTGACAGACTGGGCGTACGTAGTTGAGCCGTACAAGGTAGACCCGAAGAAGGCCAGCGCCAGAATCGTAGGGCTGAATTACAGGAAGGTGCTTAGCCTTTTGTCTTCCATGAACATAAAGACACAGTGCCCAAAGATTTTGACAGTGTGTTTCAGAGAGGACACATTCTATGGCTATTTTTGGGTAACACAGGATGATGTTGCAATCCAACAGTTACCTAGCGAGTACTGCAGGATATCTTCAATTGAAGGAAACGTGTTGAATGTTGCATTCAACTTCTCGTACTTCACAAGCAGACAGGAAATGCTTGACTTTTATCCGGAGGAATTCAGGATTAAGTACAACCTGTATAAGAACCGCAAGGCACAAAAATGGATAGAGCTCGACTCACCTAATGCATTTGCGATCAAGGTCAACGCGGATATACTTGATTATTCCATACCACCGTTCGCCGGCATACTTCGAGAGATCTATGATCTCGAAGACTATAAGATGCTCAAGTTGACAAAGACAGCTTTAGAGAACTACGCGATGGTGGCCATGACCATTCCGATGGACAGTGACGGCAATTGGCTTCTTGACTACAACAAGGCCAAGGAGTTCTGGCAGAACCTTGACGGTGTTTTACCGGAAGAAGTTGGATCTGTACTTACGCCTATGCCACTGTCTAAAATTAGTTTCGAGAAATCTAATACAGGAGATACTAACACGATCGCCGACGCGGAACAGAATTTGTTCACTGCGGCTGGCGTGTCTTCTCTTCTGTTCAACAACCCTAAGGCAAGCGCCAACGCGTTGCTTCTTGCAATAAAGAACGACCAGGCTATGACGTACGGGGTGGTGAAGAGCATCGGAGATGCTGTCAACAGGCTTTTGCAGTCCATGAACTATGGGAAGAATTTCAGAATAGAGTTCCTGAATACAAGTGCGTATAACTCAAAAGAGGTTGGAGATGCTTACCTGAAGGCAGCTAGCTACGGCATTCCGACAATATCAGCGTATGCAGCGTCCCAGGGAATTGGGCAAGCAGAGCTTGACTCAATGAGCTATCTCGAGACAGAAGTGCTTGGTTTGCAAGAAATGTTCGTCCCGCTGCAAAGCTCGTCACAGATGAGTTCTGACGATATAGAGAACAAAGCTGCGACGGCCGAGGGCGGTGCTCCGGCAAAAGACGACGGTGAGCTGACGGACAGCGGAGAGCAAACGCGCGAAGATAGGGATGACTGGTAAGAGGTGAGAATATGAAAAACTTCATTTACGTCTTCACCAAGAAAGACAGGGATAAGCTTAAACAATTTGGATTCTCGCTACTGAAAGAAGACAAACATAATTCAATTTACATTTTTTCTTCTAAGACACGTGGCGATTTTTCGTATGAGTCGTTAGATGCTTCGCTCGACAGATACTGCTTCTCTAACACTCTTACTTTTTAATAATCACGCAGTGATTAACAATGCAAACGACACCCCGCTCAGCGGGGCGTTTTATTTATGGAGGTTGCGATGGAAAAGAAAAATGTATTGAATCTTACATTCGCATCATCGTTAACCAACTTGTGCGAAAAGAATTCATCCTTCGACTCGGGAGTTTTGCGTGTCGCGTATGCCGGTAAAAACAGAAACTATACCTGCATAGACAAAAAGACTTTCGAGAGATGTATCCACACGATGTATAACTGTCCGATTGTATGCAATTACGACAGAGAGACAGGGACGCTTGGCGGCCACGACATGGAGGTCGTTACAGACGCTGACGGGTCAGTGAGAATCATCAATGCCACAACGCCCGTTGGCGTCATACCGGAGAGCGCCAGATACTGGTGGGATACCGTTGAAGAGGAAGACGGGACCGTACATGAATACTTACACACAGAAGCTCTGATATGGAAAAGACAGGAAGCGTACAAAAAAATCAAGGAAGACGGCGTAGTCGCGCACAGCATGGAGATTGGCGTCAATGACGCAGACGTGACTCCCGACGGCTACATTAATATTAATAGCTTTGAATTTAACGCATTCTGCCTTATCGGAGTTGAACCCTGTTTTGAAAGTAGTTCTTTAGTCTTCTCTGGTCAGGGATTCAAGGAACAACTTTCTATGATGATGCAGGAACTAAAGGATACATATAGCAAGGCTGATACGTCTGACGACGTTGAGGAAATACACCCACAAAAATACTCGATGGAAGGAGGAAACAAAGTATTGGACGAGAAAATGAAATTGGCTGCTGACTATGGCGTCGATATTGATACTCTTGACTTCTCTATTGAAGATCTTTCAGTAGAGGAACTCACGGAGAAATTCGAAGCCATGAAGACAGCGTCTAATACGGAGCTGGCTTCCGAACCTACAAGCGAAGATAACGATAGCACTACTGACGAGACATTCGCTCTCACCGGTCAAATCGTTGACGAAGTCTTAAGACAGCTTGAGTCTGAGAAGTTCGAGACTGCTTGGGGCGAGGAGCCTCGTTATTGGTACATTGATTGCGACTTCGAGACATCGCAGGTTTATGCTTACGATCTCGAGGACTGGCTTGTGTACGGTTTTGCGTATGCGCAAGACGGCGATGCAATCACGATTGATTTTGATTCCAAGAAGCGTAAGAAGTTCGACATTGTCGATTTCGACGAAGGCGAGCAGGCGTCTCCGATCGCATCAGTTTTCGAACATGCGGTTGAGGCCATTAAGAATAACGCTGAGTGGGAAACAAAATACAACGAAGCTTCAGAGGCTATTGCGTCTATGGAAGAAGAGCTTGAAGATCTCAAACAGTTCAAGGCGGATGCCGAGGCTGCAGAAGCTCAGGCTAAGAGAGAAGCTGTTTTTGCGCTCTTCGAAGACCTTGAGGGCATCGAGGCGTTTGAAGCTCTTCGCGAGAACTGCTCTGATATGACAGAGAGCGATCTCAAGAAAGAGTGCTTTGCTATTCGCGGAGAGTATGGTGTGTCAGTTAAGTTCTCGGCAGAGCCGCCCAAGGCGCCGAAGCTTAAAGTAGAAAGCACCGAAATTGAAGCTGATCCTTACGGCGGAATCGTCGAGGAATACAGCAGAGAAAAATAATAATCAGTATACTCACGTGTACGAAGCTCGCTTTATAAATGCGGGCTTATTTTATTACACAAAATAAGGAGGAAAACTACTATGGCACATGGTGTTGTTAGAACTGATCTGCTCGCCGGTACTGATGTTCGTAGCGAGCTTGTTTCTGTTCGTTATCAGCCGTCCGACACAATGACGGATATTGATAACGGTAACGTAGTGCTGCTTGGGGCTCTCGAGACTGATTCTCGTACTGTCTACAAAGGAGCTACCCCGACAGCCAGTAGCGCACTCAAGGATATTGCCTTGGTCGCTTCCCCGGAAGTCATTTACAATGAGCACATCCACGGTCTCGAGAATTATTTCAACGAGGCCGGCAAGATCTCTCGCGGCTATCGCCTGCACGAGAAGGACATCTTCTCCGTGACGATCGACGCTCTGGCCGCTGCAGCTACTCCGGAAGTCGGAAATATTGTGGAGCTTCAGGCTGGTACGAAGCTTAAGGTTGTCTCTTCGGCAACCGGTGGCTCTACCACCGTTGGCAAAATCATCGACATTAACGTCGTGGGTAACCTTACCTTCTACGTTGTCGAGGTTCAATAATTATAGAAAGGTGGTAAGAACATGGCTGATATGAAAGATATTGTTAAGCTTGGTATCGATGGCTACAAAGGTTCCGTCGAGAAATATTCTGTGAAGCAGTCTCAGGAGACTCTTCGTCAAGCGCTGATCGAAGCGAATAACGGCAGCTCTAAGCTTGACTATAAGGCTATCCGCGACGGCAAGTGCAACGGCCTCTTCTCGATCGTCGAGGAGATTCTGAGTGGCACTATCGTTGGCGGTATCCAGGACAACGCTTTCTTCAACGCTCTTGTTGACTTCAGAAACGTTGCCGAAGGCGACCAGAACATGTTCCTCGTTGAGGATGCCAACCTGTTCGTGGTTGACGATGTGTCCGATGGCAACCAGGGAATCCGCCGTCAGCGTCTTGCTGGCCCGCGCGAGGTCGCTATCCCGACATCCATGAAGATGGTTCGTATTTATGAAGAGCTGAACCGCGTCCTGTCTGGCCGCGTTGACTTCAACCATCTGATCGATGTTGTTGGGGAGTCCTTCAATCAGAAGATTCTCAACGACATTTATACCCTGTGGGCTGGTGTGACCGCTGATGATCTCGGTGGCGTTGCATACTTCCCGACCGCTGGTTCTTATGACGAAGACGATCTGCTTGACGTCATCGATCATGTTGAGGCGGCTGCTGGTGGCAAGCAGGCTACGATCATTGGTACTCGCAAGGCTCTCAGACAGCTGAAAGAGTCCGTCCAGGCTGACTCCGCCAAGGAAGAGGTCCACGGACTTGGCTACTATGGCAAGTTCTACGGAACTCCTTGCATTAGCATTCCGCAGCGTCATAAGATTGGCACGACCGAGTTCGTGTATGACGACAACGTTCTGTCGATCGTCGCTGGCGACGACAAGCCGATCAAGTTCGTCTATGAGGGAGATCCGATCGTCCTCATGGGTGATCCGATGCTGAACGCTGATTTCACGCAGGAGTACCTGTATGGCGCGAAGATGGGCTGCGGTATCGTCATGGCCGGTGGCAACTCCGGTATCGGACGTTACGAGACAGTCGGTGGTTCTATCGAGTCGTAATCTTATTTGTTCAGACTGAACAAACAAGTTTGCATTAACTGGAATGGCGGGGCTCTATATGGGCTCCGCCAGAAGAATGAAAGGAATATTTATATGGCAGACAATAAGAAGACGGGCAAGTCGCCCGCTAGCAACAACAGTACTAAGGCAAAAACAACGGCTACAAAAGAAGAGGTCAAAGAGATCATTCCGAAGGACGTTAGTCCGAATACAATCGTGACGGTCAAGAATGGATTCCAGGGCAGGCTTGTATACATCAGCCCCAGGACGCACGAGAGGTTCGTCTGGGAGAGGTTTGGAGATGAGCAGGATATGGAACTCAAAGAGCTCCGCAACGCCAAGAGTGCTTCTAAGGCATTCTTCTCCAGAAACTGGTTTATGTTTGACGAAGAGAATGAATGGGTAATCCCCTATCTCGGCCTGTCAAGATATTACAAGAACGCTATCAGACTGGAAGATTTTGATGATATCTTTGACAACACGCCCGCGAAGGTTAAGAGCATCATTAGCAAGCTCTCTAGCGGGCAGAAGAAATCTGTGTCATACAGAGCTCGCGAGCTCGTGATGAGCAGAAAGATCGATTCGTTAAAAATGATTGAAGCCTTGGAGGAGGCGCTTGGTACTGATTTGATAGAGAAATAAGGAGGGGTACAATGACTATTACCATTCCTTATGATAGCTTTATCGGAGCATTCTTAGCGAAGATAACTGAATACGACTTGCTTGAACTTGACGATTCCGAAAAGGACGAGGTCGTTAACGGGTATCTGTCACGAGCGTTGGCCGATACTACATTCAGAAAGGTTGTCAAGTACGACTACTCATTCACGCCAGAAGACGAGGAAAGTGGCGAGTACGATCAACCTGATGATGAAGAACAAAAAGAATTTGTTATCGACGCCAACGAGAATGTTCTGGATGAAATCATAGATATAGTTTCAGATGGGATGCTTATCCAATGGCTGAAGCCGTATGTGTACAAACAGGAGTTGCTGGAGAATGTATTAAATACAAGGGACTATACAATGTACTCTCCCGCCGAGCTGTTATTGCGAGTCGGGAACGCATATACAAAAGCTCAAAAAGATTATAAGCAAGCTATACGGGAGTATAGTTATAATCACGGCAACCTGAAGGAGTTGCACATATGACAGTCAATACAACGGCAGATACACAGCTCTCTTCCGAGCTTGTATTCAACTACTTCAAGAATCTCGTGAATCAGTTTTTCAAGATTCTCCCGATGCGAGAGTCTGAAGAGGAATCTCTGCCGGTATATATTGATAGCCTGAGGTCAGAGCTTTTGGGGTGCAGTCATCTGATAGTTGGTTTAGAATGTGATCCGTATTTTCTTACGCTTCTAAACATTCTGCAATACTTGGCAGACAACCCAGAATGCTCTGTAAAGACTACAAAAAGAGAGGTGTTCAAGGCTATCTCCATATGCAATAGGTTCAAGGCGAAGTACACGGAAGGTGGTGCTGAGAAATGAGCACATGGGATTTATATGAAAGCCGACTAGGTGTTCGCGGATCGTCAAAAAGAGAGGCTGTTAAAAGGCAAGAGCTCAAGAATATTGAGCGGCATCTGCCCGATAATCTGTCGTATACCATATGCACTATTGACGGTGCCGAACAAACTGTTGCAATTATTAACTCAGACAACCTGAACGAAAAGAAAATTTTATCTCTACCGGGAGAAGACATCCGTCACGGCGGCCTCGTTGAATGGATGGATCAGCATTGGTTGGTTGTAGAACGGGATGCGAATACGACATTGTACACTCGCGCTAAGTTACTACAATGCAATTATCTTCTGAAGTGGGTGACAGAAGAAAATGAGATCCATGAACAGTGGTGCTGCGTAGAAGATGGAACTAAGTATTTGACTGGCGAACTCGAGGATAGACAGTTCATAGTAACTCGAGGAGATTCTCGTATAGCAGTCACAATCGCCCGGAATGAGTACACTGGAAAACTTAATAGAGAAAACAGGTTCATCATTGATGATCCACTGTCAACTATGCCACTGGCTTATCAGCTCACCAAGCCGCTAAAACTTGGTATGTCGTACGGCGAAGATGGCGTGTTCAAGTTTGTTTTACAGGAAGTCACCGCGACAGCGGACGATAATTTTGAGTTACAAATTGCAGATTACTATAAACACTTCCCAAAAGAAGACGGTGACCAGGACGCGGAAAGTGGAGATGGCACATATATCGAAGACGATAATATCGACGAACCAATGCCCGGCGAGGATGGCGACACGCATACAACTGGAAGAAAGAGGTGGTTGTAATGCAGCTAGAAGACTTTTACGACTATAAGAACAAGCTAATGGAAGACATCCTCACAAACGAGACACTCGTCCACCTGATCAACGAAGACATCAAAATGGAAGACGCATACAAACTGGCGTATGACCAAGTGTTTCCAGCCGAGTTTGTGCCGGTAACAATTCACGACGGGTCAACATTTGTATGCTTTGATGTGGACGTCCAGTCTGCTGGCAGGGCGTCAACCAAAACATTTCTTTACCCAGTACTTTACGTGTGGGTTTTTGTGCACAGACACAGATTGAGACTGCCTGATGGTGGTGGCGTCAGGACCGATAAAATCTGTTCCGAAATATGCAAGGCGATTAACGGAAGTAGGTATTACGGGCTCGGAGAGCTGAATTTTGATTCTTGCAAAAGGTTCGCGCCTGTCACTGACTACAACGGAAAGTGTATGGTATTTAAGGCGAAAGAATTCAACAGAATCCATGACCCAAAGAAACCTGTTCCCGCAAATCGTAAGGACAACTGATGTCTACTATTAATCTGCTTTATCAAAAGCAATATGACATTAACGATAAGATCCATATAGTTATACCAACAGTTGGAGAGATACTCGAAGACGAAGATGGGTACTACAACATGGTCACGATGTTGACGTCTATGCCGATAGATTTAATGTGCGAATTAGACGATGCCGGTATAGATTATACCGAGATCAACGAATACGAGCTATTTTTAATCCTGTTCGGATCTCTAATGCAAATGAACTCAAGCACAATTTTCAAAGATTTGGATTTGACGAAATTTGTACTAGTAGAGAACGAACAGAACGGCAAGCCTATGCTCTATGACGAAGAGAACGACATCCGAATCGATAGAGCAATACATGGTCAGATTGCCGCAACTCTTCGCAAGATCCACCATCTTGAGAAAAATAGACGTAAGCCTGCTAATGATGAAGCAAAAGAATACTTACTTAAGCGAGCGAGAGAAAAAGCTAGGCGCAGAAAGACTAGGAAAGACTTCTCTCAGCTCGAATCGCTCATAGTCGCGATGGTTAACACTGAACAATACAAATATGATTTCGAAAGCACTTTAGGTCTTACGATATATCAGTTTAACGAAAGCGTTCATCAAATCATAAAAAAGGTCGACTATGAACATAGAATGGCCGGTGTTTACGCCGGTACAATCGACCCGAAAGGGATGAGCCAGGACGATTTGAATTGGCTCAAACATTAGTAATCATAGAGGAGGAATAAGACATATGAATATTGCTGATCTTACAATCACAAGTCTTGAGACTATTACTGCGTTCGATGTCGTTGACGGTTCCTATCTGTTCACTCTGGACGAGCTTCAGAGCGCAACGATTGAGAACACGCAGGACGTTGAAGAAATTACCGGTAAGGGCGGTCGCAAGCTTGCCCAGCTGAAGCGCAATAAGGCCGTTACTGTTAGTGGAACAAACGGCATGGTCTCCGGTGGTCTGCTGGCCGCTCAAACAGGTAGTGAGTTTGAGAACAAAGCAACCAAAGTTCTTTGGGTTGACTACCTGACGGTCGACTCGAACGCTGCAACCACCAGTTACATTGCTGTTGGAACAGAGGGTGCGGAGATCGATGAGCTCTACATTCGCAACGCTGACGGCACACTCGGAGACAAGCTCGAGCAGGCAGCTGAGGCCGCCGCAGGAAAGTTTACATACAATCCCGCGACAAAGGCGTTGGGATTCTCTGGCCTGGAGGATGACACAGAAATCATTGTCTTCTATAACAGAAACATCATGGCGGATGTTGTTTCCAACATCTCTGATGTTTACTCCAAGAAGGCCAAGATGTATATCGATGCTATCGCAGAAGATAAATGCGCAAATGTCTACCGTGTGCAGTTCTATCTGCCGAAGGCGGACTTCTCTGGCGAGTTCTCTATCGAGATGGGCGACAACCAGACAGTGCATGAGTTCGAAGCAGAGTCTCTTGCTGGCGTATGCGGCAACAACACAACCGCTGTTCTGTGGACATACACAGTATTCGGTGAGAAGGCTCCGGACGCTGACGAAAGCTAATTGAGTCTTAACTGAACAAAGAAAGAACAATACGGCGAAGCTTTTATTGAGCTTCGCCGTATTTGACTTAAAGGAGGATAACTATGGCAAGAGGTACCAGAATTTGCAAGATTTGCGGCAAAGAATATGAGTACTGCACAACGCACAATATCAACAAAAACTTCCGTTGGCAAGATGTGGCGTGCTGTCCGGAACATGGTGCTGAATACTTCAAAATGATTGAGGAGTCTAGAGCCGCCAGTGCAGCAAGGGCTAAGGAAGACAATTTAGATGAGCCGTTTGAGGAATACAAAGAGACGGTCGACGTGGACGAAATCACTGACGATGATGATGACGACGATCTTGAAGAATATTTCTATTTTGACGATATGTACGACGACGAAGAGGCTGTTGGATAATTATTCTCTTTGATTTTGCAGAACAAGGTGTTTGTTGGCTCGACCCGATGCTAGATAGCGGAGGGCCCAGAGCCATCGAGCATCTATGAATTGAACGGGGTATTAGATGAACGAACTTCGCATTACATCTCCCATCCCGCCAAGTGTTAATCATTATATGGGATACAGAGCTATTATACGGAATGGTAAGCCATTATCTGTCCCATACAAAACAGCAGACGCCAAGGCGTTTCAGAAAGAGTTTACGAATATAGTGGTTAACGCTGTTAAAGATCAGGGATGGGATGTATCAAATAATATAAAACAGCACTTTTACGTAGACGCACTCTTCTACTTCCCACGCAAGCGAATGGACTGTAACAACTACTGGAAAGTGCTCTTAGATACGATCACAGACACAAAGTTAATATGGGAAGATGATAATGTCGTGTGTGAACGAGCGCAGGGTATTTATTACGATTCAAGCAACCCTAGAATCGAACTCACAATAAAACCTGTCGATTACATAGGCGTTTTCGACAATGCGTCTCAATTAGAACGATTTGAGTCTAATTGCATCGGGTGTACGAGATACGCACGAAACTGTAAGATTTTGCGACAGGCAAAAGATGGCAGGATTCAAGAAGAAATAAATAACGGACATTGCTTGAAGTTCAACGGGAAGAACAAAGGGATAAAAGGAGGATCTTATCAATGAGTAAGATAGTCGCTAAAGAATTAATGGACGAAGATCGAGTAATTGGCACAAAAACAATCGAGTATGAAGGCAGATCAATAGAGGTCAAACCACTGCTGTCGTATCCGGAGATGCTCGCATATGTTAATTATGTAGTTGACGCTTGCTTCGACGACGACACTGGAGAATACAAGCCAGAGATACGCGATTTTGCTCTCAGGTTTGCGACAATTGAGTTATATACAAATATTGATTTGTCGGACGAATACGGTAACGACTATGCGTACGATTTTTTATACAGTATCGATGATCTTCTTGTTGATATAAAAGAAGTTATTAGCCAAACACAGTTTGCGTCTATCTTAGAAGCAATTGACAGTAAGATAAGCTATGTCGTTGAATCTAACGTAAACGAGATGGTTGGCAAAATGAATGATTTGTATAATGAAATATACTCTCTGGTCGATGCGTTGGAAAAACAATTTGACAGTATTGATAACGAAGATATGAAGAGGCTGATAGATGCGATGGTTGGCACTGGGTTTGATACAAATAAATTCGTAGAGTCATACATTGAATCTAAGGGTTCTGGTGACGAATAAGGAGTTGATGTGAATGTCGGTAAATATGGGCGCCGTTATGGCTGAACTGCAAAGAGCTCTGAGTTCTCCAAGCATTACCAATGCGGTAAATGCAGTTGCCAAGACTAAGGCGGAGGAAGCGACGGAATTATTAGCTAATTGTATAAATGATGCCGTAAGCGTTAGCGGCGGCGCATTAGCGGCTATAGGGACAGCGTCTGCGTCTGAAACATCACAAACGTTTGGCGTGCCTGCAACAGGCGGCGTTATAACATTTACTGGCACGGTAGAAATACCACAAAACTTCAGGCCATCATTGGAGCCTGGTGTATATGGTGGCATAGACGATATGGCTGCTTTATTCGACAAGGGTTACGATGCTGGCGGAACAGTTATAGGTGAATGGCATGGCGTGGTAATAGAAAGTTTGCAACACAGGCCAGCCCTTCATTTCGTTCAAAACGGCGTTGACGCGTTCAACTCATCATATGGCGCATCTTATAATGCGCAAGCAGAGACTAGTGGTAGATTTTAACAAGGATTGGCGTAAGCCAATCCTTTTCTTTACGAGAGGATGGTGAATAAAATGGCTGGTAATGGTGGCGGAGCTACAGCTGCAACATTAAAAATCAATGTAGTATATGATCCAAAACTAACCAATCTGGCTTCATATGTAGAAAGCCAATTAGCTGCGGCTGATAGTATCGCTGCGTCGCACAGAATACAGATCGGAGCAGACACCGGCGCGATGGAAAAATCTCTCAACAGGAACGTTAAGAGCACCATGAAATCTGCCGGACAAACGATAGAAAAATACAGTCCAGGAAAGATGATGACCACGCAGTTCACGCAGGTCGGAAATACTATCCAGAAGAACGTTGAGCAAACTGCAGAGGTGATGAAGCGCGGCTCAAAAGAGTACGCTACGTCAACGAGGCGGGCTGTAAGCGCCATATCAACGGGCGAGAAGAAACTCGCAAAGTTTTCGAAGGCGAAATACGGTAAAACGGCCGACTCTTGGTATGGATATCATGGGGAGGTCAAAAACCTACATGGTATTATGGGGAAGCTTGACGCCGAGGAACTGACGCAACCACAATTCAATGAGCAGTTTGGCGCCATACAGAAAAACATGAAAATGTATGAGTCTGAGATGGTAGCGGCAGGCGAGGCGACCCAAACATTTGGATCTAAAATGAATCATGTGTTCTCAAGACTTGGTAAGTACGTTGCAGCATCTACTGTTATATACCAAGGCTTACGCGCGGTCAAGGAGATGGCAAGCGCGTCTATAGAAGTTGAGAGTGCCATGAACAGAATCCAGATTGTTACTGGTGCCTCAGACAGAGAAATGTCTGCATTCTTTACAACAGCATCAAGTCAGGCTCGTGAACTAGGCAAAAGTATAACAGACGTAGCGTCTTCAATCGAGACGTTCTCTAGATTGGGATACAACTTAAAGGACGCTTCCGAACTGTCCAAATTTGCAACAATCATGTCGAATGTTGGCGACACAGACGTTGATAGCGCCACCACCGGTATTACATCAATCATAAAGGGGTACGGCCTAACGCCTGGCGACGCAGAGCATGTATCGGATGTCCTGGTAACAGTCGGCAAAAACTACGCTATCTCTGCGGAAGAATTGATGACGGCGTTCGAGCGAGGCGGCGCTGCGTTGTCCGCTTCTGGTACCGACTTCGAGAAAAGTGCTGCCCTGTTCGCCGCGACGAACGCATCCCTTCAGAATGCTCAGATGACGGGAACGATGTGGAAGACTGTATCTGCTCGTATTAGAGGAGCCACATCAGAGCTAGAGGAGATGGGCGAAGACACAACCGGTCTAGCTGAGGGTCTGTCCAAATACAGGGATGAGATCATGGCGCTGTCAGGCGTTGATATCATGAAGAACGAAAATGAGTACAAAGATATGTACACCATTTTCACTGAGCTCGCATCCGTGTGGGATAACATAAACGGAGACGAGGCAAAAGCTAGGGTCGCCGAGATCCTTGGCGGTACCAGACAGCTTTCTGGTATCATGTCCACGATTATGAACATCAAGGATGCCGAGGGGGCGTATTCTGACGCAATGAATTCCGCTGGCGAGTCAGCGCGAGCTAACGACAAGTACATGGAGACAACAGCGGCGCATGTTGGACAGCTTAAAGCAACGTTCCAAGAGTTCTCTTCTGATTTTCTTGACTCGTCATTTCTGAGAGGGCTCGTTGACTCTGGCAACGCCTTGCTTGGTATTCTTGATTCTGTGATAGGGAAGTTTGGCGTCATTAAAACAGTTATAGCTGGTGTTGGCCTTTTCAAGCTAGCTAAAAAGGGGCGTGCTAAGGGCGGCGGAGCATCCGGTTTACTAAACTGGTTCTTGAACTATTCTGGTCCGAAAAAGCCGGTGACGCCAAATTATCCTATATGGGACGATATCAGAACTGGGCTTGGCGTGCAGTCAGCACAAGCGACTGGCGCAGTCGGTAAACTGACAAGCGCATTCGCAAAGTTTGGTATCACATCAAAAGCTGCGATGGTCGGAACATCCGCTGGGCTTGCGGTTGTTACCGCGGCCATAATCCGTGGCGCCATAGCGTGGCACAGGTATTACAACCAATTTGATATAGCTCAGAAAAAAGCAGATAAAGCTATAGACGAGCATAATGAGACTAAATCAAAGCTCGAGTCTGTCAACTCCGAACTGCAGCAAACACAGGGGAGAATAGACGAGCTGAACTCCAAGGGTTCTTTGAGTATAGTTGAACAAGACGAGCTAGCAAAACTTGAGAAGCAAAATGAACTTCTGACAGCTCAACAGCAATTGCTTGAAGACCAAGAAGAGATGCAGGCGAAGGTCGCTTCTGATAAAGCAAAGGAAGCGTTGTCAAAAAAGACCAAAGAGGCAATTGGAGAAGAAAACAGCGCTATCAGTAGAGGCGGCAGTCGTTCGCCGCAGGCCAGATTTTCACAGAAGAAATCCGTGAAGGGCACTCCACTCGATCTAATCGAGGAGTACAACAAAAAGATCGAGTCGAAAGAAAAGCTCCTGTCCGATCTTACGCAAGAGTCTAAGGCTGCTAAGTCAAAGGGGGACAGGGAGCGGATACTGAGCGAAATAGATTCTGCAAACGAAGATATCGCAGAACTTACGAAAAAACGAAACGACTGGGTCGATAAGGCAGCAAAAGACATTGAGGCTATAAGGGCGGTTGACCCTAACGCAAAAGAAGTAGTCAGGTATGACTCTCTCCTTGCTCAGATAACTGC
>JAEEGL014557943.1_pt1 | contig 28342 bp, 21 predicted proteins | sample 9134231 | NCBI WGS metagenome assembly JAEEGL01 (sample SAMN16246548, study PRJNA631951) | gut metagenome | biome: gut microbiome; feature: rumen; material: fiber-attached | host: Bos | place: Iran: Karaj | collected 2018-10
CGCCCTCGACGAGGCTATCGCTCTGCCTACCGACTTCAGCGCCCGTATCGCACGTAACACCCAAATCTACCTCCAGGAGGAGACCAATATCTGCCGTGTGGTCGACCCATGGGCCGGCAGCTACTATGTCGAAACCCTCACCCACGAGCTCGCCCATCGCGCCTGGGCTCATATCCAGGAGGTTGAGAAGCTCGGCGGTATGGCCAAAGCCATCGAGAGCGGCGTGCCCAAGATGCGTATTGAGGAAGCCTCGGCCCGCAAGCAGAGCCGTATCGACTCGAATGTAGACACCATCGTCGGTATCAATAAATACCGTCTCGACCACGAAGATCCCATCGAGACCCTCGAGGTGGACAACACCGCCGTTCGCAAAGCCCAGATCGAGCGTCTGGCCAAGCTCCGTGCCGAGCGCGACAACGAAGCCGTACAGGCAGCTCTCGACCGCCTGACCGAGTGCGCCCGCACCGGCGAGGGCAACCTGCTCGACCTCAGCATTGATGCCGCCCGCAAGCGAGCCTCGCTGGGCGAAATCAGCTACGCCTTGGAGAAAGTGTACGGCCGCTACAAAGCCAAAATCAACCTTATCAGCAACGTGTATAGCAGTCAGACTAAAGAGAGCAGCGCCTTCAAGCGCGCTCAGGAACTCACCGATAAGTTCGCCAAGCTCGAGGGCCGCCGTCCCCGTATTATGGTGGCCAAGATGGGTCAGGATGGCCACGATCGCGGAGCCAAGGTAGTAGCCACCGGCTACGCCGACATGGGCTTCGACGTCGATATGGGCCCCCTGTTCCAGACTCCCGCCGAAGCCGCCAAGCAGGCCGTCGAGAACGATGTGCACATCCTCGGTGCCAGTTCGCTAGCCGCAGGCCACAAGACCCTCCTGCCCCAGGTGATTGAAGAACTCAAGAAACTGGGTCGCGACGACATTATGGTGGTCGCTGGCGGTGTTATCCCGCCGCAGGACTACCAGTTCCTCTTCGACGCTGGTGTGGCCGCCGTCTTCGGTCCCGGAACCCCCGTCAGTCAGTCGGCCATCAAGATGATGGAACTGCTGCTTGCAGCAAGAGAATAAGTCCGCATTATGACTAAGAGATTTTTGATTTTTACAATGCTCCTCGCCGCCTCGATGGTGGCGAGGGCATTTGATTTTAGCCATGTGGCTCCGTCGGGCCAGACGATATACTATGACATCTATGGTTCGTCAGCCAAGGTGGTGAACCCCGATTGGGACTATTATGTGAAGCCTTCGGGGGCGCTCGTGCTGCCTGCGTCGGTGGAACACAATGGTAATACCTACAGCGTTACCGTTATCGGAGCATCGGCTTTCGAGGATTGTACAGGTCTCACACGTGTGTCAGTCCCAGAGGGAGTTACCTCGATCGAGGGCTTTGCCTTCTACAATTGTTCGACCCTCGATACCATCGAGCTTCCGTCGACCCTCACCGAAATCCTCTCGCAGGCCTTCACATACACCGGCTACGTCAGGAATTCGGCCAACCGCGATGAGCATGGGCTGCTCTATATCGGTGCCTATCTGATTTCCGGCGCCGACAGTGCCGATGTGACGGTTGCCGACGGTACGCTTGGTGTCGCCGGTATGGCTTTCTATTACAATCACACCGTTACCCGTTTAACCCTCCCTGCAACCTTGCGTTTCATCGCCGGTATGGCTATCGCTGACTGTATCAATCTCGACACAGTTCGCTGCCTCTCGGCCGAACCGCCTGCCGCTGTTGGCAATGCTTTTGCGCAATCATCTCAGTTCGTTGTCGTCGTCCCCTGCGGCGCCGCTGAAGCCTACAGAGCCGCTAGTGTTTGGCGCGACTATACAATCATCGAGGACACCTGCGAAACGCCTCCTGTGGCCATTGCCGACCTCGAGGCGGAACCCTCGCTATCGGTTGTGCGTGTGGCGGGTGGAGCTGTGATTACCGGAGCCGAAGGAATGAGCCTTACGGTATGCGACATGATGGGACGTAGTGTGGCAACAGTTAGCCGTGCGGTAGCCCAGCAGTTTGTCGCGCTGCCCTCTACCGGAGTATTCCTCCTTTCCAGTCCCGGACGTAAGCCGGTAAAAATCTTCTATTCTAAGTAAATTGTATCCGCGCTCCGTAGGCTGTCCTTGCCGTAGAGCGACTGGTGGATAATCTGTGTAACCATCTCCGTGGGCTCCTTTTCGGTCCGTTCGGGGTGGCTGATACTTGAAATCATATGGATAATTAGGTAGCCGCCCAGCGCTATGAGAATGGCGCCGGCGATGCGGTTCACCCACACCATCTTCTCCACTGAGAGCGAGTTCTTCAGTAGCGACGCCAGACGGCATTTCAGCACTCCGCCACCCAGTTCGGCGAGAAGCATGCTTATGAAGAACATGAAGGTGTAGAGGTCGTTGAGGTGCACCTCGGCCTTCACCACTGCCGTCAGAGCTGCCCAATAGAGCCACACGCCTGGGTTGAGCGTGTTGAGTGCGAAGCCGTGCAGCATCAGCTCACGCCCTTGAGGCGCCTTCTTCAGCACCACACGGATGCGGCCGTGATGCTCTACCGTCATCGTAGGCCTTCTGAGCATCGTCATCACGCCGAACAGAATCACCACCGACCCGCCGATGATAGCGGCCGCCGGGGTGCGCAAAACGGTGGTAATCGAATCCTTGTTAAACAAAGTGAGCAGCAGCACCACCATCACGATATCGCTCAGGTTCACTCCCACCTCGAAGGCAACCCCCTTGCGGTAACCATAGTGTATGCTGTTCTGTATCAGCCCCCAGAACCCAGGTCCGAAACTGAAAAAGAGCGACAGTACGAGGCCGCATACTATACCTATCAGGATGATTGAAATCATATCTACTGCGATGCAAAATTACGAATAATCGCCGAGGTGGCAAAATTTTTTTTCTAAATAAGCCGCGCCATCCGCTGGTTTCCCCGCTTCCAACACCGCATCTTGTCCCATGCAAGTACCACTGTTGTCCGCTTTTAAAGCGGCCAACAGCTGTGGTTGACTGCCGCCAGACAGGTGGTGTTGTCCGGAAAAGCATTTCCACGGTCGTGCATTCTGCGGCCAAACATATCCATCCAAATCAAAAACTGTCGAAGAGACAGCGAGGCTGTGGCGATGTTTCGGGGGCGAATGGTGGGTGCGATTTGTTAAAAAAATAAAATTTTTTTTGGCTGTGTCAAAAAAAAGTTGTATTTTTACGGCCAGAAAAATATGAAAGAAAAACGTTGGATTTTAAGAAAAGACTATGATTTAGAGACTGTTGAGAAACTTGCTGCATCGTTGGGCGTTGATAAAATCATTGCCACTCTGCTCGTAGAGCGGGGGGTTACGACTTTCGAGGAGGCTCGCCACTTCTTCCGTCCGGGGTTGGATCAGATTCACGACCCTTACCTGATGAAAGGTATGAAAGAGGCCGTTGCACGTATCAACGAAGTTATTGAAAAACAGGAACGTATCATGGTTTATGGCGACTACGACGTCGACGGCACGTCGGCCGTAGCGCTGGTCTATTCCTATTTCAAGGATCTGGACCGTAATATCGACTTTTATGTCCCCGACCGCGAAAAGGAGGGCTACGGTATCTCGACCCAGGGTATCGACTATGCCCGCGAGACGGGTGTGAAGCTCATCATTGCCCTCGACTGCGGCATCAAGGCTATGGAACAGGTGGCCTATGCCAAGCAACTGGGCATCGACTTTATTATCGGCGATCATCACCTGCCCGATGAGTCGGCGGTGCCCGACGCGGTGGCCGTGCTCGACCCGAAGCAGGCCGACTGCCCCTACCCGTACAAGGAGCTCAGCGGCTGCGGTATCGGCTTCAAGATTGTGGAGGCCCACTTGGAGAAGAAGATGGGCGTGCGCCTGTGCGACATGCCCGAACAGCTCGACGAGGCCCGCCGCCAGCGTCAGGAGGAGCTGAAGCTTCGCCTGCTGAAGTATCTCGACCTGGTGGCCGTATCGATAGCCAGCGATATCGTCCCTATCATGGGCGAGAACCGCGTGCTGGCTTTCTTCGGCCTGCGGGTGCTCAACACGAAGCCGCGTCCCGGTATCGAAGCAATACTCCACTATGGCCGCGTCGACCGCCGTAAGGCCGACCAGCCCGACTCAGCGGAGCAAGCCGACCAAACGGAGAAGCCCAAAGGCGGCTATTTCGAGAAGGAACTCACCATCAGCGACCTCGTCTTCCTCGTGGGACCGCGCATCAACGCCGCCGGTCGTATCCGTTCGGCGTTCGACTCGGTGCGCCTGATGATCACCGAGGATGTGAATATCGCCCGCCGCCTGGCCGAGGATATCAACAACTACAACATGGAGCGCAAGGATCTGGATACGGCAGCCACCGAGAAGGCCAAGCTACTCATCGACCAGCATCCGTTCTATAAAGGGCGCCACTCGCTGGTGCTCTACGACCCCGACTGGCACCGCGGGGTGGTCGGCATCGTGGCCAGCCGCATCGTGGAAGCCTACTACAAGCCTACCATCGTCTTCACCGAGGGTGCCGACGGTATCGTTACCGGCTCGGCCCGCTCGATTAAGGAGTTCGACGTGCATGAGGCGCTGGAGAAATGCGCCGACCTGCTGGAACATTTCGGAGGCCACAAATGCGCCGCCGGCGTGTCGCTCAAGAAGGAGAATATGAAAGCCTTCGTCGACCGTTTCGAGCAGCTGGTGCGCGACGGAATGGGCCCCGAGGAGCAGATGCCAGAGGTGGAAGTCGACTGCGAGCTGAAGCTTGGCGACGTAACGCCCAAGTTCCTCCGCATCCTGAAGCAGTTCGCCCCCTTCGGTCCCGACAATAATGTGCCGGTATTCGTAAGCCGCGAGTTGGTGGACACTGGCGGAGCGCGTATCGTGGGCACGAACCACCTCAAGTTCAACGCCATCTCGACCACCGAGCGGTCTGCCCCCTATCCGGCTATCGCCTTCCAGATGGGCGAATGTCTCGAAAGGATGAAGAACGGCGAGAGGTTCGACCTCTGCTACCAGCTGGAGGAGAACTACTGGCGCGGGAAGACCGAGATACAGCTCGGGGTGAAGGATATAAGATTTGAATACTAAGAATGACAAAAAGAAAGCCGGCAGACGCCGGCTTTTCTTTTTTTAGTATTCGAAGGTTCCGTTCTCGGAGCGGACGGTTACGCGCGGAGTGGGCGAGTCCTCCACGTGGCCTATCAGTTGGGCGTCGACGCCGAAGGATCGGCTGATGTCAATGATGCCGCGGGCGGTGGCCTCGTCGGTGTAGATTTCCATACGGTGGCCCATATTGAACACTTTGTACATCTCCTTCCAGTCGGTGGCGCTTTCGTTGTGGATCATGCGGAAAAGCGGCGGGACGGGGAAGAGGTTGTCCTTCACCACGTGGAAGCGGTCGATGAAGTGGAGCACTTTGGTCTGTGCGCCACCCGAGCAATGGATCATACCGTCGATCTTGGGGCGGTATTCGTCGAGCACGCGGCGGATGATAGGCGCGTAGGTGCGGGTGGGGGAGAGCACCATGTGGCCGGCGTCGACATCGGGCACCTCGGTGGGGTCGGTGAGGAGTTTCGAGCCGCAGAAGACCACCTCGTCTGGGAGGTTGCGATCGTAGCACATGGGGTATTTCTCGGCGTAGATGTGCGAGAAGACATCGTGGCGGGCCGAAGTGAGGCCGTTGCTGCCCATACCGCCGTTGTAGGCCGATTCGTATTTGGCCTGACCGTAGGAGGCGAGACCCACGATGACGTTGCCGGCTTTGATGCGGGCGTTGTCGACCACGTCGGCGCGGCGCATGCGGGCGGTTACGGTGCTGTCGACGATGATGGTGCGGACGAGGTCGCCTACATCGGCCGTCTCTCCGCCGGTGAGGATGATATCCACACCCATATCGCGCATCGTCTGGCAGAACTCCTCGGTGCCGTTGATGACGGCTGAGATGACCTCGCCGGGAACCAGCTGCTTGTTGCGCCCGATGGTGGAGGAGAGGAGGATATGGTCGACAGCTCCGACGCATAGGAGGTCGTCGGTATTCATCACGATAGCGTCGATGGCGATACCTTTCCACACGGAGATATCGCCGGTCTCCTTCCAATACATATAGGCGAGGCTCGATTTGGTACCGGCGCCGTCGGCATGCATGATGTTGCAGTACTGCGGGTCGCCACCGAGCAGGTCGGGGATTATCTTGCAGAAAGCCTTCGGGAAGAGGCCCTTGTCGATATTCTTGATGGCGTTGTGGACATCCTCTTTCGAGGCTGAAACGCCGCGTTGATTGTATTTATCCATAGTGTTCAGTGTTTAGTGTTCAGTTTTAGAAGAGGAGCTGGAGGCCCAGTTCGAGGCGGGGAAGGGTTACTTGGCCGGCGGGAGCCGTCTGGCCGATGCGGTTGAGGTTGTAGCGGGCGTAGATACCGATAGCGTCGTAGGTGAGGCGGGTGGTGATGCCGTAGAGCCAGTGGGAGTCGGAGAGCGGGCTGACGCCGTTGAGCTGCAGGTAGTAGGAGTTGGCGATGGGGTCGTTGGCCATAGTGTATTTCAGGCGGTAGTCGTTCCAAGCGTAGGTGAGGTAGGCGCCGAGGTCCCAATGGAGGCCTTTGTGGAAGAGCGAGCCGCCGGGCACGAAGCGCACGCGCTGGAAGATTTCGAGACCTAGCTGCTCGGTGCAGGCGCGACGCTGGGAGATCTTCTCGGCGTTGTTGATGGTGTTGGCTAGTCCAATAAGGCTTTCGAGGTCGTTGGTGTCGCGGTTGTTGAACTGGTGGCTGGTGAAGCCGTATTCAAGCGCGAGACCGATACCGTAGGCTTTCGCGAAGTGGTACTGAAGGCGGACGCCGACACGAGCGGCGGGCGACCAGATGTTGCTGGGAAGCTCGTCGTTGGAGGTGGCGAAGGAGGTTCCGAAGAGAATGTATTCATCCCACTCCCAGCGTTTCTCGTTGGCTTTGTCCGTAGTGGGGTCGCGCTCAAGTTCGTCGTAGGTCCAGTAGTCGATCTTGGGATTATTCGAGCGGATGGAGGCCCAATCGTCGTCGGAGGGGTCGGAAGCGGTGGGAAAGCGGTAGTCGGCGGTGTAGGCGTGGGGATTGCCGTTCTTGAGGTAGGTAACCACCAGATGGTGGCCTCCGTTGAAATCGAGACTCATAGCGGTATCGAACACGTTGACCGTCTGCTTTCCGTAGCGCACTATCTTACCGTTCGCATCGACATCCTTATAGAAGAGGTGGATGGTGCTGTCGCTGTGCATCGGGATGACGCTCACCGAGGTGGAGCTGTTCCCCTCGAAGCGGAAGAGGGGCTTCTCGGTCTTTGCGATGGGCTTTGGGTCGGTGAAGTAGGAAGCCTGAGGGACACCGTAGCCGAAAGCGTAGTCGCAGTAGGGGAAGAGGTCGGCCGAACGCTGGATTTCGTTGAACATCTCCATAGCGGTTTTTTCTTTGCACATCTGCCAGGCGCAGGCGGCGAAACCGGCTACCAGCGGGCAGGAGAACGAGGTTCCGTAGACCATCTCATAGCGGTCGGCTCCGCCATGGGGTGTTGCAGCCCAAGTGTGGGCGAAAGCGCATACGTTGGGTTTCTGACGGCCGTCGGCGGTGGGACCGAAGGAGGCGAAGGAGATATGCTCGTAGTTATTGAGGCTGTGCTCGATACCGCCGATGCAAAGCACGCTGTCGGCATCCGAGGGGGTTACGATGAATTTCCACTTGCTGTCGTCGCCCTCGTTACCGGCGCTGCAGACGACGAGGATACCTTTCTTGGCAGCCAAGTTGCCGGCTTTTGCAACATAGGAGCGGCCGTTCATATCGCGGGTATAGTAGCGGTCTTTGCCGTATCCGAGGCTCGAGCTGATGAGGTTGGCGCCGTTCTTATCGGCCCATTCCATTGCCTGCATCCACCACACCTCCTCTTTGAAGGGCTCGGGTTCCACCTCGGTGCGGGCCAGGAGGAACTCGGCGCCGGTGGCCAATCCGAGGTCTTTACCGTCCTTGCGGCCGGCGATATTGGAGAGAGTCATCGTTCCGTGGCCGTTCCATCCGTAGACGTTCTCTTTGCGGTTGGGGAAGTTCCAGGTTTTGAGAATCTGGCCGTTGTCGCGCAGGTGCTTGAAGGCGATGTGGGTGTTCACCTTGGGGAAGCCACCGTCGAGCACAGCGATACGGATACCTTTGCCGTTGATGCCTTTTTCGCGGAAGAGCTGACCCTGCATGCGCAGAAGCTGGTCGGAGAGGGTGGTGTCGTCGGGAGTTTCGAAAGATTCGGAGTACTTAGAATATTCCGATTTTTCGGGAGTCCAAGCCAGTTGCATCTCGCCGCCGATTAGAAGCACCTGCTTCACGTAGGGGAGAGCTTCGATTTTGGCTACCTGCTCGGGAGTGGCGACCACGCCGACGGCGTTCATCCAGCGCGAAGTACCCACCTCCTCGGTGGCCAGCGCATCGACACCGCTGACATACTGTTGGTTGAGCGGGAAGTTGCTCTGGTCGTAGAGGTCGGCGCCGCATTGGTTGTAGCGCTCGATGGCCTTCGCGTCGAAGTAGGTGTAGGGGTCGAAGGTAGTGCCCGCTTTATCGGTGAGCAGTACCCAGTAGACATTCTGTGCTGTTGCCCCTCCGAGGGTCAGCACAAGGCTCAGAATTGCGATGATTTTTTTCATGTTTATCTCTTTTTTTGTGTTTATTTCAATATGGTATGCAATATTTCGTGGCTGGTGAAGTTGTGGAAGCCGCTGAGGTGCAGCTGGAAGTAGGCTAGCAGGCTGTCGAGGAGTGCGCGGCGGTCGTCGAGCGGTACCGATGGGGTGGATTCGGGCGAGAGGTAGAGGTGCAGCAGTTCGGAGAGGTGGAGGGGCAGCGACGTTTCGTCGGCCGACGAGATATAGCGTCCTTCCTGAAGGCTGAAATAGGGTTCGCGGCGGCTGTAGTTGTCGAGCGGCTCGATACCGAGATGATGGGCCACCCGTAGCATGAATTTTATCGGCAGAGAAGCACTTGCACTGCTCAGTTCCGTCCGCTCCACATAGTCCCATAGTTCCTGCATGGGCTCCTCTTCGCGGAGAGCGCGGTAGAGCACTTCGGTCATAAACATCCTCAGGGCTATATCCAACGGGTCGGTGGGCTGTTGCGGCTGACGGGGCGACATCTCGCGGATATAGTTGAGCGAACTGCGGTGGTTGTCGTATACCACCATATCGAGGCTGGTTAGCGGCTGCAGCATATTCTGCTTCACGCGACCACTACGGCTCCGCACCCCTTTGATGATGTAGGAACGCACTCCCATCTGGCGCGTGAACACCTTCGCTACGACCGATGTTTCGGCGTAGGGAGTGGTGTGTAGCACGAGGCCGGGAGTGGAGGTTATCATATTAGTGGGTAGTTGATAGTTTGTAGTTGGTAGTTTAGCGTATTATGAGAATTTTGGCAACGGCGCGATTGCCGCCGTCTTGGTCGGATGCAAATACATTATATACCCCCGAAGCCACCTTCTCGCCGCTCTGCGTGCGGCCGTTCCAGATAGCCTGTCCGCCGTAAGCATGGGTGGCGAATACGGTATGTCCGGCTGCATCGGTGATATGCACCATAGCGTCGCGGGCGAAACCCTTGATGGCTATCGGCCCGTCGTATCCGGGACGTACGGGGTTGGGGTAGGCGTAGACGGTATCGGCGGTATAGGGCTCGGCATAGGTGGCCGTTGAGCGGTAAACCTGCAGGCCGTGATCGGTGCCGATATAGACGTCGCCCGTCGAGGGATGGATTCCGATGCACACAATCTTGTCGGAGAAGAGGGGACTGTTGGTGGTGGTGAAGTTCTGCAGCTGCTCCAATCCGCCCGACGAGAGGAGGTAGAGGCCTCCGGCGGCGGTTCCCACCCACTTGCGGTTTGCTCCGTCGACAGCGATACAGGTGATATTCTCGTAGGCCATCAGGTATTCGGCGAACTCGCCGTTGGTGATGGTGATGTTGTTGCAGGCCACAGGTGCCGTTTCGCCGCTGCCTCCATTCTGGAAGACGCGGTAGCCGTCGTATATCACCTTGATGCCTTTGTTGGTGCCAATCCAGATATTCCCTTCGCGGTCCTGCACCATCGCGTTCACCGTCTCGGTGGCCATACGGCTCCCCTGGTTGGGGTCGATGCGGGCCATCCGGTCGGCGCCGTCGTGCACATAGATATTGTTGCTGCGTCCGGCGAACCAGATATAGTTGTTCACGCTGTCGTAGACAATCTTGTCCATCTCGGGTTGGCTGCCGGTCATCCGCTCGGTGTTGAAACTTTGCCAGCTGCCGTCCTTGTGGCGCACCACCAGCGGACGCGGCGAGCGGACGTTCAGCGCCCACACGTTTCCGTTGCGGTCGGCGGTCAGCGCGCCCACCATAAGTGTCGACCAATTGCCCGAAGTGAAGGTTTGCAGCGCACCGTTGGTGTTACTCTGGTCGTAGATGGCCTGCACCTGGTTGTCGGTGATGGAGAGAATTCCCTCGCCCCACGAGGCGGCCAGTAGCGTCTGCTTGTCCTGTGCTACAACGTCGACGATATCGTAGCGACCGTCGAGATTGTGGTTGCTGTTGTCGATGTTGGTCCAAGTGCGGCCGTCGGTGGTGAGGAGGTTGGCGGGAGTGTAGCTTGCCGAATAGGTGGAAGTGTGGCCACCGGGACAGAGCATCATCTTGTCGCCTACGGGCACCATGCGGAACACATTGTCCGAGTTGTAGGGGCCTGCCGGCTTGTGCTCTTCGTCGCTGCCGTCGGGATGAATGCCGACGATACCCTCCCATGGGTGTCCCACCCAGAGGGTGCCGTCGTTGGAGTAGGCGGCGTCGAGCGCGTCGAGGTCGCCCCAGGTGTAGCAGCATTTCTCGCCCAGATAGGTGAGGGCGGTGTCATAAGTCAACACGTTGCCATCGAGACATACGGCCAGCCGGTTGCCGTCGAGGTGCACCGAACGCAGTTCGCCGCTTTGCATCAGTGTGGCGCTGTTCCCTTCGAGCGAGTAGAGCCCCAGGATATTGGGATTGGTCCCGTAGCCGGCGGCCAGTAGGTGGCTTCCTGCATAGCAGAGCATCGTAACGGTGTTGCCGTCCATGCGGTGGTCGGCCTCCCAGCGGTCGCTGATACCGGGATAGGGTTCCCGGAGACTTATGCGCTTGAGTCCTTCGGCGGTAGCGGCAAAGATGCTGTCGGAAGTGAAGGCGATATCGTAGACGGCTGTGTAGCTTCCAGCGGTGCCGATATAGTAGGTTTCCTTGATTTCGTGGCGCGCGAGGTTAACCACCACAACGCCGAATCCGGTGCAGAGATAGGCCATTCCGCTACGGAAACGGATGCTGTAGATGTTGCGGTCGCCCGATATGGAGCTGCGCTTTATGTCGCTGAGGTTATGGATATGACCCGACTGGATGATGTCGATATTCGAGTTGGTATACCCCACCACGAGGCTCCCGTCGCCATAGGCTATTGTGGCAATTCCCACATCGCTCAATCCTGTGGAGCGGCTCAGCGGCTTGAGGGTCATATATTCGGGGTCGAAGAGGAAGAGCCCTCCGCGAGCGGCAGCATAGATACCGTCGGGACTCACCGCCACGCGGTGCACACGCGAGTAATCCAGGCAGTCGCGCCAATGGCCGATGGCCGTCTGCGCATTCAGTAGGGGAGATGCGAAGAGGAATGCAATGCAGGCGCACGTCAGTATCTTGCGGGCTATTCTCATGATTCCTCCTTTTTCTTCTGGAATATCACTTGGTAGATGACGGCGAGGAGTGTGGATACCAGCGTGCTGCAGATGGAGGCCAGCAGTACCCCGCCGAACCCTCTGGCGCCGAACAGCTCCGAGGTGTAGAATATGAGGTAGAACACAAAGTACATGAGCAGCAGGTAGAACACGAAGTATTGCGGCGTAACGCTGCGTATGCTGGGTGTGTTAACCACAGTAGGCTCGCCGCGCGTGAGGATACGGTCGGCAAACCAGATACGCATCATGGCCAGTACCGTACAGGCCAGCGCGTGGAATCCCAGCACGTTGCTCATGATGTCGATAAGCAGGCCGGTTCCGAAGGCAATCAGCAGAAGCGGTATGCGCTTCATGCCGGTGGGCAGCATGAGGATGAAGAGCACGTAGAGCATCGGCATCACATAGCCGCCGAGGTAGATATTGTTGAGCACCAGCAGCTGGAAGAGCACCAGCAGCAGGAACCGCCATATATTTCGCCAGACGAGATTGTTCATTTACCTTTTAGTTTTGGGTTGTCAGTTCTTCCTGCTCTTTCTTGAACCGGTTGTCTATCACATACACGTGGTCGAGCTTGTTGAAGTCGGTCGCCAGTCGTATCTTTATCTTGTAGAATCCGCTGCCCCGCAGGGTTTCGGTGCTTTCGACATATCCCACAGGTATCCCTTCGGGGAAGTCGTTGGCCAGACCTGAGGTGATGATGGTGTCGCCTTCGAGTATCGGGTAGGTCGACGGTACGTCGAGCACCTGAGCGTAGCGGTAGTCGGTACCTTCCCACACCAGCGAGCCGCTGATGCCGGTTTGCTTCACCTTCACGCTGTTGCGGCTGTCGCTGTGGAGAACCGGCATGATGGTGGCGAAGTTGCGCGTAGTGGCCACCACGATGCCCACGATGCCGTCGGGCGATATCACGGCCATATCGGGCTCGATACCGTGCTGGCTTCCTTTGCCAATCATGATGTAGTTGTTCTGCCCGCTCCACGAGTTCTTTATCACGCGGGCTTCGGTGTAGGAGTATCGCTGACTATAGACGGTATCGTTGATGGTGAAGACGCTGTCGGTGTAGCTGATATACGACTCGGCCAGATGGGCGCGCAGCTGTGCGTTCTCGGCCGCCAGCCGGTCGTTCTCGGCCTTGAGGCCGAAATAGCCGCCGATGCCGTTGATGCCTTTGTACCATCCGCCGGCAACTCCGTTGGCCCATACCGAAATGCGCGAGCTCTGGTAGTAGCTGGTGCGGGCCATCATCACAATCGACGCCACCACCAGCAGCACGAAGAGCACCACGTAGTCGTATTTCTTCAGTATCTCAAATAGTTTCTGCATGGATGAATTTCTCGATAACTCTACGGGTTTCGTCGACGGCGCGCTGGAGGTCGTCGTTGACAATGGTTACGTCGAACATCGGGGCTTGCTTCAGCTCTTCGGCGCTGCGGGCCAAACGTTTGGCTATGCTCTCTTCGCTGTCGGTACCGCGGTTGCGCAGTCGCTGTTCCAGCACCTCGATACTGGGGGGCATGACGAATATCGAGAGAGCGTCGTCGCCGAAGTAGCGCTTGATGTTGCGTCCTCCGTTCACGTCCACGTCGAACACTATCACGCGCCCCGAATCCCAGATGCGGTTTATCTCGCTCTTGAGCGTCCCGTAGCAGGTGCCGGCATACACTTCCTCCCATTCGAGAAACTCGTCCCCTTCCACGCGGCGCATAAATTCCTCGTGGCTCAGGAAGTAGTAGTCCTCGCCGTCCTTCTCCGCTCCGCGGGGTTTGCGCGAGGTGGCCGAGATGGAGAACTCGAAGCAGTCGAAATACTGCATCAGCTCGTGGATGATGGTGGTTTTGCCGCAACCCGACGGTGCAGAGAAGAGTATCGCTTTGCCCATGTTAGAATTTTTTGTCGAATATTTTGCGGAAAGCCTTTACGGCAGCCGTGTTCTCGTCCCATTTGTTCTGTTCGGCCACGCGGTTGACGAAGGCTTCTGCGGTGTCGCGGTCGGCGATGTCGTTCAGCTGCATGATGAAGTCGTTGTAGCCGCGCATGTTGCTGTGGAACAGCTCGGTGATGAAGCTGAATTTGTCGTTGATGTTGATCACCGTACGCAGGTCGTTCACCTTGGGCTCGAGGTTCGAGGGCTGGTTGGCGTTCATACCGAGGCTTTCGCCCAGAGTGCGCACTGCGGGCGCCTCTTTCAGGTAGTCGAGCAGCGAGGCCTGTCCGTGAGTCTCGCTTTTCTGCGGCTCTTCGGCGGGTGCGGGTTCGGCGACGGGTGTGGGTTCCACAATAGGCGCGGGTTCTACTACGGGCTCCACGATTGGCTCAGGTTCCACAACGGGTTCCGGGTCAACGGCGGGTTCCGGCTCGATAATCACCTCGTCGAACAGCAGGCCGTTCTCGTTACCCTCGAAAGCTTCCACCATGTGCGGCTCTGCCGGCTCGGCGGGAGCGGGCTCGTTCGCGGGGATTGCTTCCGGTTCGGGTTCGCTCGGCTGGCTCGCGGGGCTTGTCTCCGGCTCGATTGGCACTACCGGCGCCACCGGTTCGCTTTCCACCTTCTCTTCCACCGCGGGCTGCATAGCGGCGCGGGTGGCCATCATCGTCGACGACAGCAGGTCGTCGTTCGCTCTCTCGTCGCCCTGTTCGGCCAGCCGCAGGGCAGTGTCGTAAAGACCGCGGAGGTTTTCGAGCAGCAGGTCGATGTCGATACGGCTCGTTTTGCCGTTCTCTGCCACAATCCGGTTGGCAACGGCGCAGAGGCGCTGCATGCCCTCGGTCAGTTCTTTGAGTCCCTTTTTCATGTCTTATGCTTGCTTTATTATTCTGATATATCGTCTATTGCACCGCAATAGGCGGTGCGTTTATCGATGTAAAATTACCACTTTTTTTATTAATAGAAGCATCTTCGTTCGAAAAGTTTTCAAACCTCAGCGGTTGAAAACCCGTTGCCCCTTGGTTTTCAGTCATATCCGACCCCTTTCTACCTCTCTTCTCCCATATTGCTCCCTATCAACACCCATACAACTCCGTCTTTTCAACGAAAGCTCAACAATACTTCTACAACACTTCAACGATATTTTATCGTCTATGTATCGTTGAACTATCGTTGAACTATTGTCGAAATGTCGGAGTTAATAGGTAGTTGTATGGTAGAAGAATGGGTGTTGTTTCATGCGTCAGCCGTCCCCTCTCGGTAGTGGATGGTTGGCGCGGTCGACTGGATGAAAATAATTTGCAAAAGTCCGGAAATGTTTGTAAGTTTGCAATGTGGGAATGAAACGACGGGATGGGTTAATGTGTTGAACAACAAACAATAATATGGGAAAGATAACCTTTGATAATGGCCAAGTCTAATAATGTTATAGATAGTAAAAGAATGTTTTGTTTTTATGAAAAATTTTATTGTTAATGTAGTATTGTTGGTGATTTTTGCATTTAACTGTCATTCGCAGGATACGGTGCAGTACATGGACCCGTATTACTGGTTCAACCAACGGAACTATTATGTTGAGCGTTATGGTTTTGTTCCGTGGAATGAAATGTGCTGCCATATGGGGGATTTGGACACTCATTTTGCAGCTAGATACTATACTCCAGAACAAATGCTGATTTATGGAGTGGCCTTCACCGCAGACACACAAGGTTTGTCCATTGATAAATATGATTTCGAGCTGAATTTGGCACAATTGAGGAATGATTCGTTGTTTATTATCGATTCTACACGGTGGAAACCAACCGACGCACGTGTGTTTTTCACTTATTCCATACCAAGCAATGGTACTATACTCGAAAAAACTGTGCCTTGTTTTGAATTGTATTTCGACACTCCCCGGATGGTTCACGATACTTTTTTTGTTGGGCGTAGATGTATTAATGGTGCACATCCGCATCTGTATATGTCATATGATTCATCTAGTTCGTTCTATGTCCAATACCCACATAATCAAATGGCGAACGTTTCTGCATGCGGGATGAATGGATTTGAAACTTTATGGGGTATTTTGTTCCCCATCATCCAACCCAACAGGCATTGCTCTGTCCCTGCTGCTCCCAGGTTGCTTGTGTACAACGCCACCAATACCGTGCGGTTCACATTGCCTTATTCTCCGGAAGACAGCCTAATCCTTTCCGTTGCCCGTTACGGGCAGCCTGCCGATTCTGGCATGATATACCCAGTTACCGATAGTGTGTTCGACTTAGTCATTCCCGATTCCGGACGATATACCGCACAGCTTGGCCGCATCTGTCCGCGTTACGGAGGTATTATACTTCAAAGCGAATGGGGCGCCCCGACAACCTTCCTCATCATGAACAACCTCGCCATCGAGCAGAACAATATCCCAACCTTGGAGGTATACCCCAACCCCACCGACGGGACGGTACGCATCGATGCAGAGGGTATCCGCGAAGTCTGGTGCGTCGCAGCCGACGGCAAACGAACACAGCTGAGTGTTAAGAACGGTCAGGTGTCGCTCAAAAACTACCCCGCAGGCCTCTACGTGCTGGAAATCCAGACCGACGCAGGCCTCTACACCGCAAAGGTGGTGAGGAGATGATGCGAAATGTTAGTTGCTTGATAATTAGTAAGTAATCAGGCGTTAGCGGACATATATTAACGTTTTTTATCATATATTTCTGTCTTATGTCAGGAATTATGTGTATCTTTGCATTTTATAAAAATGCAATTCGGAAGATGAAGAATATTGACTATCATAATGTGAGACGCTGGATGGCGGCACTGGTGGCGATGATGTTGCTGCCGGCCACCCTGCTGCAGGCCCAGCAAAGCGACACTTCGTGCGCCCCGCAGACGCTCCCGTGGTCCACCTCATTCGAGGTGGAGACACGCCTGCCGTCGTGCTGGACGGCGATGGCCGAGGTGTCGGTCTACCCGTTTGTCTATTCCGGAGGGTATGCCTCGTCGGGCAACTATTCGCTGGCCCTCTATGCCGAAGGGACGGGCAGCTGCATGGCGGCCAGCCCGCTGATGGCCTATAGGGCCGATAGCCTGCATGTGGGATTCCACCTCGTGATGAACGACGGCTACGGTCAGCTGCAGGTGGGCCTCGTGGCCGATACAGCCGATACCGCCACGTTTGTGCCGCTGCTCACGCTCGACCTCTCGACGGCCGCTTCCGGATACTATGAGTTCTACACCGACGGCTTCACCGCCGCCGACACTCAGGCGGTTGCCTTCAGGCTCGTGAACGGCCGTGTTACGGTCGACGACCTGGAGGTGGAGGCCGCCACCACTTGTCGCCGCCCGTGGCAGCCGCAAGTGGGCGCAGTTACGCACAACTCCATCGCCCTCTCGTGGGGCTCGCCTGGGGCTGTCGCTCCCGCCTACCTTGTGCGATATATCGCTTCCGATACCGCCTACCAGACGGTATATACCACACAAGTGCTCCTCGGCGGGCTGACCCCTGCGACGGCCTACCGCATCGATGTGGCCGCCCTCTGCAGCGGCGACACCACCGCATGGATGCCTGCCGGAGTGATAACCACCGACGTAGCCTGCCGCCAGCCACTCGTCTTCGAGGTGGAAGCTTCGACGGCATCGGCCGCTGTACTGCATTGGACGCACGACTATGACGGCTATATCGCCCCTACGGCCGCTCGCCTCGCGCTTCAGGATATCACCGCCGGATTGCCGGTAGGCGCTCCCGCAAGCTATACGGGCAGCCATGCTTTCCTCAGCAACCTCACCGCAGGCCACCACTATCAAGCCACACTTCAGGCGATATGCCAGAGTGATACGTCGCTCCCGCTCACCGTCGTGTTCACCCCGCTGGCCGACCCGTGCGTGGAACACGCCGGTACGGTGGCGAGCAGCGTGCTGCCGCTCGGCGGAGCCAACCGCTACAACTATTCGCAGATGCTCTATCCGAAGGCTGTGCTGGCCGGAGTCGACAGCCTCTACGCCATTGCCTTCCGTGTAGAGGAGAACAGGATGACCGTTTCGCGCAGGCTCGACCTCTATATCGGCGCGGTGGCTGACAGCGCGCTTGCGGGCAATGTCTCGTCGGTGCTGCTGACCCACGTGTGCGACAGCGCCGTGATTCCCGCTGGAGCCGAAGGTTGGATGGTGTTCCCGCTGGCAAACCCTGTGGCTGTCGACACCACACAGAACTTCCTGGTGGCCGTACTAGACAATACGGCTATCCCCACAGGCTTGGTGCGCTTCGGTACACATATCGAGCCCTATGGCAGCTCGCTCTACACTTCGTCGCAGACGCTGCCCATCCCGCATACCGACTTCAATATCCCGATGTACTCCCTGTCGCAGGTGGCCGATATCCAGATTTACGGCAACTGCGCTATGAGCGCCTGCCAGCCGCCGGCGGCTGCGGTAACGGCGGTTACCGATTCGTCGATAACCGTAGGCTGGGCCGGCGGTTCCGACAGCATCGCCGTGCGCTACCGCGTCGCGGGAATTGAAGAGATAAACTTCTGGCAAGGGGTGCTCGCCCATGCGGCCACATCGGTTGTTATCGGCGGCCTCAATGCATCGACCCAATATGAGCTGGAGGTGGCTTCGGAGTGCGGAACGGAGACGGTCTTCGGACATCCGTTCACGGCTCTGACCTCATGCGCTACGGTTGATGTGCCGTATTATGCAGGCTTTGCCGATGGCCTCCATCCTTGCTGGACGGGTGGCGAATGGCGAGGGAACAACGGTGTCGGGATTGAGGTGCCGCTGGTGTCGCCCGAAGTGAATGCCGAGCTTTCCACGCTGCAGGTACGTCTCGCTGTGCGTGCAGCCGAACCTTGGGATATCATCCGGGTGGGCGTTACCGCCACCGATGCCGCGCAGGCGGTATGGGTGGATTCGGTTGCTGCTTCGGAAGTTGTAGGCGGAGAATGGGTTGCCTATCTCGACGGATACACGGGTACTGCTCGTCATGTGGTGATACAAGGCACCGCAGGGTTCCTGCTCAGCGAGGCCGTGATTGAGCCGCTCGACGAATGCCTGCCTCCACGTAATATGCATCTGAGCGCAGTTATGGCCACCGGTACCACCCTTTCGTGGAGTGGCACTGCGGGCAATTATCTCGTAACCCTCATGGAGGAAGGCAGCAACGCTATCAGCTCGTGGACAACTGCAGCTAGCCAATATTCCTTCTCGGGTCTTGCACCCCAGACTTCCTATGTGGGCTATGTCAGGAGCCTGTGTAGCGACAACGTGCATTCGCGCCCCGCATGGTTCCGCTTCTCGACGGGATGCGGAAATATTAGCACATTCCCCTACACAATGGGATTCGAGCCGAGCGAGACTTCGCTTGCCTGCTGGACTCCCGTCTATTCCGATCCTGCTTGTGGCATAGCCAACCCGATTATCACAACCACCGACCGCCGCTTTACTGGAATGCAGTCGTTGCGGTTCAGCTCGTACAACAACCTCCAGTCGGGCAACTACGGTCAGTATATCATAAGTCCGCGTATTGTGGCGACCGACAGCATATGGGTTTCGTTCCGATACTACAAAGAGAACTACGACAGCGAACCCTTCCAGGTGGGCTTCTCCACTTACGGCAATGCCGTCTCAGACTTTCTGTGGATGGGTGTGGTCGAACCGCAGGCTGGCCAGTGGATGCAGTACGAGATTGGTTTCCCGGCTTCCACACGCTATGTGGCAATCAACTACATGGGTCAAGGAAACTACTACCTTTATATTGACGAACTTGCCATCCAAGGGCCCGGATGCTCCGCTCCGCAGATTACGATGGTCGACGAACAGGCTGACAATATCACTATCCGCTGGGATGCCACAGGCGACACATCGTATGTGGCTATCACATCGGGTATTTGGCTGAGCAATGTCGAAGGGGAGGCGGTAACCGACGGTGTCTTTACTTTCAGTTCGCTGGAGTCGAGCAACTACTACACCATTGGCGTCCGTAGCCGTTGTCCCGATGGGCATCTTAGCGATTGGACTACCCGACGCGTGTCGACCATTAATCCCAATTGTTTAGCCCCCACCGGCTTGCAGGCCGATACTATCGGATTTACCGATGCCGTCATCTCTTGGACTCCCGATAATGACGGGCAGTTGTGGCAGTTGGCCGTTATCTCTGACGGCGACCTGATTTATCAGAGTGGCCGCCTGTCGGAGCCTAGCTGTATGTTGGTTGGGCTTGACCAGAACATGACGTATAATGTTATTGTGCGTTCCTACTGCAGCGATATTCCTGGCCCGTGGAGCGATACCTTGCAGTTCACGACCGCCGAGTGTATGCCCGTGAGCGATTTGGAATATGAGAGGATAGATTTCCGCACGGTAGTCATCTCTTGGACCGAGGCTCTGGTAACCACCGGCTATTGCCGCTTGGAATATGGCCCTCAGGGATTTACCCCCGGTACGGGTAGCGTTATACAAAGGGCAAGGACACCGTTCCGCCTAGAGTATCTCGACCCGTATACCGATTATGACGTATATGTCCGAAACCATTGTGAGGCCAATGTGCAGAGCGACAGTATCGCTTTCATAAATGTCCCCAACGGGGTTGGTATTGACGATGCCCCCGATATAGCAGGTATATCCATTTATCCCAACCCGGCCGAGGGAGATATCACCGTCAGCGTCGACACTCCTGTAATGCTTAATGTTATGGATATCAGCGGCCGTGAGGTGATAAGCCCCGTTTATGTCGTATCGTCGTATGTGATTTCTCATGCGACCCTCCCGACGGGCACCTATTTCGTCCGCCTCACGTGGAAGGATTCCACCGTTGTCGGCAAGTTGATAGTTAAATAGGTATATATACAAAAAAGAGAGAGGGGGTCTCAATCGAGACCCCCTCTCTCTTTTTGTTTGGCTCTGTGGGCTTAGCCCTCTACAATAGCACCAGTGGGGCAGGCGCCAGCGCAGGTACCGCAACTAACGCAAGCGTTCTCGTCGATCTTGTAGATGTCGCCTTCGCTGATAGCTCCAACGGGGCACTCGTCGATGCAGGTGCCGCAAGCAACACAGATGTCAGTGATTTTGTAAGCCATTTTGTTTCTGTTTTTTAGGATTAATATTGCAATATTTTTTGCTCTTAAAGCGATTGCAAAAGTACTAACTTTTTACGACATGGCAAAATAAATTCACTATTATTGGTGAGTGGATATTCTGCGGCTACTGTTTATCAATATGTTGCGAACGGGAATTCTTTGCTCCAATCCAGTAGCCGCCACCTAGAATGATGGCTATTAGTGCCAACAGAATACCGATGGAACGGATTGTTGTGCTGTCTATGCCTTCAATGATTACCTGAATGATGCAAGCAAGCTATTGTTATAATGGTAAAAAACCATACGATGATACATTGGAAGATGCGCCACATCGTACCCCACACACCGTAGCCGAACAGCTGCTGGAAGGTGATGTGCATGTATAGTGGTATGAATATAAAGAACCAGCCGCTGACGTTACGAGATAATATTATCGACAGCAAGATCAGCGTGCTTAGGAATATCTGGATAAAGACCCCTTCGGGCAGGGTATGGCCGGGATGACGCGGTGCGTGGTGGAACAACACCCATGTGGGCGGAATCATGAAAATGGATAGTGTCAGCATGGCCCAGGCCGGGTGGGTGAGTAGCCAAATCAGTGCATTGACGGAGTAAAGTGCATCGCTGCCTAAAGATTCGTGCACGGATAGTTTAATCGATTCGGTATCGATTGGGGGTATGCCAAGCAGTTGTTTTATAATGGCGTAGAAGACTCCCGTCAGAAAGAGCAAATTCACCGGCGGGTAGCTCGCCTGACGCTTCCCGCTGATATATTCGCCTATAAGGTAACCCGGGCGCCAGAGTAGTTGCCACAAAGTGTAAGGAAGAGAACGCGAGTCCAATCCCCACACCTTCATAATATTCTTCCACACCCACCGCCAAGTGATGCGTCCTCTACCGGCCGTTTGTCCGCATACGGGGCAATATTGCCGGTAAAGGTGTTACCGCAGCAGTGGCAGGTGTAATCGCCCAGATTGTCGGTCGACCATGAACGGCCTTCTTTCTGCCACTTCCTGAAGCGTTGGTATTGTTCTTTTGGGTTCAATGTCTACTTACGAATGACAACGGCATTGGGGTATTGGGCGAGGTTGAGTTTGAAGTAGCTGTCTTTCAGACCAACGCGAATCTTGGTGATAGTCATGGTTACTTTGGCACCGCGGGCGCTGGAACGTATCTCGCGCATGGTGTAGTTCTTGGCCGATATCTTGACGGTGATACTTTTTACTTCGTTCGACTTATCCTTAGGCTCACTGAAGGTTATCTCGTAGTAGCCGTCTTTGAGTTTCATCTTGGCTTTTTTGTAACTCTTGTCAAGGTCGAGTTGGAGGTATTCTTCGCTTTTCTTGCTATTGTCGTGGGTGATGAAAATAGTGTCCTTTTTGGTGTCGTGTTTGATTTCCCATGATTCGGTACCGTCGAAGCCTTCTTCACTCAAAATATCGACCCCCATCATCTTGGTGGAAAAGAGGTTGCGGCTGAGGTTTCCTTTCTTGGCGACGACAAGGTGTATCTTCATCGTTATGGGCCCCATTCCGGTTTTAATGTCCATCTCGTATTCGAGGCCGGAGGGGTTGACCATTGCAGCACGGCAGTGGTCCATCACGTCGGTTACTTCGGCTGGTATCTGTGCCCGTACGCCGACGATGCCTAAGAGCATAGCAATCAGAAGAAAGGCTTTTCTCATATATTGTTTGATTATCAATTATCAGTTAGAATATCAGTGCCAACAGCACCCAGAGCCAGTGGGCGGCAATGCCGGCGCAGAGACCACCGATGGTGTGGGCTCCGATGGCTTTGCCGATAAGTTTACGGTATCCGAGGGAGTCGAGCATGGCGGTATGGGTAGAGAGGTATCCGCTCCAGCACATTCCCATGGCGGTGAAGACGGCAATGGCGTTGTTATTGATGATACCCATAGCGTCGAAAGTAGGGACCAGACCGATGGCTGCGCCCACAGCACCTAAAGCAGTGATGGGGAAGCCCACAAGAGCACCGCTTTCGAAGCCGAAGAGCCAGTAGAAGACAAAGTTAATCTTGTCAGCCAACCAAGTGATTACAGGCACACCTTCGTATGCCTTGCCCAGATATTCGCCGTTCTCGCCTGCAGGTCCGAAGGTGAGCATCATGACGATGGTGGATATGCAGAGCACACCGGGGATGATGGCTACTCCGATACCTACACCGCTCTTGCCACCATCGAGCATTGCATTGAGAAAGCGCTGGAAGGCGTTGCCCTCGCTTTTGAACGAGATGTTCTGTTCGGTTCCTTCCTCCTCGGTAACGGGGCTGTCCATCTCGGGATAGCTCTTAAGTGTGAAACGCTGCATGAGGCGGGTGCTGATGATACTGCCAATGATGGCACCCAGCAGGCCCACCAAGGCACCACTACCGTAGCCCTTGCCGGTCATGCAGGCAATGACTACTAGGCCCATACCGAAGGCGGTACCGAAGTTGGTGAGGGAGACGAGCTGGTATTTCTTGAAATAGCGGGCGAAGTTATTGTCTTTGGCCAGCGAAATAATTGCGGGATTGTCGCTCAGGAAGGTCATCACAGCACCCAGGGCGGCCACGCCGGGAAGGTTGTAGAGCGGCTTCATCAGCGGGCGCAGGATATTTTCCATCAGGCGCACCACACCGAACTCCGTGAGCAGCTTCGAGATGGCACCCATAAGCACACAGATGGCCATGATGTAGAACACCGTCTCGAGCAGCAGACTATAGGCCGTTTGCATGAAGGTGTTGAGCATATTGGGCAGCGTCATTCGGTAGGCCAGGAAACCGAAGAAGCCGAAGAACAGCACAAGGAAAATCAATGCCTCGAGGCTTCGGCTGGTGGTGAACTTCATCCGGCGCGGCTTGCCGTTCGGCTTGTTTGGGTCGGTCTCGTGGTGGCGGAACACCTGGAACGGGTCGACCACCGAAAGCATAGTGTTCAGCAGGTTGCGGTTGTGTTTCTCTTCCATATTCTTTACTCCTTACTTCTTGAACAATTTGAAATAATCCATCGTCCAGGTCGCACCGATGTTGAAGTTCCAGGCGTCGTCGGTCTTTGCGGCACCGGTAGTCTCGTCGGTATAACTGTCGGTCATGCGGCAGCCATAGATGTGCAGACGGACGTTCTTCTGCTTGTTGGGGAACCACTCGAAACCGAGACCGTAGCGAGCAGTGGTGTGTCCGGCCTTGAGTTGGTGGTCGAGCGACACCGACGACCCCAGTGTAACGTTCGATTTGTTCTGCTCGTACATTCCCTTGATGAAGATGTTGAACTGCGGTGTGAAATAGTAGTTTGCACAGCTCACCACGCCGAAGTTCTTACCCCAATCGTCAATCGAGAGGGCGTGGTGCATAAGGTCGACGTAGAGGTCCCACTTGTCGAAAATCAGTTTGTTACCGATCATCGTCATGTTCAGGTAGTTGTTCCACTTGTATTCCACCATCGACGTGCTCCACAGTGTGTGCCAATGGCCTATGTTGCCGGCCCAGTAGAGGTTGTAGGCCACCAAGCCTGCGTCGTAGTTGAGGTTGTTGTAGTTCACATACGGCGAGTTGCTCACCTGCGCCACCAACGTATGGTTGCCGTCGTTGCTTATCCAGGCACCGCTGGCGGCCAGCTGGAAACAGTAGATGTTGCGCCAGAGGTTGGTGGGGAAATAAACGTCGATGGGCGATGCATCATATTCGAAACCGCCCAGGGCCATAGCGTCCTTACCGAAGCGCAAGCGCCAGTTCTGCGAGGGCCTATAGTCGAGATAGATGAAATCCGTGTTGTCGAAGAAGGTAACCGTACCGGGATTGGCCACGATGCGCTGCTTGAAATAGTAGCTGAACCCTCCACCGAGCTCACCGCCGAGCATGAAGTTGAAATACTTCCCGTGGAAGCCGAGGTTGGGGGTCGAGTCGGTGGTGGTGTACTCGCCGTCGGCGCGCACTTCCAGTTTTAGTTTGTTGATAAGGCCGTGCTCTTCCTGTGCCGTCAGCGGTGCGGCCGCCATTGACAGGACTATGGCCATAAGTGGTATCAGTTTTGTTTTCAAAGCGTTGTCTTTTTTGCTTGTTTGTTAATCGAAATGCAAAGATACGTCTTTTTTTATAAATGGCCGTTTTATTTTACGGCCACTATCTTTCGTGCCGCGCACCCGTCGGCTTGCAGCAGGTAGATGCCCGTAGATGGAAGTTTAAGGGTGGGGTGTTGGCTGTCGGTGGCCGACAGCAGGCGGCCCGTGATGTCGAATAGTCTCACTGTCCGTCCGTCGGGATTACCCACGGTGAGGGTCAGCCCCTGCAGGCTGTACGACAAGCCGTCGCCGATTGTTTCCACGATTCCTTCTGGTGTCTGCAGCAAGCCGCGGATGGCCCAGGTGTAGTAGCCCACGGTCGTGGTGTCGATATGTTGCCAACCCTCGTCGGTCTTCACCCACGAGCCGTCGTCCACGCCTGTACATGGACTGATAGCCTGGGTGTAGAGCATGCCTTCTGTGCTGAAGGTTATCCAGAGCGGCTGTGTGGCATCGAGCGGTATGGGTTGCTCCAGAACCGAGGTGCGCCAGTCGCGGCAGGTGAGCGTAAGGGTCTCGTCGTAGACGGGCGTGGTGGGCTCCTCTCCTAGGTAGATGCGCAAGCGGTAGTCGCCGGTAGTGTAGACGAAGTTCTCAACCGCCCGTAGGCTGCTTCCAGCCGTGATGAGCGAAGTCGGGATACGGATGCCCCATTCGGCATGCGCCAGCGTCGGAACGGTGTCGAAATTCGGCACTGAGTTGGAGCAGTATGCCAGAGTGTCGGTGCTGAGCGGCACAAAATAGGCTGTGTCGGCATAGTCGATGGTGGGATAGTAGAATATAGGGTTGGCTGTATTGCCGCTGGCCCAGTGCGAGAAACGGTAGCCCGGCTTGGGATGGGCGCGCAGGAACACGCGGTCGCTGCTTACGCTGTAGGTTCCGCTGCCGCTCACCGTTCCTCTCGACGGGTCGGCCGACACCAGCGCCACTGTCGAGAGCGAGTCGTTGGGTGTGATGGGATACATGCCTATCAGGGCTCCATTAATCTCGTTGAACGGCAGATCGCCGTAGTTGGGGTAGTTCCTGCAAATCAGGTTCTCGAGGTTGAAATAGCCGTCGCAGGTGCCACCCCAGCCCCAGTTGATGTGGAAGCGGAGGTCGTTGTCGTAGCCATCAACCACAAAGGCGTGGGGAGTCAGCGGGCCGGTGCCGGTGTAGAGCACCGGGCGCCCTTCGTCGAGTTCGTGGGCGATGAGTGCCACCCACTCGGCGTCGCTATAGCCATCCTTGAAGGCGAAATACATGCCGGGATTGTAGTAAAAGTGGTTCTCAAGTCCAAGTTCGGCAGAGAAACGGGAGAGCATGCCGCCCGAATGTTCGTAGGCTCCGCTCCCGCTGGCGGTATAGTGCATATTCATCGAAACACCCACTTCGTAGCAGAGCTTGGCCACAGCGGCGTTCTGCTCTGGTGAACTATAGCTGTTGAGGCGTATCGGCATGTTGTCCCAGTCGTAGTACGACGAGTCGTAGTTGACCTGCAGCACTCCGTATTGCTCTGCGTCGTAACTGTGCGAACCACGTCCGTGGACGGGGTGGCGCCAGTAGCGCATAATCTGCGATGTGGCGGTTGCTGTACATCCTGTTACAGAACGACCACTGCCTGCTGAATCGTAGGGACAAGCGTTGTTGTAGAATGGTTGTTGCGACCATTTTGTGGTCAGAAGAGGTTGTACGGATGAGGTTTTGCGGTTTTGTCGGGTACCTTTCAGCAGGCCGTTCCACTCCTCGGCTACAGCCTCCGACTGCGGCTGCCCGTTTGACTTAGCGTAGGAAATCTCCTGCTGGTAGCCTTTAATCCAGTCGGCTATATGACTAGGCATCCCCTCGATGATGAACGGAGCCTCATGTGAGTAGCCCAGCAGGGGCCGCACGCAGTCGTCGGCCGAAAGTAGCACGAACCCAATGCCGTCGTTGCCGACAAAGAGGTAGCACTCGGTCATATGCGCCGGAGTGGCATCGACAACCTCCTTCGCCAGCAACCTTGCGGCGATATTGGCGGCTGTTGTTTTGTCAACGGGTTTTGCAAAAGCTACCGAGGAAGACCCTACAAGTATTATTGCTAGAATGATAAGTAGGCGTTTCATATATGTATGTGTTTACAATTCTTTTACCGGGAATTTGAAATAGGTGTCGGGATAGGGTTCGTCCTTCAGGGTGAAGTGCCACCATTCGCAGTCGTAAGGCTTGAATCCGTGGGCGAGCATCACCTCGCGGAGCAGCATACGGTTTGCAAATTGCTGGGCCGTGATTGTGTCGTTCTCGCGGTAGGTGCCGCTCTCGGGGTCGCCTCCACAGTCGGGATGACTCTCGCGGCCGAACCAGTCGAAGGTGCCGCCCATATCCACTTCCTTCTCCGTACGCATGTCGAAGAGGGTGAGATCGAGCGTCGAGCCGCGCGAGTGGCCGCTCTTGGTGGCTATATAGTCTTTGATGAAGAGGCTGTCCTTGCTCTCGTTCGGGTAGAAATATGGCTTCATCAGAGTGTCATTCAGGTCTTTACCCCAACGCACGAAGTGGTCGACACCCATTTGCGGACGGTAGGCATCGTAGATTTTCAGGCGGTAGCCGCGATTCTTAAGATCGTCGCTCACAGCACGCAGGCTGTCGGCAGCCCGTCGGGTGAGGAGGGCTGTGGGCTGGAGGTAGCCGTCGATGCGGGTTCCGACAAAGTTATATGTGCCGAAATAGCGCACCTCGAGTATTGCATCGGGCACCACGTCGGTGATGTTCACGAAGTCCGACGACTCCATCTCAGGCACTATGGCCTTGTTGCTGCACGAAACGGCCGCCGCCACTAAGGCCAGTGCCGCCATCATTAGCAAAGCTTTCTTTTTCATGGTTTTATTGTTATTCTGTTGTCTTTGTTATCGTTAACAGTAATTTAACAATGACACTACACCTTATCTACACCCATCGTTCTTCGATACTTCTTCGATAGTTCTTCGATAGTATTTCGATTCAAATCGAAGAACTATCGAAGAACTATCGAAGAAGTATCGAAGAACTATCGAAGATATGTGGTAGTTGATAGGGTGAAGATGCATAGAATCCGGGTGTTATGTTCGTTGTTTGTTGCTTTGTGGTCTTTGGATGGGTGTAATTATCTAAGCAACAGTACGTTGCCTACTTCGACGGCGGCATTTTGCAGCGGGTCGATGGTGTGATAGACGAGTTTCCAGACGTAGTTGGCCTGCAAACAGAGGGTGCCGTCCTTGCGGCGGCCGTCCCATTCGAGCTGTATGTTGCCGTCGGAGGTAGTTGCCTCAGTTTGGTATATTAGTAGGCCTTCACGGTTGTAGATGAAGAGTTCGGCCGAGCGGATACCTTGTCCCACAATGATGAAGTGCTGATTGTTGTCGCGCAGTGGTGTGAAGACGTTGGGCGCGAAGATGGAGACGCGATTGATGGGGATGAGGCGGATGGTGGTATCGGCACATTGGCCGTTGAACACGCGGAGGGCAAGATTCAGGGTGTCGCGGTCGGGGGCGGCCAAATGGTGCAAATGCCAGCTCGACTCGTCTTGGAGCAATCCGTTGATATACCAGCCTCGAGTCCAAATGTCGGCATCTGTCGGGTGGAGGCTTCGAGGTGCTTCTACCGA
>JAEEGL014584881.1_pt1 | contig 28337 bp, 31 predicted proteins | sample 9134231 | NCBI WGS metagenome assembly JAEEGL01 (sample SAMN16246548, study PRJNA631951) | gut metagenome | biome: gut microbiome; feature: rumen; material: fiber-attached | host: Bos | place: Iran: Karaj | collected 2018-10
GTCGGGGCGACAGGATTCGAACCTGCGACCGCCTGGTCCCAAACCAGGAGCGCTACCGGACTGCGCTACACCCCGAGGGGAATTATTATTTTATGATGCCTTGTTCAACAAAGACTTTTTTGAGCACCTGAACACCCTGCTCCACCTGCTCTTCAGTATGGGTAGCCATAAGGGCGAAACGAACCAGCGTGTCTTGTGGCGCGCAAGCCGGCGGGATGACGGGATTGATGAACACTCCATTATCGAATGCCAGTTTGGTGACCACAAATGTTTTTTCCACATCGCGAACATAGAGCGGAATGATGGGACTCTCTGTATCGCCAATCTCGAAGCCTTCCTCACGGAAGCGATGCAATGCATACTTGGTGGTTTTCCACAACTTCTCGATTCTCTCAGGCTCAGCCTTTATGATGTGAAGTGCCTCCTGTGCGGCTGCTGTGGCTGCAGGTGTGTTTGAAGCACTGAAAATATAAGTACGGCAGGTGTGACGCAGGTAGTTGATGGTATCGAAATCGGCTGCAACAAATCCGCCGATACTTGCGAGACTCTTGCTGAATGTGCCCATGATGATATCAACATCGTCGGTTAGACCGAAATGGTCGCACACTCCCCTACCCTGTTCTCCGAATACACCCAAGCCATGAGCCTCGTCGACCATGATGGCGACATTCTCATATTTCTTCTTTAGGCGTACTATCTCAGGGAGATTTGCCAGGTCGCCTTCCATTGAGAAGACACCATCCACCACGATGAGTTTCACCACATTGGGTTCACAGGTTTGGAGGATTCTCTCCAAGTCGCCCATATCATTGTGGCGGAACTTAAGCTGCTTTGCGAAAGAGAGTCTTCTGCCGTCGACAATGCTCGCATGGTCGCGCTCATCACAGATGATGTAATCCTCCCGTCCACAGATGACAGCCAGCACACCGGAGTTGACAAAGAAACCTGTAGAGAAGCAAAGAGCGTCGTCTTTATGCTCAAACTCTGCCAGTTCTTTCTCAAGTTGGACATGCAGGTCGAGTGTACCATTCAGGAAACGGCTTCCCGCACATCCTGTGCCATACTTATCAGTGGCCTTTTTAGCAGCCTCAATGATTCTTGGGTCGCCGGTAAGGCCTGTATATGCATTTGAACCAAACATCAACACCTTGTGGCCTTCCATCTCCACCTCTGTGCCTTGTTTGCCAGAAATAGCCCTGAAATAAGGATAGACCCCCTTCTCCATATAGATCTGCGGGTCACGATATTTTTTGAATCTATCTTGTAGAAGTCCCATTATTTGTGCTTCAATTTGATTCCGTTCAATTCTTTTAGGCTGCAAAGGTATAAAAAATGTCTTAAATACCACACACTTTTCCAAAGAAAAAAAATAAATGAATGAAAAAAAGGGGAAAACACGAGAAAAATGTTCGAAAAAGGAACTAGAAGAAAGATTTTTTAACAAATTCTGCCATGATTGAAGATGACAGGACGAGGCATTGGGAGCTGATGGCTCGTTGACCGTGCACGCCTCATGAATATTATTGTTTATGAAAAACTATAATAATCATATGAGATATGAGTAACTTCTGCAGCTCGGTATCAATATACAGCTGATATTATCATACAGCTGATATTAGCCAATACGACTATATTATACAGCTATATTATTATAAGGTGTAGGTTTTTACTAGAGAACTACCACATCATGATGCGGAGTTCAATCATAAATGTTCTGAGGTAGGGATAGAGTCATGTGGAGTTGTAGCCGGTGAAGAGAAATGAGAACGGAAAGAGTGTGGAGGTGGACAAATGTATACAAAAAGGTAGAAAGATGTATTAAAGTGGCTTGGCAATTCGTTATTTTCTACAAAAAGTGCTACATTTGCAACATTATGATATCATTCGAAAGCGATTACAACAATGGAGCCCATCCCGAAGTGCTGCGCCATTTGTTAGAGACAAATGAAGTCCAGACCCTTACCTACGGTTTTGACGAATACAGCCAGTGTGCAGCCGGGAAGATACGTGACGCCTGCGAGAGTCCTGATGCCGCCGTGTATTTCCTTCCAGGCGGCACCCAGACCAATGCCACAGCCCTTGACGGCATGTTGCGCTCGTATGAGGCAGTGATTACCCCTGAGACCGGGCACATCAACGTGCATGAAGCCACCGCTGTGGAATTGTCTGGTCACAAGGTGATTGGCCTTCCCTCACATGAAGGCAAACTCGACGCCGCTGAACTCAGACATTTCATGGAAGTGTTTGAAAACGACGAGAGCCGCGACCACATGGCGCAGCCCGGTGTAGTGTATATCACTTTCCCCACAGAATACGGCACCCTTTATACCGCCAAGGAACTGAAAGACATTTATGACACATGCCAGCAGCATGACCTCCAACTCTTCGTTGACGGAGCGCGTATGGGATACGGAGTGATGGCGGACGGTAACGATGTGGACCTGCCCTACCTGTCACGCCATTGCGATGCGTTTTACATTGGCGGCACCAAAGTAGGCGCATTGTGCGGTGAGGCCCTTGTCTTCCCGCGCGGCAATGCCCCCCGCCAATTCTTCAGCATCATCAAGCGCCATGGCGCCCTTATGGCCAAAGGCAGAGTTATCGGTGTGCAGTTTGACGCCCTGTTCACCGACGGACTCTATTATAAGATTTCCCGCCACGCCATTGAGATGGCCTACCAGATGAAGCGGATGATGCAGGAGAAAGGCTACCAGTTCTATCTCGACTCACCCACCAATCAACAATTCGTGGTTCTGCCCAATGACAAAATGCATGAATTGGAAAAGAATGTGTCATTCATCCACTGGGAACCCCTCGATGAGCACCACACTGTGTGCCGCTTTGTGACCAGTTGGGCAACAAGTCAGGCAGACCTTGAAAAGCTGAATGCACTGCTTTAACGAAAAAGACAATCTACTAATCTACAAATCAATAAAAAGGAATGAAAAAAAAAATCATCCTCATCGCCACATTAGCAATGGTCACCCTTTTGGTCACGGCCCAAAATCAGCGCCGTCCCATGAAGCGTGACCCCTTCAAGACCGACACCATGATGGTGCACGACCCCGTGATGGCCTACGAAGACGGCACCTACTACATCTATGCCACCGGCATGGGCATACAGACAGCCACCTCGCAGGACAGAAAGACCTGGACCGTGTATCCAGAAGGATTGATTAAGGACATCCCGGAATGGACACATGACTCCGTGCCCGGTTTTGAGCGCCACATCTGGGCCCCCGACATCATCCGCTGGCACGGCAAATGGTGGCTCACCTACAGTTGCTCCACCTTCGGCAAGAACGGTTCCGCCATCGGATTGATGAGCAACACCACCCTGCGTCCCGACGCACCTGACTACCACTGGGAAGATCTTGGCTGCCTTATCTGCTCGAAGGAGAACCGCGACAACTGGAACGCCATAGACCCCAACATCGTAATAGACGACAACGACCAGGCATGGATAATGTGGGGCTCGTTCTGGGACGGCATTCAGGTGGCTCCCCTTCAGGAAAGCGGTAATACATTGAAATTAGGCAGCAAGCCCAAGACAGTGGCCCGCAGACATGTACCGGGCAGCCCGAGCGCCGAACCCAATCCCACGTCGCAGTATGCCGGCAAAAACGCCATTGAGGCTCCCTTTGTGATGAAGCATGGCGGCTACTACTATCTGTTTGTGTCGTGGGATTACTGCTGCCGCGGCAGTAAGAGCAACTACCGTGTAGCTGTGGGAAGGAGCAAGAATGTTGCCGGTCCCTATCTTGACAAATCCGGCATCAACATGCTTTATGGCGGCGGCGACATCATAGCCGAGGGCGACAAGAAAGAATATGAGGCCATGGGCCACTGCTCCGCCTACACGATGAACGGCGAAGACCTGTTCCTCTGCCATGGCTACAGTGTGGAAAAAGGCGGAGCCTCGCTATTGGTGGAGAGGAAAATACGCTGGACACCCGACGGTTGGCCTGTGCTGGAACGTCCGTCTGCAGCCCAAGGTCAGGGAAATTATGAAACCGATGTGTTCAAGACCAAAAGCGGCAAGACCGTCAAATTCCATGCCCTGATGCACGCCAGCATCCGTGTGGAGTACGACGGCAAGGATATTGAGATTGACCCCTGTGCTAAATTAGGCAACCGGACTGTGGACTACTCACTGATGCCCAAGGCCGACTATATCTTTGTGACCCATGAGCATGGAGACCACTATGACGCAAAGACCATCGGACTGCTGTCTGGCGAGCGTACCCAATTGATTATGAACCAGAGGTGTGCCGATATGTATGGCTCGGGCAAGGCGATGAAGAACGGCGACAAAATAAAGATTGCCAAAGACATCACCGTGGAGGCCGTTCCGGCATACAACACGACAGAAGGGCGCCAACAGTTCCATCCCCAAGGGCGAGACAACGGCTATATCCTGACCATCGACGGCCTACGCATTTATATCGCCGGCGACACCGAGGACATCCCTGAGATGGCCACCATCAAAGACATCGACATTGCCTTCCTTCCCTGCAACCAACCTTTCACCATGACACCGGAGCAACTGGTGAGAGCCGCCAAGGCAATCAAGCCCAAGGTGCTATTCCCCTACCACTACGGGCAGACAGACGTAAGCACCATTCCGTCACTGCTGAAAAAGGATGGTATAGATGTGAGAATCAGACATTACGAATAACACTGCGTCAAGAACTGCGTATCACGGTTATTATGTTTACCGATTTAAGCATAATAACCGTGATATCTGAATAATTATTTGTTAAACAAACCCATCTCTATCTCAAGCACCCGAGTAATTTCAAAACAAATTTGTTTGCGTGAGTAATATTTACTCGTCTCTTTCAAATCTATTACGTCGAACGTCTCCACCAGAGACTGTTTTTCAATACTCCAGATGTCGAGATAGTATCGCATAAACATGTATTCGTCGGATACTCCCGTCACATAAAAAGGTTTTTCCTTTGTCCCGTCACCCGTTTTGGCAATAGTGTTGAGAATCCTTTGCATGCGGTTGTAATATACCTGACCTTCATCGAGAGTCACTTTAGAAGGGCCTTTTGATTCTTTCAATATGTTACTGATTGAAAACGCAGCATGATAAAGACCTTTTAGACTCATGGGGTTCTTTTTAAGCAAATCCTTTGCCCCGGCAAGGCATTGCTCATACTTTTTTTCGTTCATCAGTTTGTCGAGATCAAGAGCCTCTTCAAATTCTGTAAACGGAGTGAGATAAGACTGTCCATAGTATGCCAGTATACGCTCATTCCACGTCAAAGTGGTGTCGATTTTACTCGCCGACATCCTTGCCACAAGATCCTTTATACGTTGCGGGGCTTTGTCGGCCACTTCCTTTATTTCTTTCCAGTTTACCGGAATGATTTCACGCTCTTTCTGTGCCCACATTGTAAAAGGCAAGAGAAGCGGAAGTAAAAAAGCAACAAATATCTTCTTCATAATCGTAAATTGTATTATTGTTAGTTTTTTGCAAAAATAGATAAAAGAGACAGCAAAAGCAAAAAAACGAGTACGATAATAATACGATAATTCAATCTGACGCGTCAAGTTGGCATTTCCCCACAACAAAACATTAACAATTGTTACGAAGGAGGCTGTTTCTGAAACGATTTAATTAAAATTAAGTTTGAAAAAAAAGGATTCACACAAATAAGATTAAAAAACAAGGTGAAAAAAAAGGCTAATCATACTTTTTAGTATTTTTGCATCACCATCACCTTAGAATATGCCGGGAAGAAGAACAATCAGTGGACTACTCATCCTATTGTCGCTCATCATAGAGTCGGCAGTCATGAGTCATGCCCAGACCAGGTGTGTGATAGCCGACATGGAGACCCGAGTGCCCATCAGGAATGTCAAGGTGTTCACCAACCGCGGTGATGTTTTCGTTACCGACTACACCGGTCAACTGAATATCGGGAAAAGCTTTGAGAGCGCCACCATCAGCCATGTGAGTTACCTGGAGACCAAGGTAAACAGAGAAGCGATGAAAGACACCCTCTACCTGCTGCCAAAGGAAAACGACCTGAGCACCCTCTACGTATGGGGAAAAGACCGACAGATGATAAAAGCACTGGTGGCAAGCGCCACGTCCAACCTGTCAGCGTTTGCCCCGCCAAAAGGAGTAGCCTCCTTTGATTTCTTTGAAATGTTCAGGAAGAAACCCCTCAATAAGAAAACGAGGAAGAAGAATGAAGAGTTGCTGAAGAACTGGGACGAGCTGTATGGCAAGGTGGAAGAAAAAGAGACCACAAAACCAGCCAACAAAGAAGATGCGGCAGGTATTGGTGAAGGAAGAAAAGAGGGAGAGAACGAAAAATAATTTGGGTTGAAATAATATCAGATAATACAGACGGATTAAAGCTGGATGATTTCGCCCTCCTTGCGGAAACCGCTTGAAGTGAAGATTGCCACGACGCGGTCTTGCTCATCGGTGATGCGCACCTGCGCGAAAGGCATACGCCGGTGGTTGACAATCTCCTGTGCCTCGGCATAGACATATCCGGAGGCAACCGGTCTTACAAACGTGATTTGAGACGAGGTGGAGAAAGTAAGCGTAAGATGACTGTTAACCGCCGCCGCGAAGGCCAAGTCGGCCAGGGTGAAGAGCGCTCCACCCTGGCAAACATCTCCCCCATTAAGATGTTTTTCGGTAATCAGCATCCGCGCTTTGGCATAGCCCTCACTCACTTCCAGCAACTCGACGCCTGCAAGCAGTGCGAAGCGGTCGCGGAGGAAAAAATCTTTTAAAGTGCCCATTTTTTTTTTGAAACGTTCACATCCTACGTTCTACATGTCGGGAGAAGACTGTGCGATTTGCTGAATCTCACCTGATGAGAAAGAGAATTCCTCCTGATTGTCAGTGCCAACCAAATTATAGCGGTAGACAAGTCCATATCCCGCCTTGCACAGTATATTGAGCAAAGACTGAAGCGAAGGGTCACCCATTAAGAACAAATTTTTGGCATTTGCTTTCATACTAGGTATTTGCGCCCTTAAATAGTCAAGAGATACTGATTTGGCATCTAATTCATAAAGATAAACAGCATTGTTACCCTCAGCCCTAAAATCGATGAGCTTGGTCAACTCATCGACCTGCATGGGCAACTGCAACCTTGTGAGCTCTAACTGGTTTTCAAGCATCATAACAGCCAATTTCTTCTCGTCGCCAGAAAAAGTATTACTCATCTTTTCCAAATCTTCGTGAGAGATGAGCAAATTCAATGGCTCATTTGAAGATTTGGAATGATAGATATATCTCAAATCGACCTTTTCAGCCAACAAAGCGTTGAGAGTTTTCTTGTCTTTCAAGAAAGAGAACATTATGCCCTTTTTCATGGCCTCGGTATTTTGCCTCAGTTTGGGAAGATTCACAAGATGGTCATCCACCACGGCATCATAGACCACTGTATTGCCCTCGAGCGACACCTTTGTTATATTGCCCATCAATCCAAGACTGATGGGGCAACGACTGTTGGTGTCATCGACTATACTCTGCAAATCACCTGCCCGACGGCAAGAGGATAAGGAAACCACTATAATAATGAATGCCGCAACAAGCAGCAACGGATTGATAGAATATTTTTTCATGACAGTATATTTTGACGCACAAAATTATAAAAAAAAACAGAACGGTCATCAGGAAAGAAAGAAAAAGCAAATAGATTGTGAAATAATATCACTAACTTTGCAAAAGAGAGGCATTGGAGAGCCGTTTCACCAAGATTGCCACACGGTGAAAGACCAGTATCCGACAAAAAACAAGCTCAACAAAGCAAACTCCACCCCAAGGCAGAAGGAAACACCCATTTAAACCAAACCCATGAGAACAACACTGATACTGACGGGCAAAACCACAGACAAGCATATAGCCGCGCTCACCGAGGAATACATCGGCCGCATAGGGCACTACATGCCCTTCACTGTGACGGTGATACCCGAGCTGAAGAACACAAAGAACCTGACGGAAGAGCAGCAGAAAGAACGCGAGGCCGAGCTGATACTGAGACAGGTGCAGCCACAGGACTATCTTGTGCTGCTCGATGAGCACGGCAAGGAACTGCGCAGTGTGGAACTTGCCAGATGGCTATCGCACAAGCAGCAGACCTGCCGCCAACTGACTTTGGTGATAGGCGGCCCGTATGGTTTCGCGCCTTCTGTATATGCCCGTGCACAAGAAAAGATCTCACTCTCGCTGATGACATTCTCACACCAGATGGTGCGCCTTATACTGGCCGAGCAGATATACCGAGCCTGCACCATCATAAAAGGAGAACCCTATCACCACGAATGAAGGGAAGCGAAAGGAGCGGAGAAATCGGAGGAATCAGAGGAATCGGAATAATCGGAGAAATCGGAATAATCAGAGGAATCGGAATAATCAGAGGAATCGGAATAATCGGAATAATCGGAATAATCGGAGTAATCAGAGTAATCGGAATAATCGGAGCAATCGGAATAATCGGAGGTTGGGGATTTTGAGGGATGCTATTTTTTCTGGTGGAGGAGAGCCTCGGGGCCGAGCATGGCCACAAGTTCCTGATAGATGCGCTGGACGGGAAGCCCCATCACATTGAAATAGCTTCCAGAAAGCCCTGTCACCCCGATATAACCAATCCACTCCTGAATGCCATAGGCACCAGCCTTGTCGAACGGACGATAATGCTCCACATAATAAATAATCTCGCTCTCGGTAAACTCCTTGAAAGTGACATGAGAGGTGACAGCAAACTTCCGCTGCTCGCGGAGAGTGGTGAGGCATACTCCTGTGATGACCTGATGCGTCTTTCCACTCAGTTGACGGAGCATAGAACAAGCTTCGTCAGCATTGGCAGGCTTGCCCAGAATCTCATTGCCCAGCACCACCACCGTATCTGCCGTCAAGAGCAGTTCATCTTCGGCCAGTGAAGGCAGATAAGGAGCCGCTTTCTCCACCGCTATGTATTGCGGCACCTGCTCAGGAGTGAGATGAGAAGGATAACTCTCATCGATACCCGGTAGCACTCTCACTTCAAATTCAAGGTCGAGGCCGGCAAGTAGTTCGCGACGGCGGGGAGAATTGCTGGAAAGAATAATCTTCATGATAACAATATGATTTACAGGAGTATTTATAAAAAAGATGAAGTATTTATTGAATGTGATCAGCCTGTTTGTGAATACGCATTAAAGAATGTCTTTGTGGCGTCACCATCCGAAAGCCTCAGCGTCGCTCATCCATTTGCCTTGAGCCCGCAGCACCTGTTCAATGACATCGCGCACACAACCCTGTCCACCCGGGATGTGGCTAACATAACAGCTCACCTGCTTAATCTCAGCACAAGCATCAGCCGGACAGCAAGGACACCCCACACGCTTCATCAGTTCATAGTCAGGTATATCGTCGCCCATATAGATTATTTCCTCGTCGGTTAAACCACACCTCTGCTTAAGCTGTTCGTAAGCTAAAATTTTTACGCCGGCGTTCATCACTATGTCTGTGACCCCAAGTCGCTGGTATCTCAACAACAGGCTCTCCCCCCTACCCCCGGTGATGATGGCCAGGTGGAGTCCTTTTTTCACTGCCAATTGGATGGCATATCCGTCGTGTATGTTCACTGTACGCACAGGTTCGCCCTGCAAACTGAGCGGGATGGTCTGACAGCTCAGCACACCATCTATATCGAAAATGATGGCTTTTATTTTTGTGAGGTCATAGTTTATCATGGCTATCGGAAACAGATTCAGGATTTATGTTTGCGGTATCGGCAGGAGAAGAAGAGGGAACTATAGAAGCGGAAGCCAGTGTGCCGTCATTGGGTCGGGGCTGTACTGCCAATTGGTGGATACTGCGGCTCATAAGGTCGTAGACCTCCTTCCACAACGGCGAATCATTGAGCATATTCTCCTGTGCCGCAATGACATTTTCGTCGAACCTGACGGCAGGTCCCGTCTGCGCATCGAGGGGAGACATCACATGCACTTTAGCCGCCGTCTCATCGATAAGCGGCAACATCACCTCGAAAGGAATGCCATACTGAGCCAGCAACTGATGTGAGAGAGCATAGCAATGGTTGGCAAAATTGCATGCGAAGACCGCTGCGAGATGCACCCGCCGTCTCTCCTCAAAAGAGGCGAGATAGACCTTAGAGCTGAGCATGCAAGCCATATCAGTGAGCGCCTGAAGTGTGGAAGCGTTTGACGCCTCGAGGAAAAACGGTATGGGAGTGAAGTCAACCTCCCTGCTCTTTGAGAAAGTCTGCATAGGATAAAACACTCCAAAATCAGCCGCATGACCTTTGAAAAGAGCCGAGGGCATACTACCCGCCGTGTGCGCCATTATCGCCTTCGGGTTGCGCTTTGCCACCAGGGGAATGATTTCGGGCAAAGCCTTGTCGGTAAGCGCAAAGATGAGCACATTGGCCCTGTTGTCGATGTCGGAGATATCGCATACAGGCTCAGCCCCCACCTGCTGTGCCAACATCGACGCGGACTTCATGGTGCGGCTGTAAACCTGAAGTATGGGGCATCCAGCAACATGCAGAGCAACAGCGAGCCGGGTAGCCAAATTGCCTGCTCCAATCATCGTGACCCTGAATTGTTCAGGATAGACTGTATTATTTGAAAAGACAGCATTCATCGTGTGTCAGAATTTACCAATGTGTACCTGTTCCCACTTTAAATCATCGTTGTGAGGCAGACTCTTTTTTGCTGGAAAGCCAAATGCGACAACACAAATGATCTCCATCGATTCAGGGATATCAAGGATGCCCCTCACCACATCTGCCGAACTTGTGCCGTCGGAGAGATTGCGTCCTCTCACCTGCACCCAACAAGACCCAAGCCCCAATGACTCAGCCTCATACTGCATTGTGATGGCTGCGATTGCACAGTCCTCCACATAGCAGTCGGTTTCTACGGGGTCGGCCATCACCACCACGGCGAGTGGTGCCGAGCGCAGGAAAGCAGCCCCCTGCTCCTTGATGTCGGCCAGTTTCTCAAGGTCCGCCTTATCGTCGACGACAACGAAATGCCATGCTCTCCTGTTCATAGACGTAGGAGAGAGCAGTGCGGCACTGAGCAGTCCTGCCACCCTGTCCTCATCGATAAGCTCATCGGAAAAAGAGCGGCAACTGCGTCGGTTGATCAATAAATCATCAAAATTCATGCCACAAAAGTAAACAAAAAAATTCATACATCATCTGCTTGCATACAAAAAAGTAAAGACAGGACATACGACAGGTTTATGCCGGCATTGCAATGGATGTCAGTCAGAGCGTTTACCTTTGCCACATAAAGAATAACAGCCGAAAAGACCCCAAACCAACTCATCAAGCCCATGAAGCAAAGCAAGAGAGAGAAAAAATTTGGTCATGACATTTTTTTTATGTAAGTTTGCGACATGGAAAGCGCTCAGATAGCGACATACACCCATCTGGAAGACATCCCTGCCATTGAAGACACCAGTTTTTTCCACGGCAAGGAACTATTCAGCATGCTCGACGACACCCCTGGCTGCACCCCCTATCTGTTTGTAGCCACAGATGCCGACGGTCGCTGGCTGGGCCATCTTTTAGCCACTTTATACCGCCGTGGCCGTCTTATCCCCCCCTACCTTTACACTATGGCCCATGTGGTTGGCGAAGGCTGCTACCGCGATACTGAGACCCGTGACATAATATTTCCACAGCTGCTTCATGCTGTGACCCGTCATTTCACGCGCCGGTTGTGTCTTGTCATCGAGTTCAGCCATCTGAGCAAGAAGATGTTAGGTTACCGCCACTTCCGTCAGCAAGGCTATGTGCCCATCAACTGGCAGAACATCCACAACTCACTTCACAGCAAGTCGCCCTCGGAGCGTATAGATCCAGCCCTTCTTCACCGCATTGAAAGCCGCTACCAGATGGGTGTGGAGACCCATGAGGCAACGTCTGAAAAAGAGTTTGACGACTTCTACACCCTACTCCGCAACTACTACCGGATGAAATTTCAGCGTTTCATTCCGAAGAAAGAGTTTTTCAAGGCACTTAACGAAAGCGACCACTGCCGCATACTGATTACCCGTTACAAAGGGCGTGTGATAGGCGGTTGTGCTATTGTATACGACCGCAAGGACGCCTACCTGTGGTATGCCGCTTCGCGACGCAAGACCTACCGCCGCCAGCTGCCCCGCGTAATGACCGCCTGGTATGCGCTCAACCACTCCTACCAATTAGGCATGGAGCATCTCCGTTTCATGCATGTAGGTCTGCCTCTTTGGGGTCATCACACCCGTGACTTTCTGCTCGACTTCGGCGGCAAGCCCACCAGCACCTACCGTTGGTTCAGGTGTTCCATAGGATGGGTGAACAGCATATTGCGATGGTTTTTCAAAGGGTGACCATGCCAAGCTATCATCGCCACAGGTTTTGGCTGTTTGCACAATAATTGCAGCAAGGTTGCGTTATTAGAGATAATGAGACCACAAAAACGTATTCTCGTTTCACTTATCACACTGTTGTTTACGGCACTCAGTGTGTATGGCCAGTCGTTCACGCTCACGGGCAAGGTGCTTGATGAGCAGGGCGACGCGTTGGAATTTGCCACCGTGGCCTGTGTGAGCCAAGGAAAGGTTGCCTTCACCAATTTGAAGGGCGAGTACAGCATTACGCTTCAGACAGCCGACAGTGTGCCTGTGCGTTTCTCCATGGTGGGATACCAGACCAAGACCCGTGTGCTGCACAAGCCCCGTGGAAAGCAGACCCTTGTGATACACATGACGAGCGACAATCAACTTGAAGAAGTGGTGATTACGGAGATACGCAGGCAGACCACCCAGACCCAGCAACTCGATGCGAAGGACATGAAGACCATGCCCTCTGCGTCCGGCAATGCCGTGGAAGAGCTGATACAAGGACAAGCCGGTGTGTCGACCCACAGTGAGCTGTCCTCACAGTACAATGTGCGCGGCGGCAGTTTTGATGAGAACAGCGTTTATATAAATAATGTTGAGGTGTACCGTCCGTTCTTAGTGCGCAGTGGCCAGCAGGAAGGACTCTCCGTCATCAATCCCGACATGGTGGAGAAAATCAGTTTCTCTTCGGGCGGTTATGAAGCCAAATACGGCGACAAGATGTCGTCGGCCCTTGACATCACTTACAAGCGTCCGAGGCGATTCGAGGCCAGTGTGGCCGCCAGTCTGCTTGGTGCGAGCGGCTATGTGGGTCTCGCCGGTAAAAAAATATCGTGGACCAACGGCCTCCGCTACAAGACCAACCGCTATCTTCTTGGCTCACTTGAGACACATGGCGAGTACAATCCCAATTTCTTTGACTACCAGACCTATCTGAGTTATGCCCCCAACAAGCGCTGGACGATAGACGTGATAGGCAACATATCAGAAAACCATTACAACTTCACCCCCGAGGACCGTGAGACCAACTTCGGCACGATGGAGAATGTGAAGAACTTCAAGGTATATTTTGACGGCAAGGAGAAAGACCTGTTCCGGACCTATTTCGGTTCGCTGAGCATCACCCGACACCTGACCGAAAACACCTCCTTCACCCTGTTGGGCTCCGCCTTTTCGACCAAGGAGCAGGAGACGTATGACATACAAGGCCAATACTGGCTCACCCAGACAGAGACAAGCGAGAACCTCGGTGTGGGCACCTATATGGAACATACGCGCAACTATCTTGACGCCGACGTGAAATCTCTGAAACTGATGATGAGGCACAAGACCGGCAAGCACCAGCTTGAAGGCGCCTTGTTATGGAAAAACGAGCATATCAAGGAGAACAGCCGCGAATATGAGATGCGCGACTCAGCCGGCTACAGCGTTCCCCACACTGGTTATGACCTGAATCTGATATACACATTGAACGCCCGTAATGAATTGAAAGCCAACAGAATAGAAGCTTATTTGCAAGACACCTACCGGTTCAGCAATTCGGAGCAGACCACCTTCTACACGCTGAACTACGGTGTGCGTGTGGCCCATTGGAACTTCAACCGCGAGACGATAGTAAGTCCACGTATTTCACTCGGTATCGTGCCCAGTTTCAATGAAGACATGACTTTCCGCATCGCAACCGGCCTATACTACCAAGCCCCCTTCTTCAAGGAACTTCGCGACACAACCACCATAGACGGCATCACCTATGCCACTCTGAACGACAAAATCAAGTCGCAGCGCAGCATCCACTTCATCGGCGCCTACGACTACCGTTTCAAGGTGCGTGAGCAGAACTTCCGTTTCAGCGCGGAGCTCTATTACAAAGCCATGTCTAATCTTGTTCCCTACAGTGTGAACAATGTGAAGGTGGTGTACTATGGTCAGAACGAGGCCACCGGTCATGCCGCCGGCCTCGACCTCAAACTCTACGGTGAATTTGTACCCGGCACCGACTCCTGGGTGAGTCTCTCTCTGATGGACACAAAGATGAAACTTCACGGCAAGAATATCTCCATGCCCACCGACCAACGTTATGCCCTTAGTCTCTTCTTCAGCGACTACTTCCCCAATACCGACCGTTGGAAGATGTCTCTCAAGTTAGCCTATGCCGACGGCCTTCCCTTCTCAGCTCCCCACCGCGAACTTGAGAGCAACGACTTTCGTGCTCCCGCCTACAAACGAGCCGATATCGGCATGAGCTACCGCGCGCTGAACAACGAGCACAAGGAGCATGCCAAGAACCCCATCCGCAACATCTGGATAGGGCTAGACTGTCTGAATCTCTTCGGCATCAACAACGTGAACTCATACTACTGGATAACAGATGTTACGAGCCAGCAGTACGCAGTGCCTAATTACCTGACAGGACGTCAAATCAATGCCAGGCTGTTAATGGAATTCTGATAAGAGGCATCGTATTGTCGACCCCTAAAGTCAAGGATGGTATACATTACGGAAAAAACGAGCTTTTTAAGGGCAATAACACCGTCGGAATGTATCAATTGTGTTTACAGGTTGAAAGTTCATTCAAAATAAGGTTCATAAGAAACAAAAAAGAATGAATTCTTTTTGTATTTAGCATGGTTTTGATTATCTTTGCAGCACAATTGAAGATTATCACTTGTACGCAAAGACAAAACATCTTTAATCAACCAAATATTATTATGAAAATCTCACACATTGAACATTTAGGAATTGCTGTGCAGAGCATTGAAGAGGCTTTGCCGTATTTCAAGGAAGTACTGGGTCTGGAATGCTATGCCGTAGAGGTAGTAGAGGATCAGAAAGTGAAAACCGCGTTTTTGAAGTGCGGTGAGGTTAAACTCGAGCTTCTGGAGCCTACATCCCCTGAAAGCACCATTCAGAAATGGCTTGACAAGGGCAACAAAGGTGTTCACCACGTTGCGTTCTGTATTGAGGACGGTGTTGCCAATGCACTGGCCGAGTGCGACGGCAAGGGTATCCGCCTGATAGACAAGGCTCCCCGCAAAGGCGCTGAGAACCTGAACATCGCTTTCCTTCATCCGAAATCGACCTGCGGTATACTGACCGAGCTCTGCGAGCACTAAGAAGAGAGAACAAACAAAATCAGCAGAGCTGATTAACCAACTACTCATAAAAGTAAAAACAAGAAAAAACAGATGAGCAAGCAATTAGAAAAGATCAAGGCGCTTGTTGAGAAACGTGAGCAAGCCCGTCTTGGTGGTGGCCAGAAAGCCATTGACAAACAGCATGCACGCGGCAAGTACACAGCCCGTGAACGAATCGACATGCTTCTTGACGAGGGCAGTTTTGAAGAGTTCGACATGTTCAAGCTTCACCGTTGCTACAACTTCGGTATGGACAAGAAGCAATATCTGGGCGACGGTGTTGTAGCCGGTTCAGGTACTGTAGACGGCCGACTGGTATACATTTTCGCCCAGGACTTCACCGTGAACGGTGGTTCACTTTCCGAGACCATGGCAGAGAAGATATGCAAGGTGATGGATATGGGTATGAAGATGGGTGCTCCTGTGATTGGCATCAACGACTCTGGTGGTGCCCGTATTCAGGAAGCCGTGAACGCTCTCGCCGGTTATGCCGAGATTTTTGAGCGCAATATTCTGGCTTCCGGTGTTATTCCTCAGATTTCGGGTATTTTTGGTCCCTGCGCCGGTGGTGCCGTTTACTCACCTGCCCTGACCGACTTCACCCTTATGATGGAGAACACGAGCTACATGTTCCTTACCGGTCCGAAGGTGGTAAAGACTGTGACAGGCGAGGACATCGACCAGGAGCATCTTGGCGGTGCTTCCGTTCACGCCACGAAGAGCGGTGTGACCCATTTCACAGCCTCCACAGAAGAGGAAGGTCTTGAGATGATAAAGACCCTTCTGAGCTACATACCCTCCAACAACATGGAAGAGGCACCCCGTGTGGAGTGCACCGACCCCATCGACCGTAAAGAAGACCTTCTGAACGAGATACTTCCCGACGATCCGAACCAGGCCTACAACATGTACAATGTCATTTCGGCCATTACCGACAATGGCGAGTTCTTCGAGGTTCAGCCCAAGTTTGCCAAGAACATCATCGTAGGTTTTGCCCGTTTCAACGGTCAGAGTGTAGGTATCGTTGCCAACCAGCCCGCCTGCTACGCCGGTGTGCTCGATGTGAACGCCAGCCGCAAGGGTGCCCGTTTCGTTCGTTTCTGCGATGCTTTCAATATTCCTATTGTGACTTTGGTAGACGTTCCCGGCTTCCTTCCCGGTACCGGTCAGGAGTACAACGCCGTGATTCTTCACGGAGCCCAGTTGCTTTATGCCTTTGGTGAGGCCACAGTGCCCAAGGTGACTGTTACTCTTCGTAAGAGCTATGGCGGCAGCCACATTGTGATGGGTTGCAAGCAGCTCCGTACCGACCTTAACTATGCATGGCCCAATGCCGAGATTGCCGTTATGGGTGCCAGTGGTGCTGTTGCAGTGCTTCAGGCTCGTGAGGCGAAAGCCAAGAAAGAGGCAGGTGAGGACGTGAAGGCCTTCCTGGCAGAGAAGGAGGAGGAATACTCCGAGTTGTTTGCCAATCCATATCAGGCAGCCCGCTATGGATACATTGACGATGTGATAGAGCCCCGCAACACCCGTTTCCGCATCTGTCGCGCTCTTGCCCAGCTTGCCACCAAGCGTGAATCACTTCCTGCCAAGAAGCATGGCAATATCCCGATGTAATAATAAAAAACGTTAGAATAATGGCAAAAGCTAAAAACGAAGTGTATGCTGCCATTGCAATGGCCCTGCACGAATTCAAGGGCAATAATGTGCACGACCGGGAGCCGGGCATCATTACCATCAAGAAACATTTTACTGAGTGGAACTCCCATTCACTTCAGATGACGAAAGTGCCCTAACCGCTCATTATTGGCTTTTAAAAAATAACAAGCAACATGAAAGAATACAAATATACGATCAACGGATCGAAATATGAAGTGGCTATCGTCGAGATAGTAGAGAACGAGGCTACCGTTACTGTTAACGGTGAGACCTACAAGGTGGAGATGGAGCCCGAGCCCGAACCCGAGAAGAAGAAAGTAGTGGTGAAGACTGGTGCTGCCGCTGAGGAAGCTCCTGCCGCTGATGCTCCTGCCGCAGCCGGTAATGTAAACATGGCCGGTGCCATGAAGGCACCTCTTCCCGGCACTGTGCTTGAGGTGAAGGTAGCCGTTGGCGACACTGTGAAGAAAGGCGACGTTCTGGTGGTTTTGGAGGCCATGAAGATGGCCAACAACCTTGAAGCCGAGAAATCGGGCAAGGTGACTGCCGTTCTTGTTAAGCCCGGAGCCAGTGTGATGGAAGATACCCCCTTGGTGGTGATTGAGTAAACAAGAATGACTTTCGGATGAGCCGTGTAATGACGGCTCATCACAAGCCTTTTTATAAACAAGCAGCAAGGCTGCCCGATTTGACGTGATAGTCAGCGGGCAGCCTTGCTACTGTATTGGATGGAGTCTTCTGAAAGAGAAGACCGTAAAATTATACTACACGATTGTTTTGGGGGAACACCACAGTAGGTTTAAACTGTTTGGCCTCCTCAAAATCCATCATAGCATAGGAAATGATAATAATGGTGTCGCCCACCTCACATTTTCTTGCTGCGGCACCATTGAGACAGATACTTCCCGATCCGCGCTCACCTTTGATAATGTAGGTTTCAAGTCTTTCACCATTATTGTTGTTGACGATCTCCACTTTCTCGCCGGCAATCATATTGGCTGCATCCATCAAGTCCTCATCGATGGTGATACTGCCCATGTATTGCAGATTGGCTTCAGTGACCTGCACACAATGCAGTTTGGATTTCATTACTTCTATCAGCATGTTTTGTGTTATAAAAAGGAGACAAAAATCTTATTGATACTTGATATGGTCGATCAGCCTGACTGGGATTTTTCCGCAATACACGGTTATACATCCCACCACGTGCTCAGCATCCGTCCATTCATTCACATCCAGAAGCGTGTCACCATCGACGATGGAGAAATACTCCACATCGAGTCCGTCGACCGCATTGATTTGGTCGACCACATGGTCGTGTGTCTCAGCCACTGTATGATTTTTGGCATAATCGATGCTTTCCTTGAGCGCCTTGTAAATATTGGGAGCGATAGCTCTCTCCTCAGGAGCAAGCAATGTGTTGCGGCTGCTTTTTGCCAGTCCGTCCTCATCGCGCACGATATCGCACTCAACGATTTGTACAGGCAGCCCCAGCGCCTTTACCATACATTTCACCACAGCTATTTGCTGCCAGTCTTTCTCGCCGAAATAAGCTCTGTGGGGTCTTGTTATGTAGAAGAGTCTGCTCACCACCTGGCACACACCGTTGAAATGTCCCGGCCGGTGTGCCCCCTCCATGACGGTTGATGTGGGAGGATATTCAAAATGCCTGTTGTCGGGTGTGGGATACATTTCCTCGACAGTGGGAGCCAATACGAAATCAGCGCCACACTCTTCAAGGAGTCGGCAGTCAGCATCCAAGTCGCGTGGATAGTTACGCAAGTCTTTCGGGTCGTTAAACTGTGTTGGATTTACGAACACGGAGACCACTGTGACATCGTTTTCCTTGACAGAGCGAATCACGAGTGATGCATGTCCCTGATGCAATGCACCCATTGTAGGCACAAGACCGATAGAGCAGTTTTTTTTCCTTAGAGGAAATAGTGCATTCTGCAAATCGGCAATCTTACTAAATACTTTCATTAGAGGAGTATAAATTTCGGTGTGCAAAATAACAATAAATTTCTCAAATACGAAAGAATTAATCGGAAAATATCCTTTGTTTTGGTTACAATATGCTAAAATCCGTCTGTTTTGGTCGATTAGTGAGATTTTTTTTGTAATTTTGCATGTCGAAATGCTGTAAGCATCCGCAATACAAATCCACATAACGTACAGTATTCCAAAACACCATCAGATGGCCATAAAAATATTATTCATCAATCAGGAGATTACTCCTTATGTGCCCGAAAACGAGATGTCTCTTATGGGCAAGATGCTTCCTCAGAGTATGCAGGAGCGTGGTTTTGAAATCCGTACCTTCATGCCCAAATGGGGTACTATCAATGAGCGTCGAGGTATGCTACATGAAGTTCAGCGTCTGTCTGGAATGAACCTGATTATCGATGACACAGACCATCCATTGATTATCAAGGTAGCCTCTATCCCCGTGTCGCGCCTTCAGGTGTATTTCATCGACAATGAAGACTATTTCATGAAACGCCGTATGATAGAGAACGAATCTGGCGAGGAATATCCCGACAACGGAGAGCGTGCGATTTTCTTCGCCCGCGGTGTACTTGAGACGGTGAAGAAGCTTCGCTGGGTGCCCGACATCATCCACTGTCAGGGTTGGATGTCGGCAGTTGTTCCCCTTTATGTGAAGACAGCCTATCAGGACGAGCCATCTCTCTGCAATGCCAAGATAGTGACCTCTCTTTTCACGAATCAGCTAAAGAACGACCTTGGTGAGAATTTCAAGCGTTGTGTTGAATTCCGTGATGCGAAGGCAGAGTTGCTGTCCCGTTACAGCGACGATTTCGACTTTTTAGACCTTGGCAAGATGGCCATCGATTACAGTGACGCCATTGTGAAGGCCAGTTCGGATGTGAATGCCGACCTTATGGAATATGCCAAAGAAAAGGGTCTTCCTTTCCTTCCATATAATGGCAATGACGCCAGCCAGTATGCCGATGCCTACGCCGATTTCTACCGTAAATTGCTCGGCCAGGAGTAACTTTGGCTCCAAAAGAACAGAATCATAAACCTATATTATTTGAAATGAGAATAAAATTCACGACAAGCTTGGCTTTTGCAGTGGCAATTTTGCTCACGGCTTGCGATGAAGAGACAGGCACCGTAGGCAGCATGCTGACCGATGATGTGGACCAGTTGGAAGTTTCCTCATCAGTGTTCAAATTAAGTTCACGTTCAGTGGGTGCGGAATCGATTTTGGCCCGCAGCAGTGTGGGTTATCTTGGCCGCATCAAAGACCCGGAGACCGGTGCCTATATCACGAGTGACTTTATGACGCAGTTCAACTGCATGGAAAACTACAAGTTGACCCACATCGACTCAATAGCCAGTTATTCTGAAGATGGCGGCATCTGCGCAGACTCCTGTGAGATACGTCTTTTCTATGAGAAATTCTATGGTGACTCACTGTCGATGATGCGGCTTACGATGTATGAGTTGGAGAGAGCCATGACAGAGGACATCCACTACTATACCGACTTTGACCCCATCGCCTCCGGTATGGTACGTGCAGACGGCATCAAGACAAATCAGGTATTCACATTAGTCAATGCAGCCGACCGTAAGACACAGAATTCCACCAGCTACATGAACAATGTGCGTGTGGATCTGAACACACCTTACACCGACCGTAACGGCGTGACCTACAACAATTATGGCACCTATATACTTCGCCAGTATTATGCCCATCCTGAATATTTCAAAAACGGCATCACGTTTACAAAAAATGTGCTGCCCGGTTTCTACTTCAAGATGACGGGGGGCATGGGCGGCATGGCCTATGTGAGTGCTCCCCAAATCAACATCTATTACCGTCTGTATGTAAAAGGTGACAGTGTGGCCACCCGCATGACATTTTTCAACGGCACAGAGGAAGTGCTTCAGACCACCCGTGTGACCAATGACAGCGAGGTGATGCAGCAGTTGATATCCGACGAGAGCTGCACCTATGTGAAGGGTCCTGCGGGAATCTATACAGAGATTACCTTGCCCGTGAGCGACATCATGAAGGGACATGAGAATGACACCATCAACACGGCCCATCTAAAGATACCCCGCTACAACAACCATGAGCAGAACGCATACAATCTGCCTATGCCGAGCCAAGTGATGATGATAGAAAAAGACTCCCTGAACAATTTCTTCGAGAAGGGTAAGGTAGTGAACTATAAAGACACCTATCTGTCGAGTTACAGCAGCAGCACCAACAGCTATACCTTCGGCAACATAGGCGCCCTTTTGAGCCACCTATATGCAAAGATGCGTGCCGGCGTGGCATCAGATCCCAACTGGCTTGAGAAGCATCCCAACTGGAACAAAGTCTTGTTGGTGCCTGTCAGTTCAACCACCTATACCGACACCTACGGCTACTCCCACATATCGAGTGTAAACAATGACATCAATCTGACGAGCTGTCGTCTTGTTGGTGGTGCCAATGCTTTGACACTGAATGTTATATACAGTAAATTCCGCTAAATGCCCTAACGATGGCCGATAATTATCTTGAACGCCACCGCGAAGAATACGAGAAAAGGAAGGCGCAATGGCTATTAAAGAAGCGCCATCTTCCCAAAGGACTTGAGATTCCGAAGAAACCGGAAGACGAATCGTTATAATAATACATAAAAAGAGAGGTTCAGCATACCTGAAACCTCTCTTTTTCATCATATTTCTATCATTTGAAGACGTGGAAAACAAAAAGCAGCACGCATCCCGTGCGTGCTGCCAACTATCAGTGTGTAAACTCTCTCTAAATCCCTTCAACAATCCATTACCATACGAGCTTCAACACTACTGAGATAATTCTTAGAGGTCTTGATGCAAATATATGATTTTGGAACAAGAAATGCAATAAAAGCCAAGAACAAAAGTAGTCAACTGGGGATTTTATTGACTTATATCAATGAGGAATAGGAGAAGGATGAAGAAAGTACAGTAATTGTGACATCTATAATAATCCCATTATGGGGGAAGAGAAAATCGACACAAAATATAACAAAAAGGTAAATAATAGTAAAAAAAAGGCCCCAAAAAAGAGAAAAAAAAATAGTACCGAAAAAAAAAAGGAAAAAAATATGATATATGATAAATAATTGTTAACTTTGGCACATCTAATCAAGAAAAGCTACAGTTTTAAACAATCAAGAAAACCAAATATCTAACTTAAAACTATTGTAATCTATGACCCTTGTAATGATTGTGGAGCTCCTTGTGGTGCTCTTAGCCCTTTGGGTAGGTTCGCGTTACGGCAGTCTTGCATTAGGAGCCATTTCCGGTATCGGTTTGGCCATCCTTGTGTTCGGATTCCAAATGAAGCCAGGAACCCCGCCTACCGATGTGATTTACATCATCATTGCCGCAGTGACCTGTGCCGGTGTGCTTCAGGCCTCTGGTGGTATGGACTGGTTGATACAGGTTGCAGAACGCATGCTGCGCAAGCATCCCGACCGTATCACCTTCCTTGCTCCTCTCTGCACCTTCTTCCTCACCGTTTTGGTGGGAACAGGCCATGTGGTTTACACTTTGATGCCGATTATCTGCGACATTGCCCTGAAGAAAGGCATCCGTCCTGAGCGTCCCTGCGGTGTTGCCAGTATTGCCTCCCAGGTAGGTATCACCTGTTCGCCTATTGCCGCCGCCGTGGTGTCGTTTGTAGCCATTTCAAATGCAAGCGGTTTCGACATCACCATTCCCCAGGTGCTTGTAGTCAGCATCCCCTCTTGCGTGTGTGGTCTGATGGCCGCAGCTGCCGCCTCTTTCAAGCGTGGCAAGGATCTTGACAAAGACCCTGTTTTCCAGGCCAAGTTGAAAGACCCCGCCCAGTATGCCTACATCTATGGCAACAGCGCCACAACCCTTGACAAGAAGATTGCTCCTGAATCAAAGCGTGCCGTATACATTTTCTTTGCAGCCCTTTTGATTATTGTGACCTTCAGTATTGCCTCTGTATTCAAAGTGAACCTTCTTCCCTCCTATCCCACCACAGTGGCCGAAAGCAATGTGAAGAGTGTGAAGTTCACCCCTGTGAGCATGGACACCACCCGCATGACGACAGTGATGGAGAATGGCGAGGAAGTGCACAAGCAAGAGGCTGTGACAGTGCCCATGGAAGGTGGCGAGATTGACATCAAGACCGACAAGCTGACGAAAGCCGGTGTTGTGATAGAGAATGCCACAAAGAAGCAAGACAAGCCATTGGCTATGAACCTTGTGATTCAGATTGTGATGATATCAGCAGCGGCCTTGATGATTATCTTCTGCAAAGCCAGTCCTAAGAAAGCCGTTGCGGGTGCCGTATGGCAGAGCGGTATGGTTGCCGTTGTGGCCATCTATGGTATCGCCTGGTTGGCCAACACCTATTTCGACAACTACATGGAAGAGATGAAGCTAATGCTAAGCGACTTGGTTACCGCCTATCCTTGGGCTATCGCCTTCGCGTTCTTCATGGTGTCTGTGCTGATCAACTCACAAGGTGCCGTTGTTGTCACGATGCTTCCTTTGGCTTATGCCCTTGGTATTCCCGGTCCGGTGCTGTTGGGTGTTCTTCCGAGTGTTTACGGTTACTTCTTCATCCCCAACTATCCTTCGGATATTGCCACTGTGAACTTCGACCGTTCAGGAACCACGGTGATAGGCAAGTACCTGCTAAACCACAGTTTCATGATGCCTGGTCTTATCAGCGTCATCGTTAGCACGATTGTGGCTTATACACTCTCCTCGATTTTCTATTAAATCAGTAATAGATAGAGTTATTAATATCAATATGAGGATGTGCCTTTTTGCACATCCTCTTATTGATTATATCTCAAAAGGTTTCGGTAAGTATGCGAGGTAAAGTCATCCTGTCATGTACAGGATGACTACGATCAAGATAGGGATGACCGTCTTTTCACTCGCTTGTCTCACGATTTGCCTCCAGCGAATCGCTCTGGTGCTCGGAAAAATTGAAGTAAACATCATTTTTCACTCGCTTGTCTCGCGATTTGGAACAAGATGCATGTACTTTTGCAAAAAAATGTAATATGAAACGTAAAATCAGGCGAAAACGTCAGCATCGGATACAAAGGAATAAGGAATTGTTGCAGAAGGAGAAACTTTTGGAGGCATCCCTTCTTTTTGAAGAACGTATGTGCTGCAGTAATGAATATGCCGCAATAGCTGATTCATCTGAATATTTATATATCCACGTTCATCAATATTTTGGATGTTCTATCTATCCACCCGTCACCATAGTTTTCCTTTATGACATCAATAGAGAAACTGTCAAATATGCTTTAGAACGTATGGATAATACTCATAAAATATCTTTACTCCCAGAAGACAAAAATGATGATCTCAATCCAGAACATTATCTCTTAAGTCAGTTTTCTGAGACGAGAGTATCAGTTGATGTAATAAGAAAGGCAAATTTCTATGTCAAGGATAAAATGGAGGAGATGTTTAGTTGGGAGGAGCCCGATTTTCCTCACATCTATGACAAAGGGGGAAAAATAGTTTTTCTTAAAAACGGAAAGAGAAAGAGACGAATTTGTATTCAAGATGCAAATTATTATTCACCGTTTGGGGAGTTTCTCAAATTCTTCGATGATGTAGTAGAATTAATAAAGAAGAGTAAGAAAGAGTAGGATATTTGACTTGTGTTTTACTTATCTATTTTTTGTGATAGAAAAAATGGAGCCTCCTTCTAACACTAAAGGAATATTCGTTTTACAGCCTTTTTCTGATTTAGGGGACGGACATAGCAAGAGAGGGGATTTTTCCAGCCAACTTAGCAGGTCAGTAACATCCCACATAATGGTAATTTATTCCAGATATATCCTGTTGGAATTTTTGTTTCAATGCTTCAACACATTTTGATCTTTCCCATGCACTATGCTCCTTGAAAACGAGATGACCGTGCTTGTTAAAATGTGCATGGTACCAGAAGGTTCTATAGGGATTCGACCTTTTAGTATTGATATGCAGCATATCGAGTATATACCCAATCCAATTTTTTGCGGAACCATCGTCAGGATCAGGACCGTCGTTGCAGTCATTGATGGCTTTTGCAATCTTTTCCAAGACGTCCCTGGAACCTGTCAGTTCTATCTGCGTGACTATCCAGTTCGACATAGTAAACAGTGTTTTTAGATAATCATAAATGGTGTCAACGACCATTTCCAGGACACACTCCCCTACTCTTCGGCTCCAGCGTCAACAGCGGGAGTGGGGTCAGGTTCCGGCAACTTGAATTTGACGGGCAGGTGAAAAAGCACTCTCACCGGATTTCCATTCAAGATACCAGGCTTCCATGCCGGCATATTGGTGATTAGCTCCAGCACCTCAAGATCGAGCTGAGGGTCAACACTTTTTTCTATTTCCGCATTGCTCACCGTGCCATCGCACTCCACCACAAAGGAGGCCACCACAGTGCCTTCCACGCGTTTCATCTCCGCCTCTTCGGGATAAGACACATTCTCACCAATCCACTTCATCAGCCCATCGACACCGCCGGGGAATTCTGGTTTTTCGTCCACCTCCTCATAGGACATCTGTTCTTTCACAACCATATCTTTATTCACAGTGGGAGCCTTGAAGGTTTCCGGGTTGCGTTTGGTACGCTGTATCACGTGCCTTTTGGACTTAACGCGTCGTTGCTGCTGCCCCATGACATTCTGCGCAGAGAGAACGAACAGCAGAAGAATAGTAAAAGCAAGGAATCTTTTCATAATCTGATATATTTTGTAAAAATGCCATTCTAATAATACGGACATTATCAGCGCAAGATGAGACGTTGTCCTTCTCGCAGGTTGAAGTCGGGCGAGAGTCCATTCATTTTATAGAGCGACTTGAGGCGGATGCCATACTTCTGTGCGATGGAATACATGCTCTCCCCTCTCTTCACCACATGAGGTTTGTCTTTAAACTCCTTGGGAGCCTTCTTTTGTTTTTTCTTCAGATAAACCACCTCGCCCTCCGTGAGTCCATCATTCAGCGGCCGCTCGTTGAAGGAAGCCAGTTTTTTTGCACTGATGCCTATCTCTTTGGCTATCAGTTCGAAAGTGTCGCCCACACGGGCCTTTACATAATAATTTTTGTTGAAAAGGTAGATAGGATGCAACGATGCTCCCTGACGCACAGGCCGTCCTGTTCCGGAATGTTCAGCCACGAAACGATCGAAAGAACGTGCCCTGTCGTAGTTGTAAAGTTCATACGTCTCAATGATGCTGATCAGTGTCTGGGCATATTTGGGATTGGTGGCATAGCCACATTCCTTCAGTCCCTGTGCCCAACCCACATAGTCGGTAGTCTTAAGATTGAACAGTTTCTGGTAGCGGTCTCTTTTCAGGAACTTACTATGGTCCTGAAAACTCTGCTTCACATTGTCGTATGCACGGAAGCACTCCCCGTTGAGGTCATCGTCATGTGTCATGGTGCGTCCCGACCATCCATGGCATTTGATGCCAAAATGGTTGTTTCCCTTGCGTGCCAGGTCACTTGACCCTGCTCCACTTTCCAAGAGCCCCTGTGCAAGAGTTATGCTTGCCGGGATTTTGTTGTGCAGCATCTCCTCGATAGCCAGGTCCTTGTATTGTGCGATATAATCCACGTATTTTTGATTCTTCTTGACCTGTTGTGCCTGCAGGGCAGACGGAAAGAGCAAGGTGAGAGCTATGACAAGGCAGAGCACCGGACAGCATCTCTTTATATGATAAAAGGATGACAATAATAGCTGAAGACTCATGATTGGACGAATTTTCTGCAAAATTAGTAAAAAAATATGATGATTGCCAAAAACTGATATGCAAAAGTACAAAAAACGGCAGATATGACAAAAACGGAAAAGGTGCAGATTTAAATAACCTTAAAAGGAGAAGATAGTACAATCATGAATGGTTGAGAAAAGAAAAAAAAATCTAACTTTGCATCTTAAGACAGGTTGTATCTGGACAAACGAGCGAACCTGATTCTGCCTTAACAAGCAGCATCCCATCAATCACTAAGAAGAATGTCACACCGTCGCCTTATAACGGCAATGCTCACCCTTTGCACACTCTGGCCCTACATCCACCTGAAGAGCCAGACCGACACCGTGTACAATGACACGGTCAAGGCGCGCACCATCAAGGAACTGACCGTCACGGCTCGGCGCTCTTCTACCCGCCGTCTGTCAGGTGCTGCCAACGGTTTCAGTATCAACAGAGAGGAACTCTTCAAGGCCGCCTGCTGCAATTTAGGTGAAAGCTTCACCACCAACCCATCGGTAGACGTGAACTACTCCGATGCTGCCACCGGTGCGAAACAGATACGTCTTCTCGGCTTGAGCGGCACCTACGTGCAGATGCTGACAGAAAATCTTCCCAACTTCCGCGGTCTTGCCAGCACATATTCCCTCGACTACATTCCCGGTCCTTGGATGCAGAGCATTCAAGTGTCAAAAGGCGCCTCGTCCGTCCGCAACGGCTATGAAAGCATCACCGGCCAGATAGACGTGGAATATCTCAAGCCCGACGGTGAAAAAGGCGTGACACTCAACCTCTTCGGCAGTACGATGAGCCGCATTGAGGCAAACGCCGACGCCAATCTCCATCTCAGCGAACGTCTCAGCACCGAACTGCTTCTTCACTATCAGGACGGTCTCCACCACCATGACATCAATGACGACGGATTCGCCGACGAACCCAGTGTCAGACAATACAACCTGCAGAACCGCTGGAAATGGCAAGGCAACCGCAATCTTACCCATGCCGGAGTGAGTCTTCTGAACGAGCAACGCGATGGAGGGCAGACGGGGCACCACACCATGGGAGCGCATCCCCTTTTCACTATGGGCATAGACACCAAGCGCTATGAAGGCTATCTGAAACACGCCGTGGTGCTCAATCCCGAGCACGGCACCAACATAGCCCTGATGGCCAATGCCACCTTTCACGAGGCAGACGCCCTCTACGGCCATAAGAGCTATAACGCCGATGAGCGCACAGCCTACGGACAATTCATGGTGGAGACCCACTTGACCGACAGCCATGAGGTGTCTGCCGGTATCAGTCTGAGCCATGACTATTTGAAACAGCGCGTTTCGACCGCTATACCCATCAACCAACAAGAGAAAGAAACCACTGCAGGCATCTACCTGCAATACACCTACA
>JAEEGL016436355.1_pt1 | contig 28337 bp, 36 predicted proteins | sample 9134231 | NCBI WGS metagenome assembly JAEEGL01 (sample SAMN16246548, study PRJNA631951) | gut metagenome | biome: gut microbiome; feature: rumen; material: fiber-attached | host: Bos | place: Iran: Karaj | collected 2018-10
ATATGAAAGTTGTGTATAATGTCTTTGAGGCATATATTACTCCTATTTAGATTGTTATTCCAATTTCTATTCTAACTTAGGAATCAGATATATGTCTCTTTTTTATCCCGCTAGTGTTGCACTTAACCCTTTAATGTAGCCAGCCCCCTTGACATCCCCTCAGGGGGCAGGATGATGCTTTGCTAAGTATGATATAATATATAATTATGACAAGAGCGTTGATTTTTGATTCGTATTTTGACGATTATCGGGGAGTGGTGCTTTATGTGAGGATTTTTGGGGGGGAGATTCCGAAAAATGCGGAGATTTTGATGATGGCGGCGGGAACAAAAGGTTTGGCACTTGAAGTGGGGGTGCTGACACCTAAGATGAGTCCGCGGGAGAAATTATCGGAGGGAGAGATTGGGTATATCGTGACGAACTTGAAGACGACGCGGGAGGCGAAGGTAGGTGATACAGTGACGCTCGCGAAGGGACTTACTGTACGAGAAAAAAAGAACGATGTGTCGGTGTTTAGTAATAATAAACTTGGGGGTGGTGACAAAGTGAATGGCATAAAACATGAAGTGGTGAATGCGGAGGGTAAGGTGCTGGAACCACTGCCTGGGTATAAGGATGTACTACCTTTTGTCTATGCGGGGTTTTTCCCGGTCAGTAATGATCAGTATAAGGAGCTTAAAGAGGCGATTGAGAAGTTGTCGTTGTCGGACTCGGCACTAAGATATGAGCCGGAGAATTCGCCGGTTCTGGGGTTTGGTCTTCGGATTGGGTTCTTGGGGCTACTACACATGGATATTATTCGCGAACGGCTAGAAAGGGAGTTTGGACTAGATTTAATCGTGACAAATCCTTCGACAAATTACGAAGTAGTAATGAATAGTGGTGAGATTCGCGAAATTAAATCCGCATCGGATTTGCCGGATGCGAGCGAGATTCGCGAGATTCGTGAGCCATGGGTGAAGGGCGAGATTATTTTACCGAAGTCGATGATTGGGAATGTACTAAACCTTATTAATGAAAAAAGAGGGCACCAGACAAATTTATCATATATTGAGGACAGAGCGGTGATAGACTTCGAGGCGCCGATGGCGAATCTGCTGACGGATTTTTATGATCAGTTAAAGTCGGCGACGTCGGGCTATGCATCCTTTAATTATGAGCTGGATGGCTATCGGGCGGAAGACTTAGTAAGGGTGGATTTCTTGGTAGGTGGACACAGGATGGATGCGTTGTCGGTGATGGCGCATCGCTCAGAAGCGGAGGGGATTGGGCGTGAAGTGACAAAAAAGCTGAAGGAAGTGATACCTAGGCAGAACTGGGAGGTGGCGCTGCAGGCGGCGATTGGAGCAAGGATTATTGCGCGGGAGACAATAGGAGCATATCGTAAGGATGTGACGGTAAAAATTCATACTGGCGATAGGGATAGAAAGGCGAAGCTGCTCGAAAAACAGAAACGCGGTAAGGCGCGAATGAAACGATTTGGTAAGATTGATATACCGAGCGAGGCATTTACGGTGATGTTGAAGAGAGATTAGCGGTTTGGTATAATAGAATAATGAGACGAAATGCAATTAGTCTATTTGTTATAGCGATGGTCTTGATGACTAGTGTGTTTTCGGGAGTTGCGAAAGGAATTTCTGAGGCTCAGAGTCAAAATTTGAAGGAGCATTGTGATGAGGTGCGAGAGAAGCTGAAAATAGTACAAAAAAACGATGCAAAGACGCGCGTCTTTTTGGGTAGTAAATATGAAACTATCCTAAATAAATACATTGTCCCTTTGAATGTGCGACTAGTGGAGAATAATTTATCGTCAAATGGGCTGATTGATTTGCAGAATAGTTTTGCGGAAACTAGAGCAGTGTTTAATGCGGATTATATTAATTATCAGCAAAGTTTGGAGAATTTGGTGACTATTGATTGCAAGACTGAGCCGGATAAATTTTATAATGAACTTTCAATTGTGCGCAAAAAGAGACTAACGATGGAGCAGGATGTGCTGAAGATGCGGAACTTATTAACTCAGTATGTAAAATCAATAACGGAACTAAAGGGGAAGATATAAATGGTAGCAGAAGGTAATGACGAAAATAAAAAGATGGAGCAGGGTGGAAAAAATCTGGTACTTCTGGGGGTGTTCGCTACTTTAATTGCTGTGATTACCACGGGGGTTTCCTTGATGCTTTATCACAATTCTGGCGATATTTATCTGGATAGATCTAGGCCAGGATTCTTGCCGGATGAGGAAGAAGCTGAGGAAGAAAAGGTTGAGGAGGAGTATACTTTTTCACGAAGTGGCAAAATAACTGGAGATGTTCTAGATGAGTTATTGAAGAACCTGGATTTAGAGGTACAGTCGATTGATACATATGGTGATCAGTTTGGTGAGGGTGCTTTATCTGATGAAAGATTGGGGATTCCGTTGGAATCGAACGATGAAACAAATTAATATGCCTTGATTTTTGCAAAAAACAATAATATACTTATGTTAGAATGAAAAAAGTTCAGAAAAAAGCGCGAACGTTAAGTGCAATTTCGTTAGCGGTTTTTGTCTTAGCGACAATAGTGATGGTTTTCGCATTGTCTAGAACCGTAGCGGAGGTTAGAGAGGTGGCAATATCGAGAGAGCCGGAGGCATTACTTGCAAGTGCTGGACTAAGGGACGCGAAAGACGTGTCTTTACAGGTGTCGTATTTTGACCAGATGGCGGATGAGTGTGTAGATATCTACGACAAAACGAAGAGTAGGATGCTGGAAGAACGACAGTTTGGTTGGAGAAAATGCGGTTACTACAATCAGCAATTAGAACAGGGGATAGTTGATTATAACTTAGGTAGTGATTACCTGCCGATTGCGGTGGGAGGTAATTTAATTCCGAACCGAGGTTTAACTGATTTGTCAAGATGGTACTCGGAGGTTGAAGGAAAGAGTAAGGAATACACGGGTATTATCAAGCTGGATTATGATGCGGAGGATGCAACATTTAGTTTTTATAAGAAGGAGTTTTATCCGTTAGATGATGCCGAATATGATAAATCAGAAATCGTGAATAATGATGGACATAATCATTTGTTTACAATGAGATTCATGGTACCGTTTACCGCGCTACTCACTGGAGAAGAATCATTTTCAATAACCGCCGACGATGATACGTTTGTGTTTGTTGGGGATAAATTGGCGCTTGATATGGGCGGAATCCATGACGCCGTAACTGGAAGTTTTATGGTTCGGGATAATGGAGAAATATATACCGCGATAGATGATACTGACTATGCATATTCGGGGTTAAATCTTAGTAATAATGAGGGGTCAGTGGTGAGGATATATCATGCAGATAGGGATGAAAAGAATTCGACATTTAAAGTAAAGTTTACTGGAATGAATTTGGGCGTGGTTGATGCGCAATTGGCGGACGGCGAAAAAGATGGAGTGCAAATTGCTTATGATCCAAACGATCCATCGTACGTGGCACCACTTGGAGAGAGTGCGGTAGTCAAGCCAGATACAACTAGGGGTTATATGATACTGGTAACTGTGGAGGGGGTAGTAGTGGTGGTGCTTGCGGTGTTTGTGGCGCTTTCCGCAAAATTGTTTATGAAGCGAAATTGATAACTATATCGGAGTGAACGGCGGTCTTTGGGAGATTGCTGGGTCATGGTGGAATGGTTTACTTGATGGTTGTCTGTAGATTTAGAAACCGTAGACAGTAATTTTGATTATTTGCGGGGTTTAGAAATGTTGGCTGGTCGGCCGTAGTCTGGAATGATGATGGGACGGAGTTTTCCGTGATGATCTTTTAGGGGTATATTGAGTTCGTGGGCAAGGGTGTTGACGATGGAAGCTCCGATGCGAAGGCCAGTAAAGGAACCGGGGCCGGACATAAAGGTAATCTCGCTGATGTCTTGCCAGGTTTGATGTTTTGCTGATAATTTTTCATTAATGAAGCCAAGAAGTTTTTCGGCGAGTGAATTGCCGAATTCGTGCTGGTATTCTGTGTCGTCTAGCCTAAGTATAGTAGTAGGTGTGGAAGTGTCTAAAAACATTTTCATAAGATAATCTCCCTACCGTCTTCGGTGTAAATTATTTTGATTGTGTGATGATTTTTCGGGAGAAGGTTGGCGATAGATTCGCCCCATTCGATGATGATGATGTTGTTGGGGTTCTGGAGGTTTTCAGCTAGATCTTCCGACATTAGGCCCGGGTCTGGGAGGCGGTAGAAATCATAATGAATTAGACGGCCAGCGTTCGGTAGGGCGTATTGTTTGGATATGGTAAAGCTAGGACTAGTGACGGGCTCTTTAATACCTAGTCCTAGGGCGAGACCACGCGTGAAAGTGGTTTTACCGGTGCCGACGTCACCAATAAGTTCTATAACGATTGCCGCAGGTTGGGCTTGCTGGTCGCCCTCTTTTATTTCCGCGTATGACTGATGGGGAGATTCTTGGGTGGTTGTTGTCTGGCTAGGTAGGGTTTTAGCAAATTGTTGGCCAAAATCGAGCATTTCTTGTTCGGAGTGAATAATCATTGTATAATAAATTATATCATGAATATATATATATCTGGAATAACTGGTACTGGGCTGGGGCCTTTGGCACTAATGGCGAAGCGGGCTGGCTTTAATGTATGTGGGACCGATTTGGCGAAGGGTGCAATCTATAACGAGTTAGTAGAGGCCGGAATTGAGATGAAGATAGGTTCGCAAGATGGAGAATATCTAAAAAAGAAGTTGGCGGAGGGCGTGGACTGGTTTGTTTATACTTCTGCTTTGAGAGAAGATCATGCGGAACTCGTGATAGCGAGAGAACATGGGGTGAAATGTACTAAGCGTGACGATTTTACAGAGTTTTTGGTGGAAAAACTCAGACTTAAAATGGTGGCGGTGGCAGGGACGCATGGAAAAACTACGACGACGGCGATGATTGTGTGGGGGGCATTGAAAATTGGTTTGCCGGTTGCCTATATCGTGGGTACAACTTTAGGATTTGTCACAAGTGGTAAATACCAGGTGGGGGATGAGTATTTTGTATATGAGGCGGATGAATATGATAGAAATTTTTTGAGATACCATCCGTGGCTCGCGGTGATTCCGGCGGTGAGCTATGATCACCCAGATATTTATCCTACACAGGAAGATTACAATGTGGCGTTTACGCAGTTTAGGGCTCAAAGTAGAAAGGTGATTGAATATAGGGAAGATTTAGTCAACAAGATTACTAAGGGTTCTTTATCTACTGATTGCGTAGCTAGTGGGGCTACTGGTGGATTTTTGCCCAGTGATTTTGGCTTAGCGGGAGAAGCACGACGAATTGATGCGGCGTTAGCGGCTGAAGCAGTGTTAGAAATGATGTTAGAACAAGGAATGGTGAATAGAAACGATGACGGATGCAGCAGTGATAGTAGCGAGTTGAAGCAGGTAAAAAGAAAAATAGTTCAAATTTTAAACGATTTTCCTGGAGTGGGGAGAAGATTTGAAAGGATTAGTCAGAGCGTTTATTCTGATTATGCGCATCATCCAGAGGAAATTGCTGCGACTTTGAATGTAGCTCAGGATGAAAGGAAACGATTAGGGAAACGTGGGGTCGTAGTGGTGTATCAGCCGCATCAAAATACTAGACAGTACAAAGTGAAAGATGAATATAAGGATGCCTTTATTGGCGCAGATAAGGTTTTTTGGCTGCCAACATATTTAACGCGAGAAGATGAGAGTTTGAAGGTATTAACGCCGGAGGATTTTATTGCTATGCTGGATAATCGTGATGTTGCAGAGGCGGCAGAACTAGACGATGACTTAGAGAAGAAGTTGAGGAAGTTAATAGCTGAGGATTATATTGTATTATTAATGACGGCGGGCCCGGCGGATGGTTGGATGAGGGAAAAATTTGGGGATAAAAATTAGGGATTGAATGATCGTAGTGTTTATGTTAACATTGTAATTATGGAAGCTAAGTGGAGGAAGATGCGAAAGGGGGTACTTGGGGGGTGTGTAGGGATAGTGGTGATAGCTTGTGTAACAGGTGGCTGTTTTGGGGGTGAAAGTGCGATGGCTATAGTTTCGCAAATAAGCTGTAGTGGTATTGGACAAGTTTATAATCCTTCACTTAAAACTGCTTGTGAAGACTACCGTTGGAATCCGCTTATTAGTCACGGAGCTCTCTGGTTGAGTAATACGGGGCAGACAGATTTGTCTTCGAAGGTTACTACAGATGGAGTCAATGGCAATAAGGTCAACGTTTTTTTGCGGGGGACTATCATAGGGGGGACTACTGGAAAAAGTAATAATGCAGAATGTATCGAGCTTTCGGTAAAGAGAGGAAATGTGGTGTATAAACCGTTTGACCTGAGCGGAGATGTTAATTTAGATACAAGCGCTCCATCGTGTGACATTACCCAAGCTGGAGGCAAAACAAAAAAAATAGAAAAGAATTATTATGTCGTGAGAAATGAAAATGGTACCCCGTTTAAAAATAATATTATTTTTAGTGAGATGAAGGTTGGACTAGATGTTAGTAAGATTAGCCAATGGGGTGGGGACGCAACGAGGGATGGTGGTCGTATCGATTATAAAGATGTGCCAGTCGACGTTTATAGATGTTTTGGGGATAATAGAGATGAGTTGGATCCGCGCTACCCATATTGTGGGAGTAGTGAATCTATGGTGACCATCGGTGGAGACTTGATGTCGGTAGAGTCTTCTGTTTCCAGTGGAAATAAAAAAATTAGCACGGGTGAAGTGGTTAATTGGTCGGTGACTAGGGGGCCGTTGGTTTTAGACGGTTGTAAAACTGGGTGTAACGTTACGTTTAGGCATGAGATTAAAGTGAAGAGTGGCTATAAGTTTGGGCAGCGTTTTTATCGCAAAATAAGTAATTATATCAATCGTCAAGTTGCTGATCCCGAACTTACTAGTGGGGTGGGTGAAAGAATGTTTGAATTTGAGTCTAATGATAAAGTATATAATAAAACCGTAAAGCTGTACCCAGGTGAAATTTATTGCAGTAAGATAGATTATGGTATAGGAACCAGTTTGAGTGATCACGGTGTGATACGAAATGCTGGCGTTTGTGCTATGGTGAGAGGTACGTTAAACACTGACATTAGTCTGAATGTTGAGGGGGAAAAAGGAGCCCCTCTGCACATAGTTGGCAATAGATATTACGTAGCACCAAATCGTAAGTACTATGTAGGGGGATCGTATGTTTCAAATACACAGAAGGCTTACGGCTTAAGAATTAATGAGGGGGTTATTGGCGACAAGAGGTTTAGTCCTGATCCTTCCGCAAGTATTTCTGATTGGTGGAAGCTTATGGGGACGAGAACGAAAACGTTGGGGGAGAGGATGAGTTGGAGCAATACAGTTTTGCTTAGAGATGGGGGAGATGGGGGAGATTTCTCTTTTGCCGTTGGTAGTCGGTGTGGCCAAGGTGTGTCTAGGTACAGTTTTGGAGAAGACTGGAAGTGTAATGTTAAAAAAGGAGAGCCTTACAGTTTTCAACTTGCTGGAGTACAAAAGACCGTAACCATAGCAACCGAGGTGAGTAGCTCTGGGGCGGCGGTACCGAGTTCGATTGTGTTCAAAAGTTCTAGTAATGTCAAGAATAATTCATTTTTGATGGCCGAGATTCGGACTGATAGGGTAAGTGATGCCTTGAATCTATTGGTGCCGTATAATTTTACGAATTCGACTTGGGTAGAAGGGGGCGGAATGAAGAATATTGATCTTGAGTCTGGTTTTGATGTTACATATCATGTAAAAGTAGGCGACCGTGAAAATAAGACATTAGGTGCAAATACGACATCAGGTGCTACGTATGCCACTCAGGTGGATAATGCAACAAGTGGGGTGTATTGGTGTAAAGCAAAGAAAGACAAGATGGATGATATTAAGCCAGATGATGTATGCGAGGGCGGAAATTATGTAACAAAGATTCATAGGGACAAAGATGGTCATGAACAGGAAACATTGTTCCCAAATTCAGATAATAATCCCCGTTCGGTCGAGATAGGGTGGGAAGAATTAACTGAGCAAGAGGTTGAGGTCGGAGACATAATTTGTGCATGGTCTTGGGTGACTCCGGGGGGGTCAGGAAATGGTAAGCTATATGATACGAGAATGGATTCCGATTGGGGTATTAATAATATTGCTAACTCTTGGGATAATGGAAATTCGGAGAATAATAAGGTATGTGGGCAGATTGGGAAAAGCCCAACAATCCAAGTGTGGGGTGGAAATGTGCTATCTAAAGGGGAATTGAACGTATCTAAGGTGAAGGAAAAAACATTAAAAGAGAAAACGCGCCGGTTTGGGTCTTTTGGGGAATTAGGGGTCTTTGCTGGCGATAGTGGCAATTTTGCGAATGGGGCAGCTTTGGGGTATGGGGGAATTCGGTGGAAGGAAGGTGGCAAGGATGTTTTGTTGCCGAGTTATCTAGGTCAGAAAGAGGGGGATTCAGAAGAAATCGGCGGTGGAAGTGAGAAGAGTATGGGTGATTTGAAATTTGATTTTGGGGGCGACGGAGGAATAGAAAAATTCGCGAATGCGCTAGGTGGGAAGTATTGCGGTGACGAGCCTAGTGGCTGTCCGAATTCAGTAGAGGCAATTGTAGATAATTGTAAAAATGGCGGAAGTTGTAGTGAAGATGTTGATAATAATACGATTATTATTAATTCTGGGATGAATGTGATAGTAAACAGAGATGGAGATGTGGTAATATCCACAAATGTGCAATATGGAAATAGTGGCTATAGTTCATTTTCTGAGGTTCCGAGGTTTATTGTTATAGCTAATGACATAGAGATTGGATGTGATGTTACAAGGATAGATGGGTTGTTAGTTGCGACAGGGACTGTGAATACGTGTAATAAACAAGAAGGCGATTTAAATGATGCGGACTATTCACACCAACTCATTGTAAATGGGGCTATTATTGCGAAAGAATTAGTGGCGAATCGGACCTATGGGGCGGGGCCTGGGATATATTCTATAGTGCCGGCAGAGATTGTGCGATTTGACCCGACGTTACTTGATTTGGACTTGGGCTCGAATGACTCTAATCCTAAAATTGTGAATATAACAGAGTTGCCGCCAAGATACTAAGCATCTGTGCTTTGATTTGCTTTAAAATTGTAAACATGACAGTCCTGTTGCAGGATATTAAATGTTTGTGCTTTTATTCGCTTTGAAGTTTGGCGCTTAGGATAGTGCGAGACGCTACGCGATATGATAGAATTGTGACATGAAAATAAAAAGTCAGTTTGTTTGTCAGCAATGTGGCACTACTTATGCGAAGTGGGTGGGGCAATGTGCTAATTGTAATGCGTGGAATTCGCTGGTTGAGCAACCGGTTGAAGCGATTTCCCCAAAGACCGCGTTAGCGAAGGGGCAGAGCTCCGGGAAAAAGCTGGATTTTGTGAAGATATCCACAATTGCGCCTTCTGATGCGAAGGCGAGACTATTGACGGGTTTTAAGGATTTAGATGTGGTGCTGGGTGGAGGATTTTTGGCGGGAGCGGTTTCGCTTTTGGCGGGGCAACCTGGTATGGGGAAATCTACCATCTTGATGCAGATTTGCTCAGAAATAGCCAAAAAGCACGAAGTATTGTATGTTTCTGGTGAGGAGTCGGCGGGGCAGGTGAAGCTTCGCGCAGTGAGGCTTGGGGCGGATTCTGAAAAACTTAGTTTTGCAGCTTCGACTTCGGCGAATGATATAGCAAAGACGATTGAGAGTGGAGAATTTGATTTTGTGGTGGTGGATTCGATACAGACGTTAGCGATGGATGAAATATCTTCGGCGCCTGGGACGGTTTCGCAGGTAACAAATTCGGGCAATCTGATTATTCGGGCGGCAAAGGCGACGAATACTGCGGTAGTGATTGTAGGACACGTAACGAAGGAGGGGACCTTGGCGGGGCCAAAGATTTTGGAGCATTTGGTAGATGTGGTGCTTAATTTTGAGGGTGATAGGTATGGTGGATTCAAGACGGTACGAGCGGTAAAAAACCGGTTTGGTTCGACTAATGAGGTGGCGATATTTGAAATGTTAGGCTCGGGATTAGTTGAGGTACAAAACCCTTCGGCGGCACTTTTGGCGGAAAGAACTAATACAGACGGGTCGATTATTTTGGCGACACTAGAGGGGAATCGGCCAATTTTGGTAGAGATTCAGGCGCTTGCGACAAAGACAAATTATGGCTATCCGAAGAGAACCGCTTCGGGGTTTGATTTGAACCGGCTAAATATATTGATAGCCGTGCTAGAGAGAAGAACAAAGCTGAAATTGTCGGAGCAAGATATTTTCATCAATGTGGTGGGCGGAATGAAGCTAAATGATTCAGCAGCGGATCTTGCGATATGTATGGCAATTGCGTCGGCGGTGGCGGGGAGAAAGCTAAGCGATGATTATGTAGTGTTTGGCGAAGTGGGACTTGGTGGTGAGATACGTTCGGCTTTTCGGGCGGACCAGAGGATAGCTGAGGCGAAAAAACTAGGGTTTGCTCATGCAATTGGGCCAGCGACAGTCCGTGACAAATTTGTAATTCCGGCAAAGGACCTTAGGACTACGCTAGTAAGGTATGTTAAATGAAGATATTAGGGATTGATCCGGGGATTGGGATTTGTGGATTTGGGCTAATTGAGACTTCGGCGCGGGCCTCGGCGCGGGCGTTGGATTTTGGCGCAGTGACAACGAAAGTGGATGCTCCGATACCGGCGCGACTATTGGAACTATACGATTCTTTGACGCAGGTGTTTAATGAATGTAAGCCGGAAATAGTAGCAGTAGAGAAACTGTTTTTTGCGAAAAATATCACAACAGGGATTGTGGTGGCTGAGGCGAGAGGAATCGTATTGTTGGTCGCGGAACAAAATGGCTTGCCGGTGTACGAGTATACGCCGAATCAAATTAAGATGTCATTAACGGGTTATGGGGCGGCGACGAAGACTCAGATAGAGGAGATGGTACGGGTGCATTTAGGATTAGAGACAAAGCCGAAGCCTGATGATGCGGCGGATGCGTTAGCGGTGGCGATTACTTGCGGGTTTTTGTATAGTCAGGGGCAGAATGACGAGCATAAGTTTTCGAATTCGCGTGGGCGTAAGATGAGGTGATATAATTAAGGAGTTTACTACGGAAGGATAAAAAATGATAGCACATATCAAAGGGATAATTGAAGAAAAGTTTGGTACAAATGGCGTGATTGTGGACGTGGGTGGAGTAGGCTACGAAATGATGGTACCGATACCGGATTTTGAAAGCGCGACGCTTGGGGAGGAACGCAAGTTTTATACCTACCATCAGGTGAGAGAAAATACAGAAGAGTTATATGGGTTTTCGAGCTTGGTGGCGAAGAAACTTTTTGAAATGTTAATCTCAGTGCAGGGCATTGGGCCAAAGGCGGGAGTGGCGATTTTGTCTCTAGCGGAGGCGGAGGAGGTAAGGAATGCAATTGCGAATGCCGATACGAGCTTTATTAGTAAGGCATCTGGGGTAGGGAAAAAGTCGGCAGAACGAGTAGTGGTGGATTTGAGAGATAAGGTAGGGACTCCGTCAAAGTATGGTGCAACTGATGTGAAGTATGGCGTGAAAAAACTTGACGAATCAGATGAAGCGCTCGACGCGTTGATTGCTCTGGGATTCCAGCTAAAGGAGGCTACGGCGGCACTAGCGGAGGTAGATGCTTCGCTACCTGTGGAGGAGCGTGTGAGGTTAGCTCTTAAGGGATAATTAGCTTGAAAGGGGGAACCAAGTGATTTCGACGGGGTCTTGATTTTGAAGGTTGCCAGAAACGGCGGCTACAGCGAGGAGGGGTTGAAAGTTCTTGAACTTGGAGTTAGTGTATTTGAGGTAAGATTCGGCGGCAAAGCGCATTTTTTGAAGTTTTTCTGGCGTGATAGCTTCGAGACCGCTGCCATGGAGGGCAGATTTACGATATTTGACCTCAGTAAAATAGATGTAGTTTCTCTTGGTTGAAATGATGTCGATTTCGTAGAAAAAAGTTTTGTGATTTCTAGCTATAATGTTGTGGCCGTGATTTGCTAGGTAATTAGCAATGAGTTGTTCGGCTTGTTGGCCTATTTTGGTGGTGTTTTTATGTTGTTTCGTTTTTGACTGGAAATTGATAAGGGATTTGCAGGGTTCGAAGGATTTGCGGTGTTCATCTGTAAGGCCGTATTGGTAAATGGCTGCGACATGGGCTTTGGTGCCGTAGCCGACGTGCTTATCGAAGCCGTATTCTGGATATTTGGTGGCGAGATTCATCATATAATGGTCGCGGGCGACTTTAGCAATGATGGAGGCGGCGGAGACTTCGCGGATTTTGTCGTCGGCCTTGATACACGTAGAGACATAGTTCTCTAGTGGGGTACCTGTGAGAAAGTTGATTTTGCCATCGATGATAATCTGGGAAAATGGTGTGTGAAGTTTTTGGACTGACTTTACGGCGCGTTTTGTGGCAAGTTTTAGCGCTTTTGAAATACCGATTTCGTCTATTTCGGCTGCTGAAACCCAACCAAGACCAGTGGCGGATTCTGTTGGGATGACAGCGCTTAGTTCTTCACGTTTTTTAGGTGTGAGTTTTTTGGAATCTTTGAGCTCGGAAAACCAGGGTTTGATTTCTGGGGGCAAAATAACAGCACCAACGACAAGTGGCCCCGCTAGGGGGCCACGTCCGACTTCGTCAATACCAAGAATTGGCATTATTTGGTCTCGTCGGTGTCTTTTGTGTCGTTTTTGGATTCTTCAGGCTGTTCGTTAGTTGGGGCCTCAGCGGCTTTTGCTTCTTCCGGGGTGTTTGCTTCTGCTTCTGCCGGAGCCTCTACTGGCTCTTCCGGAATCTCGACATTGTTTACTGCGGTGCGATCGAAATCTTTACTAGTAAGACGGGCGGATTTGCCAGAACGTTCGCGGAGATAAGTAAGATTATTGCGGCGAACCTTGGCACGGCGAACGATTTCGATTTTCTCTACCAACGGAGAATGGATAAGGTAGGACTTTTCTACGCCAACACCAGAAGTAACTTTACGAACTACGATGCGGGCAGTGTGAGATTCTTTGCGATCTACACGAATCACGACACCTTCAAAAGTCTGAAGGCGGAATTTGTTTCCTTCCTTGATTTTTTGGGTGACTCTAACAGTATCGCCGGATCTAACATCCACGATGGCTTTTTTCTTTTGTGCGTCACCAATTTCTTTTAATACTGAAAAACTCATATTTTACCTTTATTATTAGACAATTATCTGTTATTTTACCATACCTTGGGGTAATTAGCAAGGGTTTTAGACATTGAACTTAAACTCGACGACGTCGCCATCTTGCATGATATAAGTTTTGCCTTCGGTGCGGAGAAGGCCGGCTTCTTTGACGGCTTTTTCGGAACCGAGCTTTTTGAGGTCGTCGTATTTACAGATGTTGGCGGCGATGAAGCCCCTTTGGAAGTCAGTATGGATAGTGCCGGCAGCTTCGGGGGCGGTGGAGCCTTTTTTGATGGTCCAGGCGCGGCATTCTTTCTTGCCGGCGGTGAGGAAGCTCTGTAGACCCAAAATATCGTAGGCAGCTTTGATTAGCTCGCCAAGCGCATCTTCTTGTACTCCATAGCTTTCTAAGAATTCTTTGCGTTCTTCTCGGTTCATGCCGGACATTTCTTCTTCCAGTTTTGCGTTAACAAAGATTGCTTGATTGTTAGTGCCAGAACGAACAGTTCTCGGTCCGCTTCGCTCGCGCCCGTCGTTACGGGGCTCGCTCGCTATCTCGCTCCCGTTGTCGCGAACGACCTCGAACTGTTCATTCCTGGCACTAACAAGCTTGCGGAGTTTGTTTTGTAAATCCTGGTCGGTGAGACCTTGTTCGTCGACATTGAACATGTAAATAACAGGCTTGTCGGTGAGGTAGGGGATATTTTCGTCGGACGGGTCTTTTTTGCGCTTGGCTTCGACCTTGGCGCGAGTTTCTTCGTCGGCGAGTTGTAATTCTAGATTAATGATGTCGATGTCATCTTTAGCTTGTTTTATGATGTCGTCTTCGGGTTTGTTGTCGGCTCTTACGATATCATCGTTCTTGAAGGCTCTTACTACGTGACAGATGGCTTGGCATTCGCGGATATGGGCGAGAAATTTGTTGCCGAGACCTTCACCTTTGCTTGCTCCTGCGACGAGTCCGGCGATATCGACAAATTCGACTGTTGCGGGAACAACTTTGTCGGTCTCATACATTTTGGCGAGTACGTCCAGGCGTTCATCTGGTACTGGTACGATGCCAACATTCGGCTCGATAGTAGCAAAAGGATAGTTGGCGGCAAGTGCGCCAGCGTTGGTGAGTGCGTTAAACAGTGTAGATTTGCCGACGTTTGGGAGGCCGACAATGCCGATTTTTAAATTCATAACCAACCTGTGATATCTGTTATTATAGATATAATTATAACATATTTTAGTGTATAATGTAGGATATGAATGAGCAGATATAAAAAAGGAGATTATTATGGGGTTTCAAATTGAATTAAATGATACTTTACAAATCACGAAAGAGCAAGGTTTCCCGGAACAACTAAAACTAGAGGAGCATTTAAGAAATCCTTTCAAGGCCGAAAACTTCAAAGACGTTGTTTTCGAATTTAAAAATAAACCGGGTATCAGAATTTATCGTGTGCCACCGGTGCGAAATTTTCTTGTAGAAAATATTAATGGTAAGTGGGTATACTGGGGATTAATATATATTACCGAAATTAAACATGACTATGCTAGCTCAACGACTTCTGGCAAGTTTAAGATTATTTACATCAATACGCCAGAAGAAATGAAAGTTGCGCATAGTATTATCGACAGAAACGAAGCTACAGATTATTTCGGTAGCAAATAGTACTCGTACGGTGAGGCAATAGTTTTTAAGCAATAAAACAGGTTGGTTTAAAAATTCAAGATTCCTACTCCCAATTCATAACCAACCTGTGTAACTTGCTGATATGGATATAATATAACATGTTTTGAGTGATCATTTGATTTCCCCAAACCTACGCAGTCCAGCGTTACCTGACGGGCCTTCGGTGCTTTGATTATAATATGTTCTTTGCTATAATAGAGGTATGAAAGACGAAGAGCTTCAGAGCAAAAAACGTGCTGTTGAGCTTTATGATAGTGGCAAGATTGATGAATTTGAAGTTGGGACTACTAAAGGTTTAAAACAGATTCACCAATTTCTTTTCCAAGATGTCTTTGGTCTTGCAGGAAAAATACGCGATGTTGATTTAGCCAAAGGCAATTTTCGCTTTGCGCCGACAATGTATCTGAATGATACTTTAAGAACTATTGATAATCTTCCAGATAGTAATTATGATGAAATAATTAAAAAATATGTGGAGATGAATGTCGCTCATCCGTTTCGTGAAGGAAATGGTCGTGCGACTAGGATCTGGCTTGATCAGATTCTGAAAAAAAGATTGGGTAAGTGTATAGACTGGTCAAAAGTTGGGAAGGAAGAATATCTATCCGCAATGGAACGTTCTCCTATTAATGATCTCGAAATAAAAACTCTTCTAGAAAAAGCTTTGACTTCCGATATCGGCGATCGTGAAGTTTATATGAAAGGCATTCAGTCATCATACGAATATGAAGAGCAATCTGAATATGATGTACACAACTTAGCTAATTAGGTGTTAATATTTTCGTTTTTGTAGGCGGATTTTGATTGAAAACGGAGCAGAAGAAGTGGGTTGGCTTAGGAATTCAAGATTCCTACTCCCAACTCATGACCAACCTTTCTTTAAATTCTTATCTGTTATTATGTCGCAAATTATGATATAATTGATTGGAAGTTGGGGGGGCAGATTAACGACTTTAAGGAGGTATTTTCGATGAATAATCAGGAGATTGCGCATAGCAGCTACGAAAAGTTGGTTTCTCGTTTGCCGGATTTTTTCATTAATCAACATGGAGTTGAATATGTTTTGGACTCTAAGAAGATTCATGAGTGGGAGGATGCGACTGGTGAGACTATTGGTGTAATTTATGAAAGCGAATATGAGATTATGGTAGTTGATTTAGTAATTAAAAATGGCAAATTAAGTTCTCATGGTCGTATTATCATGCCAAATAATGGAGTAATTATTATTCCTAAAGTTGGCGACAAATTTGTTCTTGAAGATCAATATCGTTATCCAATATGCCAAAGCTTTTTGGCTTTTCCACGTGGTCATTGTGAGCCAAATTCCGCTCCTCGAGATGATGCTGTCAGGGAAGTAAAGGAAGAACTCGGTGGTGCCGATATACACAATCTGCGCTATATTGGTAAAACTTATCCTGAAACCCATTTAAACGCTTGGTTTTGTAGCGTGTGGCTTGGAGAAGTTGATGAAAAGTCTTTTAAATTGCAAAAAGGGTTTGAAGGCATTGATAATTTAGTATTGCTTAGCGAATCCCAAATTAATGAAAAAATTGCAAAAGGAGAGATTAGCTGCGGTTATACCTTAGCGGCATGGGCATTATACTGCAATGCTTGATTAGATTAATCTAACATCAAAGTCCCACATTATATGTGGGACTAAAATTTTCCAATTTGGTTTTGGAAGATGGATTTTGGCGGTAAATGGTATATAAAAATCGGGTTGGTTTAGAAATTCGAGATTCCGATTTTTAAATTCATAACCAACCTGTGATATCTGTTATTGTTGTCATAATTATAACATAGTTTGGTATATAATATAATGTATGGATAATAAAAAACTTGAGACTGAAATTAAAAATATTAAGGCTCGTAATGCACGGGTTGAGCTAGATAAAAAATGGGAGACTTCGTGGGCTCGTAGATTTTGTATTTGTGTGCTTACTTATGTTGTTGTGATAATTTATAGTTTTACAATTCAACAGGTTTCTAATGTTTTTCTATCTTCGCTAGTACCAGTGATTGGCTTTACCATTTCGACACTTTCTCTTGGTTTTGTAAGAAAAATCTGGGAAAGAAAGACTAAAAAATGAAAGTTGATATTAAAAGAGTTAAAATTAGTGTAACGGTACCAGACGACGACATTGCTATAATTAGAGGTGCAGTATGTAAAGCTGGAGCTGGTGTAATTGGAGACTATGACTTTTGCTCCAATTCGTGTAAGGTGATAGGGACCTTTAGGCCAAACGAAAAAGCAAATCCATATATTGGGGAAAAGAATAAATTAGAATATGTTGATGGGGAAAAACTGGAAGTTGTTTGTGACGTAAAGAAAGTTAAAAATGTTATCTCTGTGTTAAGAAAAGTACATCCTTATGAAGAGCCTGCGATCGATATTATCCCGCTTTTGGACGAAGATTTATTCGATTAAGGTAGATTGGTTTAAAAATTCAAGATTCCGATATTTAAATTCATAACCAACCTGTGATATCTGTTATTATTGGTATAATCATAACACAATTCGGTATATAATTTACTGTATGGATAGTATTCAGAAAAAGGTTAATGTTTTTAATACTAAATATAATCTTGGGGGATCGATTGAGACGAGGATTATTGATTTGTCATCTGAGGTTGGAGAACTTGGTAAAGAAAATCTTGAGGGCACCGATTATGGTGAAAAAGAGTTTAGCAAGACGGGCAATTTGGAATCTGAATTTGGCGACGTTTTGTTCTCGCTGGTTTCGGCCGCTAACTGCGCTGGGGTTGATTTAGGCGTTGCTTTGGAAAAAGTTTTGAAGAAGTACGAGGATAGATTTAATAAAAAAGGGCATATTGGGTCTGAAGATTAAATAGGCGCGGTTGATAAGTCAGTTAGCGGGTTGAAAACCCGAGGTGGATTAGATATAATGCGCAAAATGAAGTATCGAGTTATTGTCGAGACCGATTTTCGTAATCGTCCGAAGGAACATGAACTTTTGGCTGCGATTTTGATTGCGAATCATTTTAAAACCAACATCGTCTTTCTTCGTCCATCTTGTCAGCATGTGGATCAGAAGAACTGGACAATATGTGTTTACGGTTGCCGGTGGCAGAATCGATAGTTTGTACAGGCAAGTAGAGCAAAAAGCGGTAGTCGTGAGGTCGGAATAGCTGAGTAAAAAGGCGCGAATAGCTAGGTAAAAGATGTTTGCGATGATTTGTTTGTCGTTTGTAGTGATTTGTTTGTAGTTTGCAGGCTAGATTTTGATGTATAATGTGAGTAATAAGTAGAGGAGGTAATTAATCATGAAGGTGTATGTGGCGGCATCGAGTAGTTTCTGGGACAGATTGCCGGGAGTAAAGGATAGATTGGAAAAGTTGGGACACGAGGTGTTGTTACCTTCTACTATGAATGACCCCGATTTAGAAGAAAAAGCCTGGAAAGAGGGTAAGGACGCACACGCGAAGCTAATTCGAGGATTATTTGAGGATAGCGAAGAGATAATAGGGAAACAAAGTGACGCGATTTACTTGATGAACTGGGATAAACGAGGGATTTCTGGTTATGTAGGAGGAGCGGCGCTGGTGGAGTTATATATTGCGCATAGGGAACATAAAAAGATTTTTATTGAAAACGATGTTTTTCCGGGGCTAATGTATGATGAGATTATGGGGTTTGGCCCGACCTTTGTGCACGGTGATTTGAGTAAGATAGTATAAGTGATTAGGCTTGATGTGTGCAACTAGGCTAGCGTGTATTGGGTTTGGGTAGAATGTGGTAGATTTCGTAGGAAGGGTGGTACAATAGAATTATGGAAGTGGAGTTTTTGAAGAAAATTGTCAAGGAAGCCGAAGGGATTTCGGAGAGGCATTTTGAGGTGCATCGTAAGGATGATGAGGGGGATATAGTAACGGATTTGGATTATGAGATTGAGAAATACCTGATTGGGAAGATAAAGGAGAGCTATCCGGACTTTGCGATTGTGAGTGAGGAATTAAATGCGGAGAATGCGGAGACGGATAATTGTTTTATTATCGACCCTATTGATGGAACGATTAATTTTGCTAATGGTCTGCCGATGTGGGGGACACAGGTGGCTTGCAGGAAGAATGGCGAAGTAGTGGCAAGCGTTATTAATCTGCCACGGATGGGGGAGATGTACTATGCAGACGAGACTGGGGCCTATCGGAATGGTGAGAGAATTAGAGTGAGAGAGGTTCCGGTTAAAGATGCGTTATATTCGATAGTGGGGAAGAAAGCGATTACCGATGCGGTAAAAATGTGTGCGTATACGGATCATCGAAGGTTTTTTGGAGCGTCGTGCTATGACTTTACGGCGATGGCGTGTGGGCGGATTCATGGAACGAACTATCGAGCGGAGCATCCGTGGGATTATGAGCCGGGGTTATTTTTGTGCAAGATGGCGGGAGCTGTAGTGAAAGATGTGAGAGGGTTTCATGCGGCGGCGATGAATCAGGAATTCTTGGATTTGTTGGAGAAAGAAACGGCTTTGCGGTAGAATAGAGGGGGGCGAGTTGGTGCTGGGGGGTGCAAGGAGCTAGGGTTAGCGGTCGGTTGCAAAAAACTGATGTAAAGATCTGGACCGGTGATTGAGTGCAAAAAACTAGTGTAAAGATCTGGACCGGTGATTGAGTGCAAAAAGCGGGTGTTTATGGTTGACAAAAAATGAGTTTTGTGGTACAATCTAAGGTAGATGGCGCTTTTGCCATGGGAGCATTTTTTAAAAAAATATTCAAGGGGGTTTTAAAATGAAAGAAATGTTGAAGAAAATGATTTGCCCGGCGGCGGTCGTTGCTTACGCCATGTACTGGTTCGTTATTGTGACGAGGTTCAACCTCGGCACAATGGAGAGCTACGTTCTTTGGACGTTGCTCTGGTTGGGGTTTGGAATAATAAGTGCCCTCGTCTTTGATCGAGGCCACAAAATGGCCGTGGACCGTCTGAGGTCGGAAGGTATCCAGTGCAACAGTAAGTACCGATACGTGCCGGCCTATGTTTGCGCGATTGGTCTCATCGGCTATTACGTTGCCTTTAGATACTTCTATTTTAAAAGTATCTACTGGTGTGCGGCAGTGCCGACAGTTTATTTAATCTTCTTAGAGACATTTTCACACTTCGTTCGGGCCAGTAAGCTGACTCGAACGTGAAGACGGAGGCGTCATAGCACAAGCAGGAGGTAAGACATGTGCCCTGAGCCAAAAGGCTCGGGGCATTTTTTTGTTGGAGACTTTTGCTACAAACTTTTGCTACAAACTGGATAAAATGTAGTAAACTAGAATTAGCATGAAGAGAAGTTTTTGGAATTACTGGCAATGGGTGGTGCTAGTAGTAGTAATGGTGATAGTTGCTTTAATTGTAGTGAATCGTGAATGGATTCATGACTATTGGCGGGGGATTTCGTATCGTCCATCGGCTGAGGTTGCCAGAATCCGGGATGAGCTGGGCCTAACTGAATATGGTGGATTTTTATTTAATGCTTCGATGCCGGTTCTAAGTGACAGGGATGAGTTCAACGAAAAGTGCCGATTTGAACGAGACGAAGAAGATGCGGTTTTGGGGTGTTATTTAGACAAAGATATCTATATTTACGACATAACAGATGCGCGACTAGATGGGGTGCGCGAGTGTACTACTGCGCACGAGCTACTGCATGCAGTTTGGAAAAGAATGGGTGAAGATGAGAGAAATTCTTATGCAGAGCTTTTAGCGGAAGTGTATGAAAAGAACAAGGATTTTCTCGAAGAAGAACTATCGATATATGATAATAATGAGAGGCGTGAAGAGTTATACGTGCGAGCTGGGACGGAGGTGAAGAGCTTGCCAAAGGAGTTAGAAAACCATTTTGCAAAGGTGTTTAAAGACCAGGATAAAGTGGTAGGGTATTATGATAAATATATTACGGTGTTTAGAAATCTACAGACGGAGCTAGATAATCTCAAGTCAGAGATGGAAGAGATTAAACTGCAAATCGAGACTAAAGAGGCAGAATATACTAGGGCGGCGGAGCAGCTTAATGCGGATATTGCGGAGTTTAATACTTGCGCTGATACTATGGGGTGTTTTACGAGCCAGTGGGAGTTCAATAGGTCGAGAAATGCATTGATTAGTCGACAAGAAGCCCTTGAGGAACTTTATAACGAGATAGATGCACTAGCAAATGAGTATAACGCGAAAGTAGACAAGTATAATGAGGATGTGGTTTCTAGTAATAAGCTCAACCAGATTATGAATTCGGCAAGTAAGGTTGAGGGGTTAAGCGAGTAGGTAGCTGTGCTCTCTAAGGGGGTTAAACAATTGAAGGAACGGGTAGATGGTTGTGTTTTTCGGTGGCTAGACGAGTAAACCGATGTGTTTTTCGGTGGCTAGACGAGTAAACGGTTGTGCTCTTTTAGGTGGCCAAGCGGGTAAGCGGTTATGCCTTTGAGAAACTAAGGCGGTAGTTGATTATGTTTAAAAATTTAGATTGGGCGGGTGGTGGTTTTTTGATGGTTTGCTATAATGAGAGCTATGAGACTAAGGATAAGAAGAATACTTGCGATGGGTGGATTGCTAGCCGGAGTCGGAGTATGGTTGTTTTTGAATCCGGAGAGCTATGAGCTGATTTTTAAGAGGATTAAGGATACTGGGGCGGAGGAAATTGTTAATGGCGTAGTGAAACTGCGTGAGGGGATAGAGGAAGTGATGACGAAAGGGGGATTGGGGCAAGAAACTGACGGTGTAAACGGCGAGAGCGATGGAACGCAAGGAGCTACCAGCATGGGCAGTGCAAGTGGCGAAGAAATGGGAGAAGGGCGGTTAGTATCGGAGGTCCTAGAGGAGCTTGCTGTAAAAGGGCGAGCGCCAAAGACGGGATACAGTAGAGAGCAGTTTTATGATGGGTGGCCTAACATTGACGGATGTAGTCTGCGCCAGAGGATTTTGAAGAGAGAATTGGGGGATACGGCGAGACTAGATGGATGTAATGTAGTGGCAGGCGAATACGATGAGCCATACACGGGGAAGCACATGGTTTTAACTAGTAGGGAGGAAGTAGGTAAGATTCAGATAGACCACGTGGTGGCGCTTTCGGATGCGTGGCAGAAGGGCGCGCAGTACATGAAAAAGGAAGTGCGTGAGCAAATTGCGACGGACCCGCTAAATCTGTTGGCTGTGGATGGGGCGGCAAATCAGCAAAAATCTGACGGCGATGCGGCGACGTGGCTGCCAGCAAATAAGCAATTTCGCTGTCAGTACGTGGCTAGGCAAGTGTCGGTGAAATATAAATATGGGTTATGGGTGACGCAAGCAGAAAAAGAGGCGATTTTGCGAGTGCTTGAGAAATGCCCAAATGAGCGAGTATTGGGTGTATAATGGTAGTAATTAAGTGGAGTAAAATATGAAAAAATACATTTGGAGTGGAGTGATTGGGGGGATACTAATGGTCGTGGGAGCGTTTTTGTTGGGGAGGTTTGTGTTTCCGAATAGTTTGGTGAGTTTGCCGGCGCCGGAGCTAGCGGAGGGACAGCGGGGGGAGCTTGGAATTGATAAGAACATAAACGAAGCAACGATTGATGCTTATCTCGGGCGAAGTGATGCGGTGTATCGGGACCTTCGGATGCTTGAGGATCCAGGAAATTATGAGGCAATTGGGGGCGATTCGAAGCTGTCGGGGTTCGTGAGGGGATTTGAGGTGGTACCATTTCCGTATATTGTGAATGTGTCTGGACTACCGGAGGAGGTGGGACAAACTTACACGGGGGAGACTTTGTTTTATCAGCATTCGGATGGGTCATATACGCCGAATTATGAAGAATCAATGGAGGTATTGGAGGGGCTATTCCCGAAGGATAAGGTGATCTTCCTGATGTGCGGGGGTGGAGGATATTCTGGGATGATGAAAAAGATGCTCGTGACGCTTGGTTGGGACGAATCAAAGATTTACGACGTGGGCGGATACTGGTTCTATGAGGGAGAGAATGCGGTGGAAGTGAAACGTGTTCGAGATGACGGAACTACGGTATATGATTTTTATAAGGTGCCGGTACACGAGATTCGGTTTGGGGGATTGACTCGGCTTGACGAGACTATGGAGAAATAGGGTGGGAACAAAGAAGAGCGGTAAAAGAAAGTGGGCAAATAAACAGACAGAAAATAAGAGAGTTGAGGCTGTGGAAAATGAACAAATAATGAGCGGAAAGGCCGTAGCTATGAAAGGACGTAGGATGAAAGTGAGGGGTGGAGAGCCTGCGTTAGCGGGAGGAAAGTTGGTTAGATTGAAGGTTTGGCAACTGGTAGTATTGCTGGTGGTTGTAATAGGCGGAACGGTATTGTTTCTGGGGGCGGTAGGTGGATGGTTTGGTGGCAGTAAGGTAACGCTTGACGCAGAATATTATTGTGGTGAAGAATGCGATGGTGAAATGGTGGAGCTTAGTGGGGTTAGATATGAGGAACTAGTGCGGAATGGCGGATCGTTTGTGGTGTTTGTAGACCAGAGCGGGTGCACAACGGCAGAGAGACTGCGAGGATATGTGGCTGATTATGCTCGTGAGATTGGGGCGAGAGTGTATCGAATGATGTTCAGCGAGGTAAAGGAAACGTCGTTACATGATTTCGTAAAATACTATCCGTCGGTAGTAGTAGTGTCGCGAGGGCGAGTGGCGGGGTATCTAAGGGCAGATAGTGATGAGGATGCGGATTATTATAATGATTACGGAGCGTTCGTGCGGTGGATAGGGCGGTATTTGTAATGTCTCGGAGTGTTTTTTTATAGCGAGACCTTTAGTGAACAGATAGGGTGAGATTTGTGGTGGGTTTTTGAACGTAATGAACGCGGCAATATTTAGTATCGGGATGGTGGGGATTTGTGGAAAAATTTGGCTTGATTTTGCTAAAAATTGACTGAAGAAGTATTGACAACCGGCTTATGGCTAATTATAATGGAAAGTGTTAAAGGTTATACATTCCATTAACGAAAAAATAATAACTAATTCCCACTGTAGTGTGGAAGGAGAAAACATATGAAAAAATCAATAATTGCAACTGGTGCTGCTTCGTTGGCACTTGCAGCTATGCCTGTGGTGGGCGTGTTTGCGGCTGATCCGGGTAGTGCAAGTGTCGAAGACCATATAACTGTAACGATTGCTAAGGCTTGTACTTTTCAAGCAACTGTTAATATTGATAACAATAATGTTGCTTATCCAGCAACTAACAATGTGATTGGTCGTCATTTTACACAGCCCGCAACTTTGGGTGCAACTGTCTATATGGGCGGTTCCGCTAATACTGGTTCTACTGATACTAATCCAATAACTATCGAAGGCGTGTGTAATGCTGGCGACGGTACTGCAGATGGGGGTACTTATGCTATCTCGGCTATCGGTAGCAATAATGCTGAGATGGTGAAGTCTGGCGGTGTTGCTGGCGATGAGGATAATATTCCGACTGGTTTAGCTACATCTGGTGAGGATTCTGCTTGGGCAATGATGATTGAGTCAACCAATGCTACAACTCCGTACAATAATTATGCTGTAGTTCCTAAAAATTCTACTCCGGTAGCTGGTGGTAATGCAGCCGGTGCTTCATTTGCATTTACTCCGAAGTATCGTGTTTATGTAGGTACTGAACAAGCTTCTGGTACTTATGAAGGTATTGTGACTTACACGATTGCTTCTGATTTCGAATAATTAGTAATGGATTATTCTAAAAATAGCTCTCTATGGGGAGCTATTTTTTGTTGTTATAGTCAATCTTGTATGGTAGAATTTTATTAAGATATGGAGGAGCAATGATTGAAAAGAAAGATTCTTTAATTAGGTTAATTGGACGGATTTTTGCGGTTCTTGTTGTATTTGGTTTTTTAATTTTTGTGATTTTTAGTTTATTTCATGAAAAACGGTCTGAAATTACTACAACTACTAATGATATCGAACGGAGTTCGATTAATTGTTCTGCAAATACCCTCGAAGACGCTTTTTTTATTTTGAATGGAGCTTCTCAGGTGAACCATAACATTAAGGTGTTGTTCTGGGGTAGTGATGTAAATAAGTTCTTTTACTCATATGAGGGAAAAATGCGAAATGATGATGACGCGAAGCAAGCCGCCACTTTGATGAATGTCAAATATGACACTTATTTAGGTAATCATGATTATTCTTCTTCCAATAAAGTCGAAGAGACTTTTAATTATGATGGCAATACCGTCCGAATCAATGTTTACACTAATGTTGATGGGATAAATGGCGATACTGCGACTTTCTTTTTCTTAGAAAAAGATAAGGTGGATGAGCTAATGAAAATGAATGCAGAACAATTGAAGGACTATTATAGCAAAAAAGGTTTTGTATGTGATTCTCAGAAATAATATGATATAATAAAAGGAATCGAGGAGGAGTTAAATGAAAAAGAGAAAAGCAATAGTGGTCATGTTGGCTTTGTTTTTTGGATTATTAGTTGGAGGATCCGTAAAGCAAGATGCTTATGCTGAGCAGATAAGGGTTTCCTTAACTGTGTCTCCACAGCATCAAAGTATTGTTTTGAATCCAGGTGAGACATATCACGGATCAATTAAGGTTTCTAATGCTTTCAATAGCACTTATGCAACTGGATATGAGGTTTCTGTTGGTTCTTTTAGTCGGTTGAAAACAAGTGACTCTAAAGATGATTATGGTGACATTAATTACATTGATAGATCGACATATAATATGATTATGGATTGGATAAAGATTGAAGAACCTATTGGTTCAGTTGAGCCAAATGAAACTACTGTGGTACCTTTTACGATTGAAGTGCCCGAGGATGCTCCGGCGGGCGGTCAGTATGCTTCGTTTATAGTAAAAGATACTTCGAAGCTTTCGTCAGAAGGTGAGGGTGTTGCGGTGGATAATGTTTTACAAATTCTATCGATTTTATATGCAGAAGTCACCGGCACTACGAGAGAGGAGGGGGTAATTTCCACTAACTCAATGCCGTCTTTCTTGCTGAACGGGCCGTTAACCGCGGAGTCAATGGTAAGAAATAATGGGAATGTGCATACGCGAGCGGAATATACATTGCAAGTGTGGCCACTATTTTCTGACGAGGAAATTTGCACAAACGAAGAAAATCCAGAAACGAGTATGATTTTGCCCGATACCGAGCGATACCATGCACAAACTTGCGAGTTGCCGTCGGTGGGGATATTTAAGGCTAAGCAGGTCGTGAAAATATTTGGGGAAACTTCAATCGTAGAGCGAACGGTAATCATTTGTCCGTTGTGGTTATTATTCTTGATTCTATTTGTGATTATTGTGATTGTGATTTGGATCGTGACGAAGGTGAGGGGGAATAAGAAACGTGGCCAAAGTCGCTCGGATGATTGATTGAGTTAGTTAGTCGGATGATACTGCCTCGTGATGGGGCGGTATTTTGTGGGGGTGTAGATATGGGTGGAATTTGGGTTGTGTCTGATGGGAGCGAGTCTTGGGTGGTGGGGATTGAACGGTGTGGCGTAATTGATTAAATTTTATATATTTCTAGGTTTTATAGAGGTATTTTCTTTATATTGGTGGTTGATTTTTGAGCGGGAATGAGGTATGATTGAGACAGAAGCGAGTTGGGCACAAACTGTGGCCAGTCGTAAGTGGCAAAATTATTCAAGGAGGGAAAATGAGTGAAGAGAAAATGCAAAAATACAATGGATGGAAGGTACGATCGGTGTGGGATGATGTGCGGGAAGAGTGGTGGTTGTCGGTAGTAGATGTGGTGGGGGTGTTGACGGAACAACCGGATGTTAGGGGTGCAACGTTTTATTGGTCTAAGCTGAAGGAGCGATTGCGTGAGGAGGGAGCGGATCAGTTGTTGACAAATTGTCAACAACTGAAATTAACTTCTTTGAAGGATGGGAAGAAATACAAGACAGACGTCATGACGGTGGAGCAGATTTTAAGATTAATCCAATCAATTCCGTCAAAAAAGGCAGAGCCATTCAAGGTCTGGTTGGCGAAAGTGGGCAATGAGCGAATTAATGAGACGATAGACCCGGAGCTGGCTGTGAATCGTGCGATGGAGACGTATCTTAAGAAAGGATATAGTGAGGAATGGATACGACAGAGGTTGATGTCTATTAAGGTAAGGAATGATTTAACGAATGAGTGGAGGAATCGTGGAGTAAAGAAGGGTAAAGAATATGCGATTTTGACGGATGAAATCTCTAAGGCTTGGTCTGGGATGACGACGAAGGAATATAAGGCCTTTAAGGGTCTCAAGAAAGAGAATTTGCGTGACAATATGAGCGATTTGGAATTAGTACTTACGATGCTTTCGGAAGCTACGACTACGGAGATTGAAAAACAGAAACAGCCGAAAACTTTTGAAGAGCACAGAGGGGTAGCGAAGTCCGGTGGTGAAGTAGCTGGGATTGCTAGAAAGGCAGTGGAAGCTCGGACGGGAAAGAAAGTTATCACGTCGGATAATGCAGAAAGGCTTAACCCGATGAAAGATTTAATAGAAGGTTTGATTGAGGGAGGATTAGAAAATGAGTGAAACAACAAAACTACTTAAGGGGATTATGAAAGTGTCTGGGTGGACACAGGAGCAGATAGCGGTGAAGTTAGGGGTGAGCTATCCGACGATGAATGCTTGGGTGAATGGGAAGTCGAAACCGCGGCAAGCGATGATGGGTAAGATACGGAGGTTGTATTTGGCGCAGGATATTACGGATGATGTGGAGCCGACCTACGTGACGTTGGTAAATGTGCCGAGACGATTAAAAGTAGATGACATGGTGATATTGGAGAAGGATCCTAGTAATGACTATGATGATGAGGCGATTTTGGCGGTGATGATGGATGATGATAGGGATGAGTGGTTGGGAGATGATACTGCTAGCGGTGATGGGGGTGTTAGTGAAGCTAGCGAGCACAATGATGTTGGTGTGGTAGACGATAATGCCGACCAGTCTGAGAATAGTGATGACTTGGGTGACGATGAGGATGATGGACCATTTGGCGGGAGAGTTGCGCCAATTGGGGTGGGAGATATTTCTAAGACGTATTGTTTGGAGGATGATTTTATGTATGTGGCGAATTCGATTAGTACGGTGGTGAGAGGGACGAAGTCGGCAGGAAGGATTTACGATAAGTTTGGGAGGATGGCGCGGGCGCGGGTATTATTTATCTTTCATAAGGTAGCAATAGCGAGGGTGGTGGAATGGGATTATGCGGAAGAGGGGGAGTGATACCGAAATTGCACCCGGACACGCTGCTATATGGGATGTTTGGAGAGACTTTAGATGTGGCGTTGGATGATCAGAAGCGGTTGTTCTATGTGGCAATGACGCGGGCGAAGCGACGACTATATATTATACATGACGGAAGTTTTTAATAAAAAAGTTTATATTATTTTAAATGTCTGATAATGATAAATAATCTCTCATTTTCTCACATTTTCCTATTGTAATTCAAATTTTGGTGTGTTAATATAAACATAAGCAAAGAGGTCATATATAAATGAAT
>JAEEGL011715074.1_pt1 | contig 28335 bp, 22 predicted proteins | sample 9134231 | NCBI WGS metagenome assembly JAEEGL01 (sample SAMN16246548, study PRJNA631951) | gut metagenome | biome: gut microbiome; feature: rumen; material: fiber-attached | host: Bos | place: Iran: Karaj | collected 2018-10
CGGGCATCTCTTTGATACCGCCGAGGTTGCGCTCGAGGATACCCATTTCCTTCTGGAGAGCGGCGACTTCCTTCTTAGGAAGCATATCGAACGTGCCGTCTTCCTGCATCTTTTCAAGGGACTTCAGTCTGTTGATGCTCGTCTTGATCGTCTTGTAGTTGGTGAGCATGCCGCCGAGCCAACGTACGTTGACGTAGTACTGACCGCAGCGGATAGCTTCCTCACGGATAGCGTCTGCCGCCTGCTTCTTCGTACCTACGAAGAGGATGTGACCGCCTTCAGCGGAAGTGTCGCGGACGAACATGTAAGCTTCTTCAAACTTCTTGATCGTCTTCTGAAGGTCGATGATGTAGATGCCGTTTCTCTCTGTGAAGATGTACTCCTGCATCTTGGGGTTCCAGCGTCTGGTGTGATGTCCGAAATGGACGCCTGCTTCGAGCAGTTGTTTGATCGATACGATAGACATTGTAATGTCCTCCTTCGGTTTTTTCCACCACATAACGTTAAGAGCGCACCGCATTCCGGGAACTTTATCTTCACCGGCGCGGCACCGGCGCTTCATCTGTCATGTGTGAGTAATGGCGCGTCGCGCGCAAGAAGTATTATACTATAGAACAGTGCCTTTTTCAACACTATTTTTAAAATTTACATTTATTTAACAATTTCCGCGGCCGTCCGTTCGGGACGGCGCGAGGGAGATCATTTCGCTTCGAACCAGTTTTTGCCCGTGGATATCTCGACTGCCATCGGCACTTCGGTCTTCACCGTGTTCTCCATTTCACGCTTCAATATCTCCTCGGCGCGCGCCGCGTCGCCCTGTGCGGCCTCGATTATCAGCTCGTCGTGCACCTGCATTATGAGCCTTGCGTCAAGCCCCTCATCCTTCAGGGCGCGGGAAACGTTTATCATCGCGATCTTGATTATATCGGCGGCAGTTCCCTGCACGGGGCTGTTCATCGCCACGCGCTCGCCGAACGCCTGAAGTTGTTTATTCGTTCCGGAGAGCTCGGGGATCGGGCGTCTGCGTCCGAACTTCGTCACGGTGTATCCGTTTTCCTTCGCGTGAGCGACCGTCTCCTTAAGATAGGAATCTACCTTCGGATAAGTCGCAAGATAACCGGCTATATACTCGTCCGCCTGCTTCTTCGTTATACCGAGATCTTTTGACAGCGAGAACGCTCCGATACCGTATACTATGCCGAAGTTTACCGCCTTCGCGCGGCGGCGAAGCTCGGAATCGACCATGAACTCGGGGACTCCGAACACCTGAGACGCCGTCGCCGTGTGTATATCGGTCCCCGTAATGAAAGCGCTCATCATATTCTCGTCTCCGGATATCTCGGCGAGAACGCGAAGCTCGATCTGCGAATAGTCGGCGTCGATCAGAACGTATCCGTCGGGGGCGACGAAATAGCGCCTTATCTCCCGTCCGAGCTCTCCCCTCACGGGAATATTCTGCAGGTTAGGATCGTTCGACGAGAGACGTCCGGTCGCGGTACCCGTCTGATTGAACGTCGTGTGCACTCTGCTCTCTTCGTCCAGCATATGAGGAAGGACGTCTGTGTAAGTGGAGATCAGTTTCGCGCACTTTCTGTATGAGAGGATGTCCTCAATTATCGGGCTGTATAATTTCAGCGATTCGAGAGTTTCGGCATCTGTAGAATATCCGCTCTTCGTCTTCTTTCTTCCCGGCAGGCCGAGCTCGTCGAACAGAACCTCTCCGAGCTGTTTCGGAGAATTGATATTGAACTCGCGCCCTGCGAGCGCATAAATTCGCTCTTTGTACGAATCTCTCTCTTCGGCAAGAACGGCGCTGTACTCCGTCATTCCGGCTCCGTCCACCATCATCCCTGCGCTCTCCATCTCATAGAGCACCTTTGAGAGCGGGATCTCGATATCGTGAAGAAGCGCCGTCATCCCTACCGTTTCAAGCTCTTTCGAGAGAACGGGATAAAGCTTCTTTACCGCCTCGGCGGCAGAGGCGCCGTCGGACGGATCCACGGCTTCCGAAATATAGGAAAAGGCGACCTTATCTATCGGATATGAACTCGATCCGGGAGAGAGCAGGTACGACGCGAGCATCGTATCGAATATGCAATCGATTTCGGCACCTGTCGAATGCAGAAGCCCCTTTAGCCCGTGGCAGACCGTTTTTCTTCCGGCAAACACGCCGGCGTCCTTCAGGTCAAATATAAGTCTGCGCTCGCCGTCGGTTGCGAAAAGTTCTTCTCCCGCGGCGTATACGAATAAGGTATCTCCGAGGGACGCGGCGTCATCCTTTCCCGCCTTTTCGTAAACCGGAACGTCTTTTGGCGCGGCTTCTTTTTCTTCCTGCTTTTTTGTTGAAGAAAAGTCGAATTTCTTATACAATGCGGAAAACTCAAGACGCAGGAAAAGCCGTTCGAGCTCCTTCGCGTCAGCCCCTTCCGACTCAAGCTCGGGAAGAGTCTTTCCGATCGGCGCGTCCGTTACGATAGTAGCAAGCCGCCTCGACATGAAAGCGTCGCTCCTACCCGCCGCGATCTTTTCCTTCGCCGATTTTCCGAGCCCTGCCGCGTCTATGTTTTCGTAAAGGTTCTCAAGGCTGTGCACGTCCGATATGATCTTGAACGCCGTCTTCTCGCCTATCCCCTTTACTCCGGGGATATTGTCTGACGAGTCGCCCATGAGCGCCTTGACGTCAATGTATTCGCGCGGCGTCACGCCGTAGTCCTCTTTGAACTTTTCCGGGGTATAAATAATATCCTCTTTCGTTTTGACGAGGATGACGGAAGTGTTCTCCGTTATGAGCTGCAGAGAGTCGCGGTCTCCCGTAAGAGCGAATGAGTGGACTCCTCCCTCGTCTCCCATACGGCAGACGGTCCCTATCACGTCGTCGGCCTCAAAGCCCTCGAGCTCGACGACCTTTATCCCCATAGCCCGTGCGACGTCCTTCGCCCACGGAAGCTGTGCGGCGAGGTCGTCCGGCATCGGATGCCTGTTAGCTTTGTAAAGAGGGTACTCCCTGTGTCTGAACGTCGGCGCCTTTAGGTCGAAAGCGCACACGACGTACGCCGGATCCAGCGCGTCGATGTGCTTTTTGATTATATTGATGAAGCCGTAAACCGCGTTAGTCGGCAGACCGTCCTTCGTCGAGAGCGGTCTTATCCCGTAAAACGCGCGGTTGAGTATGCTGTTTCCGTCGATAACGAGGAGATTTTTCATTAAAAACCGTTCCTTATACTTTCAGTTCTTTACAAATTCTCTGTAGATCGCGCTGCACGCTTTATTGAAGTCGAGTTCCGCAACTCCGATGATGATGTTGATCTCGCTTGAGCCCTGGTCGATCATGCGGATGTTTATTCCTCCCTCTGCGCACGCCTTAAAGACCTTCGCCGCGGTACCTTTGTTCTGCACCATTCCGCGTCCGACTACCGCGATGAGAGCGAGACCGTCCTCAAACGCGACGCTGTCCGGATCCACCTCTTCCTTTATCGATTCTACGATGCGGTTTTTCTTCGCGTCGTCCGCATCACCCGAAACTATGACCGTCAGGCTGTCGATGCCTGTGGGCATGTGCTCGAATCCGAGCCCCTCCCTCTCGATGATGGAAAGGATCTTTCTCGCGACTCCGCGCTCGTTGTGGAACATGTCCTTTTCAACGGAGATCATGGAAAATCCCTTTTTGCCCGCAATACCGGTTATGATGCGGTCGCGGTCGTAATCGGGACATTCGGGAACGATCATCGTACCGCGGTGGGAGGGATCGTTCGTATTTCTGATATTTATCGGGATCCCCGCGGAGCGCACAGGGAATACGGAGTCCTCGTGGAGCACCGAAGCGCCCATGTAGGAGAGCTCGCGAAGCTCGCGGTACGTGATGATCTCGATGCTCTCGGGATTTTTCACGATGCGCGGATCGGCCATCAGAAATCCCGGGACGTCCGTCCAGTTTTCATATACGGAAGCAGACGCCGCCTTTGCGACGATAGCTCCGGTGATGTCGCTGCCGCCGCGGGAGAACGTCTTGATCGTGCCGTTGGGCATGGAGCCGTAAAAGCCGGGAACTACCGCGTGATAATGCTCGGAGAGCTTTTTGGAGAGAAGCTCCTGGGTAGTTTCCCCGTCGAACGAGCCGTCCTCTTTGAACTTTATAACTCTCGCGGCGTCAATGAAATGATACCCGAGGAACTTCGAGAGTATCAGCGCGGAGAGGTATTCGCCGCGGCTCGCCGCGAAATCGCGTCCGGCGTGGTTTTCGATCGCGGTCTTGATCTGCTCGTAATTCTTCGACAGATCGAGATCGATTCCGAGCCCCTCGATGATGTCGTCATATCTCTTCGTGATGAGCGAGAAGACCTCGTCAATAGGTTTCTCCTCTTCCGAGAGATTGAAACACTCGTAGAGCATATCCGTTATTTTTATATCCGAGGAAGAGCGCTTTCCGGGAGCGGACGGCACCGCGTAGCGTCTCGATTCATCCTCTTCTATTATCGCCTTGACTTTTTTGAACTGTTCGACGTCCGCAAGAGACGTTCCGCCGAATTTCACTACCTTCGGCGCATCGGGATTACTGTTCATCAGATGATTCCTTTCGGGTTTTATCAGATTCTGTGTTTTCCTGTTCGTCGGCTCCGTCAACGTAACGTTTAGCCTGAGTCGAGAACAGATTGAAATACTTTCCGCCGAGCGCCATCAGTTCGGCGTGGGTTCCCTCTTCGACGAGTTCGCCGTTTTCTATGACGAAGATCTTTGACGCGGTGGTCGCGCTCGAAAGTCTGTGAGAGACGAAGAGCGTCGTCTTCCCCTCGCGCAGTCTTTCAAACTGGTTGAAGATCTCCTGCTCGGCTATCGCGTCGAGGGACGCGGTCGGCTCGTCGAGGATCATGAAGTCGGATCTCGCGTAGAACGCTCTCGCGATGGAGAGCTTCTGCCACTGTCCGATCGAGAGCTCCGTTCCGTCCGGCTCAAAGTATTTCATAAGGCTCGTGTTGTAGCCGTTTTTCAGTTTTGATATGAACGTGTCGGCGTCCGCGTTGACGGCGGCTTCCTTTATCCCCGCCTCGTCGTAGCCGCGGTCGACCTGACCGAACATTATGTTTTCACCCGCCGTGAAAGCGTACTTGCCGAAATCCTGGAAAATGATCCCGTACATGTCGTACAGCTCACCGACGTCGTATTTCTTTATATCCTCTCCGTCGAGCAGGATAACGCCCTCCGTCGGATCGTACAGCCTTGTGAGTAGCTTGATGAGCGTCGTCTTGCCGGCGCCGTTAAGTCCGACGAGAACTGCGGTCTCGCCCTCGCGTATCGTGAGATTTACGTTCTTGATGACCGGATGATCGGACTGGGGATAAGTGAACCATACGTTCCTGAACTCTATCCTGTGAGCGATCCCGCGCTTGACGTGGAGCGGCTCGTCGACCGACGGCTTGATGTGACGCTCTTCCTTCATGAAGTAGATCATGTTGTCGATGAAGAGCGTTCCCTCGTAGATCATCGAGAAGGTGGATATCAGACCGGCGATGCCCTGAGCTATCGAATTGAGAGCGCCGGTATAGAGGGTGTAGTCGCCCACCTGTATCGAACCGTCGAAGACTTTTTTCGCGATGTGAAGGAACAGCGCGCAGTTGACTCCCGAGCTTGCAAGAGAGACGCCCAGACTCCAGCCGCTCTCCTGGTAGATCAGTTTCTTTATACCGTAGAAATATCTTGAGAAGGTGTCTTTATAGCAGTTTATGAAGGTGTCGGAAAGATTGAACATCCTTATCTCTTTCGCCATATCCTTGTTCGTCATCAGATCGCTGTAATACTGCATCTGACGGCGGTCCTTGGAGCGGCGTCTCATATACTCGAAGTTCTTCTTTCTGTATATGAAGCTTATCAGCGCCGCGGGGATCGAGAATATGATGATCGCCACCGGGGCGAGAGGAGAGACGGAAGCGAGGATGACGACGAAGGAGACGAGGCTGATCACCGAACTGATTATCCCGAACACCGACTGCATGATCGAGATCGGGCGCATGCCCGCCTCGCGGCTCGCATTTTCGAGCTTCTCATAGAATTCGGGCATATCGAAGGAGCTCATGTCCACTTCCTTCGTCTTGTTCAGTATCTTCAGCTTGATGTGATTCGTGACCAGTTCTCCGGATATACGGATCACCATATTGTAGAGAAGCGATATGAGCGCGGAAACGAATATGAATCCGAACTGGAATATCATCAGCTTCAGGAACGGAGTGAAGGAGATCTTCACCCCGGGATCTGCAGCCATTTGCTTGACCGCGTTAACGAGGGAGTTGATCAGCTCCTTTGAGATCAGCGCTCCGACGACGGGCAAAAAACCGTTGATGAGCGAATAGCCCATCATAAGGAACAGGATCCACGGTTTTGCCTCCCAGACAAGTTTGAATATGTAGAAAAGACGGGACGTAAATCCGCCGAGCACTTCCTTTAAATATCTCGGAACGTCCTTGATATTCTTCGGCTTTTTCGGCTTCATTTTATCGTAGTCGGCTCCGCGCGGAGGGCCACCCATCATACCTATCACCTTCTATTCATAAATATGAATTATTATTCAAATCAAAAAATTATCTATTATATTATACATCACACAGCGGCCCTTTTCAAGATTTTTTGTTCAAATAAATAAAATTTCATAATTCCTTTGACAAGCGCCCGCAAAGGTTGTATACTGTTAGTTGGCAAATATTGAAAAATACATTCGGAAAGTATATACAAAGATGGAAACCGTATTCAGAAAAACCGATATTCTTCTTCCCTATTACGCTCACGAATCGGAGGAATGGGAGACGTGGTCCGTGATCGCCTGCGATCAGCACACGTCGGAGCCCTCGTACTGGGAAGAGACAGCTAAAGCGGCGGGCTCCGCCCCGTCGACTCTCTCGCTTATCCTCCCCGAAGCGTATCTGAACACAGAGCTCGAAGGGGAAAAGAAGGCGGCGATCAAAAAAGCCCCGGAAACACTCGGGGAGAATTTTCTAAAGAAATACGAGGGAGCGCTCGTTTACGTCGAACGGACGCTCGTATCCGGCATGATTCGCCGCGGGCTCGTCGGCGCGATCCCGCTCGACTCCTACTCGTACGAGCCGGGCGCCATGTGTGACGTACGTCCGACGGAAGGAACCGTTAAAGAGCGCATACCTCCCCGCGTCGCGGTGAGACGGGAATCCGTTTACGAAGCGAGCCACGTCATGCTCTTCTGCGAGAACTCCGAGCTCTTCGATCTACTCACGTCATACAAGGATTCAATGAGAGTTCTGTACGACTTCGACCTCATGCAGGGCGGCGGACATATCACCGGGCGTCTTGTCGAGGGCGAACTGCTCGAGCGCGCGGAGGGCCTTATCGGAAAATACGAGGATGAAAGACGCGCCGCGTCTTCCATGCTTTACGGAGTCGGCGACGGCAACCATTCCCTCGCTTCCGCAAAGGCGTATCTCGAAGAGCTGCGCGAAGCCGGAGCGGATATAGGCGGCGCCTCAGAGGCGCTCGTCGAGCTGACTCCCATAACTGACCCGTCTATCGTCTTTGAACCGATCTACAAAACGGTACGCGGAGTCGATCCCGTCGACCTTCTGACGTTTATCAAGAACAGAACGTATACGGGAGAAGGCGCGACGCGCGCGGTGCGGGTGCACTTCGGAGACAACAGCGATACGTTCCACGTCTCGCTTGGCGAAGGCGAGATCGTCTGCGGAGTTCTGCAGAGCGCCATAGACGACTATCTCTCCATCCGCGGCGGAACGTGCGACTACATCCACGGCAAAGAAAATCTCCTCGCTCTTGCAGAGCGCGGAGCTGTCGGATTCATATTCGACGGAGTTGAAAAAGAAGACCTCTTCCCCTACGTTTCGAAATACGGAGTACTGCCTCGAAAAGCGTTCTCCATGGGCGAAGCGTGCGAAAAGAGGTATTACACGGAATTGAGACTTTTGAAGTATTGAAATGAGATCAGAGGCGCGGTGATCCTTTCGGATCGCCGCGCCGTTTTTTCATTCGTTAAAGAACATTGAGCCGAGAGTCATCTCTCCCCAGCTGTACTGTGCCATATACTCCCCGGCAAAGGCCTCGCGCGCCTTCGGGTCTCCCTCGAGCCAGTCGTAATAATCACAGTCTATTTTCGTGATATCGATACCGATCTGTCCGCGCCGTCTGATGATTATATCCTCGCAGTCGTAGTCCTTGAGCGTTTTCAGCAGGTCGGCGAGCAGATTTCCGAAGTATGAGCGGTGAGACATGGCGTCGTCGTCTTCCCACAGCACGTCTATCAGCCTGCCGTTCGTGCACATGCTCCCTCTGCAGTCGACGAGATACGCGATGATCTCCTTCGTTCTTGAATACCCGAACTGGACGGGTTTTTCGTCGACGAAGAGCTCGAAATCGCCGAAAGTCTTCACACGGACTCTCTTCGCGGACGCCTGCTCGACAGGCGCTCTGAGATTCGAGAGCTCGTGGCTGATCTTCTCGACGGTGACCGGTTTCACGACGTAGCCGCTCGCATGCATTTCAAAAGCCTGCTCCATGTACTGGCGGTGTCCGGTCGTGAATATTATATTTATTTGAGGGTCGATCTCCTTGAGCCTCTTTGCGAGATCAATACCGCTGTCGGCGCGGAGATTTATATCGAGAAAGGCGATCTCGGGGTGCGACATCATTGCGTAAAGCACAGCGTCCGACACGTTTGAGAATCCGCGCACCTCGGCGTCCGGGGCGGCTTCGGATATCGACGTTACGAGTCCGTCGAGAGCGATCGGCTCGTCGTCAACCGCAAGTATCCTCACTCCTCACTCCCCCTCTCTTCCGCTTTTTCTTTAGGCTTTTTGTCTTTCTTTGCCCTCGGTATGATTATGGTCACGGTGGTACCGGAGCCCAGCTCGCTCTCGATGATAAGCGACGCGCCGAGCAGCTGACGGAGCCTTTCTTTCGCGTTCACGATACCGATGTGCGACGAGGGATCCCCGTTGTACGCCTCGACGTCGAAACCGACTCCGTTGTCCTCGACAATGATAAGGTCGGAGCTTGCCGTCCTGCGCGTTCTGATGATTATTTTTCCGAATCCGTTCGTCTTCTTTTCTATGCCGTGCTTCACCGCGTTTTCCGCGATGATCTGCACGGTCATCGGCGGGATCATCATATCGACGTAATCCGTGTCGTACTCCACTTCAAGGTCGCCTCCGAACCTCATCTTTTCAAGACTCAGATAGTGATCGACGTGTTCAAGCTCGCGGTCGAGCGGGATGACGTCGTCCTCCTCGAGGCTCTCGAGATTCGCTCTCATGTACTCGGCAAAATTGCCTATCGCGCTCTGCGCCGCTTTCGGATCCTTTCCGCACAGAACGTAGATGGAATTGAGAGTGTTGTAAAGAAAGTGCGGTCTTATCTGATTGTGCAGCACCGCAAGTCTGTTGTTCGCAAGCTGCAGATCCTGTTCGTAGACCCTCTTGCTCTTCTGAATGTAAAGGAAGCAGTACATCAGAATAAACGAGACGAAAGTAGCGGGCGCCATAAGGTTCAGATCGAAATCGAAAAAGCGCAGTATGGAAACGATGCTCGGGCACGTAATGAATGAAATCAGCGCCAAAAAGCTTATCCTGTCAAGCTTTGAAGCATTTTTGATGAGCAGGACAAGCATGATGAAGACAAGAAAATACAATCCCGTCTGCGCTATCAGAAACGCTTTTGTGAAGTGAGACCCATCAAAGTCGATATAATACAGGCCCCGGGAAAGGCTCGGGAACAAGACGGTGAGCAAGCACCACAGCGCCGAGCCGCCGCAAATCACCAAAGTACCGAAAGATAAGATCTTTGTCAGCTTTGACTTGTCGTTGATGATCAGAGCCGCATAAAATACGTATGCTATCAGGAGAAGAAAGAACGCGAAGTTCGATATTCCTCTTACAGCGATATACCGCCCCTCAAGAGACATTGACTGCGTCTGCAGGATCGTTCTTTCGGCGTCGTTCTGCAGCGCGTTGAAGGCAAGAAAGACTATCTCTAAAACGATCATGAGTATAAAATACTTCGGTCCCGGTTTGGGCGGAGACTGTCTGTAACTCATGATGCAGAAACACAGGATTATCCCCAATACTATTACGGACAATATATCAAGTCCGATCAATACTCCGAGATCAATCATAAGTTTTCTCCTTAATCACCGGTCGCCCGGCGTCATTTGAAAGCTCAGTCCAGTTTGTTGCCGCATCCGGCGCAGAAGTGATCCGTGCCGGGGTTATAAGGACGTCCGCACTGCCTGCAGAACGCCGTGCCGCTCTGAGGCGCCGCGTACTGCTGAGGCTGCTGAGGCGGGGCGGCCATGCCGGTCGCCTGATAGTAACCCATCCTTGTCGCCTGCTCGGCTTCAGCCGGACTTCTGTAGACCCGCGTCCCGTCGGGATTTATCGCGTAGTATTCGTTGTGCCGAAGAGGCTTTCTGCACGTCATGCAGTAAACGAATCCGTTCGGGAACCACGCTCTGTAATCGAGCTGTCTGTCGTTGTAAGTAAACGTCGTTCCGCAATAAGGACAACGCATCTGATAAGTGTAACCGCTGCTCCAAAGCGCTCTTTTGAATGCCATTTCATTCACTCCGTTTCTGTACTATAAATGCATAATTATTTGATGTTGCAAGTGATCGCGGTGTTATGATAGTTCAAACGTTGCCGAAGGCAACTCATAACTGCGAAAGGCTGTGCCTTTCGCTCACTCCCACTCTATCGTCGCGACGGGCTTCGGGGAGAGATCGTAAAGAACGCGGTTCACGCCTTTGACCTCGGCAAGGATCCTTCCAGTGATCTTTCCGAGAAGCGCATAGGGGATCTCCTCGATCGTCGCCGCCGTTGCGTCTACGGAATTTACGGCGCGGATGACGACCGGCCAGTCGTACGTTCTCTTGCCGTCCTTGATACCCGTCGATTTGAAGTCGGGTACTATGGTGAAATACTGCCATACCTTGCCTTCAAGCCCTGCGGCGGCGAATTCTTCGCGAAGGATCGCGTCGGATTCTCTGACCGCCTCAAGTCTGTCGCGGGTGATGGCGCCGACGCAGCGTACTCCGAGGCCGGGGCCCGGGAACGGCTGACGGTAGACCATGCCGTCGGGAAGTCCGAGCTCTTTTCCGACGACTCTGACTTCGTCCTTGTAGAGGAATTTAACGGGCTCGACAAGTTCAAAATCGAGTTCCGGGGGAAGTCCGCCTACGTTGTGGTGAGCCTTGACTCCGTCGCTCTCGAGAATGTCGGGATATATAGTACCCTGACCGAGGAACTTTATTCCGTCAAGCTTCGCCGCCTCTTCAGCGAATACGTCGATGAATTCCTTTCCGATTATCTTTCTCTTCGTCTCGGGATCCGAAACGCCCGCGAGCTTGTCAAGAAAACGGTCGACCGCGTCAACGTAAATGAGGTTGGCGCTCATCTGGTTTCTGAACACTTCTATTACCTGCTCCGGCTCTCCCTTTCTGAGAAGGCCGTGGTTGACGTGAACGCAAACGAGTCTGTCGCCTATCGCCTTGATAAGAAGCGCCGCGACTACCGAGGAGTCCACTCCTCCGGACAGCGCGAGAAGCACCTTTCCGCCGCCTATCTGTGCTCTCAGCGCCTCGACCTGCTCGTCGATGAACGCGGATGCCAGCGCGCTCGTTGTGATTCGTTCCATTGTTTCGGGACGTCTGTTGCTCATTGTTTTTCCTCCGATGTATTATAAAAAAATATTTAACTGTATCAAAGAGGGATCATTTGTCCTCTCATTTTGATTTGCGGCGGTCTCCTTTAATGCTGAGAAGGGCGAACGCCATCAGCGTGAACACCGCGATCGCGGCGATCGCGGTAACGGTCCTGACTCCGTTTCCGCTCCCCCCTTCTTCCGTCTCTCCGGCCGAGCCGCGGATCGCTCCCTCGTCGCCGTCGTTCCTTGACAGGGATATTCTCGAGACGTCGAGCGTATAAGATGCGCCGGACAGCACTTCTATCGCAAGATAAGTTGCGCCGTTGAACGCGATTTTGCCGGTATCGCATTTGAGAACTTCCGCCTCACCGGATCTTGCGGTGAATGAATACTCGCATCTTGCGCCGCCGTTTCCTACAACGACCGATACGGGATATTCCTCCCCCTCATCGCCGGAAACGCAGAGCGCAACGTTGATATCGTCCGCCGACGAGACGTCGAGGGGCGTATCGAAAAGTGTCATAAGAATACCGGAACCGCCCGACTTACCGTCTGAGACGGCGCGTATCGCGCGCTCTCCTCCGGACGGATCGAGAGACGGCACAGAGTCGCTCTTTTCCGTGGCAAGAGACGTGAAGGCGCCTCCCGCGAAGAAACTGCCGCTTCCGTACGAGCGTCTGAAATCCTTGATGAATACGTGACCCTTGTCGGATATATCGTCGCTCGCGGCCGCGGAGGCAAGCGTTACGTCTCTGACCCCTTCGGGATCGAACGGCAGGTGCTTCAGCGAAGATACCGCTCCGCGCCCGTCGCTCTGTTCAACGAGAGAAACGATGATGCTCTTTGTTACGGTCGCCGCGCCTGCGGAAGACGTGTAAACCGAGAGGGACGACAGATCCTCTTCCGAAATTTCCCTATCCGGTCGCCAGTAAAGGATATAACCGGACGGCGCGCTTCCGACGTTCTGAATAAGACGCGAAACCGCTCTCGAGAGAAGCTCCGAGTTGCTTGCGGGGTCGCTCGCGCACTCGTACATCATATACCACTGTATCCCGCCGTCGCCGGTAAAAAATCTTGAGATCAGTACGGACAGGAGCATCGGATCGCACGCGTCGCCTCCAACGCCGGAGAACGCGTCGTACTCTTCAGACGAAGATCTCTCGTTATCGTAAACGTGACCGTCTCCGAAGGGTACTGCTACCGTACAGGAAGGATTGTTTGCTCTCGCGGCGGCGGACATTATCCTGAAAAGATTCGAATAATTCTCGGCATACCGGAACAGGTCTCTGTTTCCGGATCTGCTTTTTATGAACATATTTATCCTGCTGCCCACGACGATCCCGTGGATCGAAGGATACTTTTTCGTGAGATAATCGACTGCCGCGGCGTATTTCATAACGGCGTCTTTGTCGCCCGCGTCGGGAAACGCTCCGTGCGCGCCGTATCCGCCGAAGATCCGGACGTAAACGTTCAAGCCGGACGAGACGTAAAATCCGAGCGTCTTTTCGAGATCCGCCTCGTAAGAGGTATTCACGTAGTAAAACGAACCGGCGTAAGAATGGAACCTGCCGCCGGACGGGTCGTCGCCGATAAGCATATCGGGATCGACGTCCACGAGCGTGAACGACGCGTTCGCGTCAAACGGAGCGGACGTGTCATCCGACTCTATCCCGAGCACCGACGCGGAAGCGGTAACGGCGCCGGGCGCCTGATACGGAAAGACGCCCGCGGATATGGGCTCGAATTTACCGTCTTCACCGATAAGCGCGATACCGTATCTGCAAAGATCAGGCAGCGCTTCAAGAGACGAGGCGGGAAACCTTATGTCGACGAGCGTCGACATGTCCGCCGTCGCAGCTATTACCGGGGAGGATGAATCCCATATGTCATAAGCGACCACGCCGAGTTCACCGTCGATATGATTGACGACAAAGGACGACGCCACCGTTCCTTTCACGCTGACGGAAGTGCCGTCCGCAGAGACCGAACAGCCCGAAATGCTTGCGGGGTAAGTTTTTGAAGTGTCCCGCGATTTCTCGATATAATATGAAAACGAAACGCTGTTTACGCTGAATTTTTTACCGTCGGTGCAGGTGACGCCCGAAAACAAAAGCCTGTAAGAATCGTCCCCCGCCGTGACGGCGTAAATAAACGTGTACGCGTTCTCTCCCGGGAACAGATTGATCGTCGATATGTCGGAGAACTCCTTCGCGTCGTTCCCTTTCACGGAAAACGTCATAGTGCCTGAGTCAACGCCGGAGACCGAAACCCTCGCGATGACGGTCCATCCGTCTCCCCTTTCCAGCCGGCGCGGCGCCTCGATCGCGCACGCTCCGTCCGCGGGCTCCGCAGTGACTGCGTCCTCGGTTATTTCGCATGGTGAATCGATCCTGAACGTATCCGCGCAGAAGCGGGATGCGTGAGAATACGTGAATCTTGCGTCGGCGTAGATCGCGGAGATCAAAAGTCCGTCGATCTTCGATTGCGAGGAGAAAGAGCAGTAAACGTGATCGACCTCTCCTCTTTCCTCAAACGCGCTGACCGGGCAGAACACGTCGTAAAGCGTATTTGACGTGAATTCTCCGCTGACCGTATAGGTGGCGTTTCCCGAAGCAAACGACATCGACAAGGAACACTCGCCCGCCGCGCCGTCAATCCGAAGCTGAAAATACAGCTCGTTATACGGCGACAGATCCTTCGTTTCTTCAAAAACGAGATAGAACGTTCCTTCCGACGTCTCAGCGCTCGTCACTTCCAGCGCCGCGCCTCCGCGCATGTCGCCCCCGGTCAGTTCGACGCCCTCGCTCAGGGGATAGTAGTTCTCATTCGAGTAGTCCTCTACAAGATCCCGCTTATCGTCGGAATAAGCGCCGCCGGACTTCTCCGCGTAAAACTTTGCGCCGTCTGCAGCGTATGACTGAAACGGGATAAGTCCGCGTAAAACGGAGGCGGAAAGTAAAAAAGCGAGGCAGAACGACAGTATCCGCCGCAGATATGCGCGTGATTCCATACCGTTCAACCTCCCTTAGATATTTAAATTTATTACAGTATATCACATTTTTTAATATAATTCTACATCTATTGCGAAAAAAATATCGCCTTTCGCGCACTTTATTCCCTGCAGGGAACAAAACAGATATTGATTTATCCGCCGGGAGAATGTATAATGGAGAAAACGCCGGCGGGAGGATAATATGGAAAAGACCGTAAGGCTCTTTGACGACGACGCGTATATCAGCGAATTTCGCGCGAAAGTCGTCTCATCATTCGAAGAAAACGGAAAATATCTGACGGTGCTCGACAGAACCGCGTTCTTTCCCGAGGGAGGCGGTCAGAGCTGCGACACCGGCTCGATAGACGGCGATGCCGTCTCATACGTTTACGAAAAGGACGGTGTGATATACCACGAGACCGACAGACTTTTAGCGACCGGCGCCGCGGTATCGTGCGCTCTCGATTTCGCCGAAAGATACAGAAAAATGCAAAACCACACCGGAGAGCACATACTCTGCGGAGCGGCGCACAACCTGTGGGGGGCTGAAAACGTCGGTTTCCATCTGTCGGAGGAATACGTCAGAGTGGATCTCGACGTCTATCTCGATCACGAAAAAGTCGGAGAGCTCGAGCGTGCCGCGAACAGGATCGTAAAAGAAAACCGCCGCGTCACCGCGTGGTACCCCTCTCCCGAAGAACTCCCCTTCCTCGATTACAGAAGCAAAGACGGGATAGACGGCGCCGTCAGGCTCGTGGAGATAGAGGGCGCTGATCTGTGCGCCTGCTGTGCGCCTCACGTAGCGTCGAGCGCCGAGGTCGGCGTGATAAAAGTGATCGACTCCATAAAATACAAGGGCGGAACGCGCCTCGAGATCGTATGCGGAACGGACGCCGTGAAGCTGTTTATTGAAGAACACAAAGCTCTCACATCCCTCGCCGCCTCGTTTTCCGTAAAGAGAGAGGACGTCCCGTCGGCAGTTGAACGTTTGCGCGAAGAACTCTCCGGCGCGCAGTATGCTCTTCGCCGGGCTGAACGCGAGATCATGAAGTACGAGCTCGAAAAGCTTGCCGCGACCGACGGCGCCGTGACGTTCTTCTACGAGGACGCCGACGCGGAAAACGTCAGAGAGTTTCTGAACGGTGCCGCGTCAAAGTGCAAAGTCGCCGCGGGATTCATCGGACGCGACGGGGACTACCGTTTCATTATCCGCTCCGACAAGATCGATCTCAAAGACGCCGCATCGAGAATTAACGAAGCGATATCCGGCCGCGGAGGCGGATCCCCTGCGATGATACGCGGAAACTGCACGGCGGGCAGATCCGAGATCGAAAACTTCTTTGATTCAATATAAAAGAAAACGGCAGAGCGCGCTCTGCCGTTTTTCTTTAGTCTTCTCTTTTCATCAGGTGTATATCCTGAGGCTTGAACACAAGTCCGACGACGTCTCCTTCGTTGTAAGGTCTGGTCGAGGACACGAGGTACTCATATCCTTCCGTCGAAAACGTTACGTCGTAGATGCCGGGCTTGATATTGTCGGGATCGAAGTCGTATTTGACGTCGGTGATCTCGACCTTTTCCCCGTCGTCAAGGTTCCACGCGGAGGCGTTCGCCCAGAGCTCAAGGTCGGTGTCGAGCGCGATGCTCTCCTCAAGGTCTTCGACCTTCTTAAAGATGTTCATCGCGTAGATCTCCTCGCCGTACTCCTTGTCCTCGACGCGGTTTTCCTGCTTGACTACGGCGTTGACCGTGATCGACGTTCCGCCCGCGGTCGTGAAAGTGACGGGATACGTTCCTATCTCTTTCGCGATCTCGTGTTCAACGTTCTTTATCGATATCGGTTCGTCGGTCTCGGCGTCCCACGCTTCAGCGGACGCGAGAGTCTCGATCGTAACGTCGTCGAGCTCGTCGATATCCGAGAGGTCGAGCAAAAAGTCGCTGGCGCTGATCTTCTCCCCGGCCGCTTCGTTGAATACAGGTTTATCTCTCGTTACGTTCAGTTTGACCGTGATGGACGTTCCGACTCTTGTTTCGACGACCATATCGTGGCGCATTCCCTTGAACACGTGGCTCTTGACCACGCCCTTGAGCATTCCGGACTCTCTTCCGACTACCTCGAGATGCTCGGGACGGATAACTACGTCGACCTTGTCGCCCTTTGTGAAGCCCGCCGTATCGCAGGCAAATTTCTTGTCCTCGAATATGACCTCGCCGTCTCCCGCGATCACGCCGTCAACGATGTTTGTCGTTCCGATGAATCTCGCCACGAACTCGTTTACCGGATGATCGTATATCTCGGACGGGGTGCCTATCTGCTGTATGATACCGTCGCTCATAACGACGATCTTGTCGGACATCGTCAGCGCTTCTTCCTGGTCGTGCGTTACGAATATGAAGGTGATGCCGACTTCCTTCTGTATCCACATCAGCTCGAGCTGCATCTCCTTGCGGAGCTTTGCGTCGAGAGCGGAAAGGGGCTCGTCGAGAAGGAGCACCTTCGGCTCGTTTATGAGCGCGCGGGCTATGGCGACTCTCTGCTGCTGACCGCCGGAAAGCTGAGCGATCTTGCGGTTCTCATATCCCTCGAGGGAAACGAGCTTGAGCATCCTTGCGACTTTCTGCTTTATGATATCCTTCGGAACTTTTTTGATCTTCAGTCCGAAAGCGATGTTTTCATATACGTTGAGATGCGGGAAAAGCGCGTATCTCTGGAAGATCGTATTGAGGTCTCTCTTGTGCGGAGGGACCTTCTGAATATCGACTCCTTCAAAAAGGACTTCTCCTTTATCTGCGGTCTCGAATCCGCCGCGTATCCTGAGGAGAGTGGTCTTGCCGCATCCGGAAGGACCGAGAAGGGTGACGAATTCATTCTCGCCTATATCGAGAGATACGTCTTTCAGAACGGGTGTCCCGTCGAATGATTTTGAAATGTTCTTGAATTCTACAATATTATTTGCCAATAGAGCGCCCTCCTTTTTCGTCAGAAAAAAACACTAAAAAAAGTATACTATATTTTTTTGAAAAGTGCAATATTATTTTTGCAATAATTTTATTGATTTTGGGGACGTCATGAGATATAATAAATTTAAACTATCACAAGAAAAGGTGGAAGATATGAACGAGACAAACAAGAAACTCCTCGATTTTATAAAGAGCTCTCCGAGCGCGTTCCACGCGGCGGCCGAAGCCGCAAAGATGCTGGACGAAAACGGTGCGATCCGCCTCTTTGAGGGAGCGGACTGGAAGCTCGAGCGCGGCAAGAAGTACTACACCGCGAAGAACGGATCCTCGATCATAGCTTTTTCGGTTCCCGACAGCCATCCGAAGAGTTACATGATCAGCGCCGCCCACTCGGACAGCCCTCTCTTCAAAATAAAGCCCGGCGCCGAGATAAAGGACAAGAACTTCGTCCGTTTTTCTACGGAGAAATACGGAGGTATGCTTTGCGCCACGTGGTTTGACCGCCCGCTTTCAGTCGCAGGAAGAGCCGTAGTCAAGACGGAAGAGGGAATCGAGACGAAGCTTGTCGATCTTGAACGTCCCGTCGCCATCATCCCGTCAGTTGCGATCCACATGAACAGGAACGCAAACGAGAACGCTTCGTACAATCCCGCGTCGGATATGCTTCCTCTCGTGTGTCAGGGCGACGCGTTCTCCCTCTCCGACGAGATCGCAAAATGCGCCGGAGTTGCGAAGGATGACGTTCTTTCCCACGACCTGTTCCTGTACGTAAAAGAGGAGGGGACGGAAATAAACGACCTGATCTGCGCTCCGCGCCTTGACGACCTCGAGTGCGCGTTCGCTTCCCTCGAGGCGTTTATCGGATGCACGCCGGAAAAATCAGTTCCCGTGATGTGCATTTTCGATAACGAAGAAGTCGGAAGCTCCACGAAGCAGGGCGCCGCGTCGACGTTCCTTGCGGACACTCTCGAGAGGATATCTCTTGCGCTCGGTTACGGAGCGACGGATCACAAGCGCCTTCTCACCTGCTCCATGATGCTTTCGTGCGACAACGCGCACTCCGTCCATCCGAACCACCCCGAATACTCCGACAGTAATAACTGCCCCGTACTGAACGGAGGAGTCGTCGTCAAGTACAACGCCAATCAGAAATACGCGACTGACGCAGTATCCGCCGCTCTGTTTTCGATAATCTGCGGCCGTGCGGGAGTTCCGACGCAGAAGTTTGCAAACCGCTCCGACATGGCGGGAGGCTCCACTCTCGGCTCCATCGCAAATACGAAGGTGTCCGTCAACACGGTGGATATAGGTCTCGCACAGCTTGCGATGCACTCCTGCTTTGAGACGGCGGGAGCCGACGACGCGGAATATCTCGTTCGCGCTATATCTGCGTTCTATGATTCATACATAAAGTGCTCCGGCGACGGCAAATATTCCGTGATCTGACGTTATGTTTGTTCTCACAGCGTTTAAGACAGTTGCCGTTATGCTGCTGTGCGCGGTACCCGGCTTCCTGCTCATAAAAACCCGTATACTAAAGAGCGAGTCAATTTCTACACTTGCAAAAATATTGCTTTACGTCTGTCAGCCCTGCCTTGTCGTATCGGCTCTGACCGGGGTCGAATTCTCAAAAAAGACGGCCGTAGATCTTCTGATCGCGTTCGGCATCATACTCGTTTCCGAACTCGTTATGACAGGCGCGCTCCTTCTGATCTTCAGAAAAAAGCTTGGCGACGCGAGATTCCGGATATATACGGTCGCCTCGTGCATGGGGAACGTCGGTTTTATGGGCGTGCCCGTGATACAGGCGCTTCTTCCGGGAAACACCGAGGCCGTTGCGTTCACCGCCGCGGCGTCGCTCGCGCTGAACGTCTACGGATGGACTATTGCGTCGGCGGTAATTTCCCGGGATAAAAAGTATATGTCTGTCAAAAAGATATTTCTCAATCCCGCGACCGTCTCGATCCTCGTCGCGATCCCCCTTTTCGTATTCAACGTGACTCTTCCCTTCGGAATAGACGAAAAAGTGGAGCTGATAGGAAAATTCTCGACTCCTCTTTGCATGATAGTCATGGGAGCAAGGCTCGCATGTGCGAAATTCCGCGACGTATTTCTCCGGCTCGGGAACTATCTGACAGTCGCGCTCAAACAGCTGATATATCCCCTGCTCGTTCTCGCAGTCCTCCTGATCCTGCCGCTCGACAAAGAAATGAAGAGCGCGATATACATAATCGCCTGCTGCCCCATAGCTTCGATGGTACTCAATTTTTCGGAGCTGATCGGAAAGGGGCGCGAGGAAGCGGCGGGGGTGCTCCTGCTCGGAACTGCGCTCTCGTGCCTCACGCTTCCGCTTATGATACTGCTTATATAAAGAATACGGCGTTCCTCGGAACGCCGCTTTTTTTATATTATGCCGTTCATCGCCAGTATGATCAGAACGCAGGTAATTATCACAAGGACCGCTATCGGTATATAGAAGTTGAATCTGTACTTCTTCCCCTCAGGCTGTTTTTCAATAAGCTTGCTCTGCCTCAGCGCCAGCATGAATGGCTTATAGAGCAGAAACGCGAGCGCCGCGTTTATCCCCGATTTCAAGAGATTGAACGGAAGGATCGAGGGGATCAGATACGGAACGACCGCCTCTCTGGGCATTCCCATATAGATAGGAAGAACTATATAATCCCAGAGGATCATGATACCGGTCGCCGCGACGACGCCGCACAGAAGGCCGATCACGGCTCCTGTCAGCGATTTGAACTTTTTATAGATCAGGGACGCCGTGACCGCGAACGCGCAGGTCGAGAGGATATTCATAACGCATCCCCATATTCCCGACGTGCTGACGGGGATCTCGAGGAGCGAGGTGATAACGGAGATCGCAAGCGCGGCAAGAGGACCGAACGCAAATCCCCCTATGACCACCACTACGTCCTTGGGATCGTATTTCAAAAATTCAAGTCCCGGGACTATGCTTATCCTTCCCACAAGCATAACGACGTAAGCTATCGCGCACAGCATCGCGACCGCTGCCAGTTTCTTTGTTTTGTAACTCATAACTGCCTCCGCAAATATAAAAATCGCACCTGAAAGACATGCCTTCCAAGTGCCGCGGACCGACGGACGACGCCGCCGTTCTATCTTCTTTCATCCGGACTTTACCGTTGGTATCGGAATCTCACCGATTCTGCTTGCGCTCGCGGACTTTACCGCCAGTCGGGAATCTCACCCCGCCCCGAAGACATATATTCAGTTACCGCAAAAGAGTATATCACCGATACTGCAGATTGTCAAGCGGATATGCAAATAAAATCTTTCAGTATTGACTTTTTTTCCTGTTTGAAATATACTATAAAGAGTGATATGTTTTGAAGAAAGGAGTGACGGCGTGGAGTACTTATACACTTTTTTGATCTCAATGGTGCCCGTGGCAGAGCTTAGGGCGGCGATCATTTACGGCGCGGCAAAAGGGCTTCCGTGGTATTATGTGATACCGATATGCATCATCGGCAATATGCTCCCGATACCGTTCATCCTCCTTTTCATAAGAAAGATCCTCGCGTGGATGAAGACGACAAAGCACCTTTCAAAGATCGCCGTCTGGCTTGAGAAAAGAGCCGAAAAGAACAGTAAAAGGGTACTGAAGGGCGCCTTTTTCGGTCTCGTCTTCTTCGTCGGGATACCTCTTCCCGGCACAGGTGCGTGGACCGGCGCGCTCGTCGCGGCGCTGTTCGATCTGCGGATGAAGTCGGCGCTCCCCGCAATATTCATCGGTCTTCTCCTCGCCTCCGCGATAATGGGGGCCGCCTCCTACGGCGCCGTCGGATTTCTCTCGTTTCTGACCGCGTAGGGTAGCAGGGACTATCCAAACCCGGTTTTGACGGGCTGTTTTACGCCCCTGCTTCGTTATCACCCTTGCAGGTAGGTTACTACCTGCTACGGGCTCTGCCTTGCCGGAACAAAAAACTGCTCCGGCAAAACTCTTCGACCTGAAACGGATGGATCGGCGAGCATGTTTCGGTACGGACGACGATGGCTTACCAGCGTAAGTCAAGGAGGACAAACCGAAAGATGCCGTCAAGGCGCCGCTTCAGGCGGGTTCGGGTAATCCCTGTTACCCTGAATTAATTTCGACATACCCCTTGACATTTTCAATATTATATAGTATGCTAATAAGGCACAAAATAATAATTCTTATCAAGAGTGGCGGAGGGACTGGCCCCATGAAGCCCGGCAACCTATCGTATGACAAGGTGCTAATTCCCGATAGATGAGAAGCAAGCGGATAACTGCGCTCTCAGGCTGTCGTCTGAGAGCTTTTTATTCGCACCGCCCGGAAAGGAAACCAAAATGAAAAAACTGTTTACATCGGAATCTGTGACCGAAGGACATCCCGACAAGATCTGCGATCAGATCTCCGACGCCGTACTTGACGCCATACTCTCGGAGGATCCCGAGGCGAGAGTCGCCTGCGAGACCTGCTGTACGACAGGACTCGTGATGGTGATGGGAGAGATCACGACCACCGCGTACGTCGATATCCAGAGCATCGTGAGAGACACGGTGAGAAAGATCGGCTACGACAGAGCGAAATACGGATTTGACTGCGATACCTGCGGCATCATCAACTCCATACACGAGCAGTCACGCGACATCGCGCTCGGCGTCGACCGCAGCGCAGAGGCAAAAGAAGGAAGCGACAATGACTACAGCATCGGCGCGGGAGACCAGGGCATGATGTTCGGTTATGCCTGCAACGAAACTCCTGAGCTCATGCCTCTTCCGATCTCGCTCGCCCACAGACTTGCGAAAGAGCTCACGAAGGTCAGACGCGAAGAGACTCTTCCCTACGTCCGTCCCGACGGAAAAACGCAGGTCACGGTGGAATACGAGGACGGACGCCCCGTCAGAATAGACACCATAGTCGTTTCCACTCAACACAGCGAGGAAGTAGAACTCGACCGCATCAGAACGGATATAATAAGATACGTTATCAAGCCCGTGATCCCCGAGGATATGATTGACGGGGATACAAAGATCCACGTCAATCCGACCGGACGTTTCGTCGTCGGAGGTCCTCACGGCGACTCGGGTCTCACCGGACGCAAGATAATCGTCGATACCTACGGCGGATACTCCCGCCACGGCGGCGGAGCCTTCTCCGGAAAGGATCCGACAAAGGTCGACCGCAGCGGAGCCTACATGGCAAGATACCTTGCAAAGAACGTCGTCGCGTCGGGTCTTGCCGACAAATGCGAGGTTCAGATCGCCTACGCTATCGGCGTTGCGCGCCCCGTATCGGTGCTCGTCGAGACCTTCGGAACCGCAAAAGTCGGCGAGGACGTTATCGCGGACAAGCTCACGGAGCTCGTGGATCTGAGACCCGCGGCAATAATCGAACGTTTCGACCTTCGCCGTCCGATCTACAAACAGCTCGCGTCGTACGGACACATGGGACGCGAAGACCTCGACGTACCGTGGGAGAAGACCGATATCGCGGAAGAACTCTCGAAGCTTATTAAATAACAGAAACATGCCCCCGATTTTGAATGAGATCAGAACCGGGGGTTTTATTCCATATTTCTTCCGTTTTTTCTGTTACTTTTTTGATTGATATAGTGTTATTATCCACAGAATATATTCTGCAAAAAACTTTACATTTACACAATTTGTTTGTTAACCGTAATTAAAATATAATTATTATATAGATAATAGCGCTGCGGCGAGAGCAATGTTTTGAAGAACACCGGTTTTTTTATCGCATGCCTTGTAAAAGACGTTTTTATAACTCTTCGAAAAAATGAGAGGATTCGTGTCATTATATCGCACCGGTACAAGATTTAATATTAATTACAACGATGAAATTGTTATAGTAGAATGAAATTATGACCATATATTTATATATTGATTTATTCTTATTTTTGCTTTTCGAGATAAGCGCAAGAATCTGTTGCAGAGACGCAATTAATTATAATAGAAACAAAAGTAAACAAAAGCGATTTTACAAGGAGCATAACCTCATTATTCATTTGTTCAGGTTGTATACCCCATCAATGTCATATGCCCCGCATCATTTATTATGGTTCCAAATATTCAGGCTGGTTAATGGTGGACTGCTAGTCACAGGAATTGTTTTGTTGATTGCAGATTTAGAGTTTGCTTATAAATGTTTCTTTTACATGAAAATAGTTGTATTGTATTTGCCTGCAGTATTGTGGTCCGTTTATGTTTTTGTAACACAGATTGGGCGAGAAAAGGGAAAACAAATAAACTTCGACTACTTTAAAAGGCCATAAAAAACAATAATGACATATTTCCGTGCGTATGATGATACTGCAGAGGTGAGTATGAAAGTAATAGCATTGAGATTTGAATATGAGGAATATTATATTGAAGTTCCTGAAGACATATACAACAACATTAAAAAAATCAGAAAAGAATTTGACAAGTGGTTATATGATAAGAATAACGATCACGGATATTGGGTAAAAGTAAACGGCGTTAAAAAAGGCGTGTCATATGACGAATCGGCATTTATTGATTTTATTAACGAGCGGTATATAAAAAAAGGTGATGCGAGAGTCAGAATTATCGAAAAAGATGAGATCCCCGATTCTTGCGACATTACGACGGAGTTGTTTTGATCAACTGTTATAGTACTGAGGTGAAAAAATGAAAAAAGGAATCATCATAACATCTGTATCCTTAATCGCGGTATTATTGATCGCTTTCTTCTCAATAATACTGCCAAGAATTATATGGGCTAACAACGCCAGAGAATATGCCCCGTATAATTACCCGAACACTACTTGGGTTTGTGAAGAACCTCAAATCGAATATAATGTACCCGCAGGAGTTGGTGAAGCAATTGCCGTAACAGAAATTAACGGCAAGGAAGTATGCTTCTTTTTTGGTACGAACAACAGTCATGTGGAAGCGGTGAGATACAGTTCTGATAACGTGATCAAAGATTCAGATCTGTTATTTACCGGCAGCATTTCATATTCGAAGGATGAATTCATAATAAAGATCGACAAAAATAGTGACAAATTGTTTGATGGTAAATATGACGTTTTAGTGTTTGAGCGTGAGGATAAATAGATTTCTTCAAAATCCGTCAAAATTGCAACCAGGTCGACTTTTTTCCTGTCTAATAGAATGACGGAGGTGTATTATGATCAAAAGAATAATTATTATGTTAATATGCGTATCGGTACTATTGTGCGGCGCGTCATGCGGCAAAGAAGCAAAACAGACTAAAATGCCTGATGATTTTTCCTTTTCGATCATTTGGAACGTCTGCGGTATAAGTTCATACGACAGCAAAACGGGAAAGCTCGTTAAAACAAAGGATGCTACCGATATAAACAAATATACAACGTATTTGAATTTAACGGAAGAAGAACTGAATACTGTATATCGACTCCTATTTGTTGATATCGATTTAACGGAGTATCCTGATACATATGACCCCTTTAACAACAGCCTTGGATCAAATCCGGATGACACGATTGTTATTACAGCAACGGCGAACGGTCGTACTAAAACCGTTACTTGCGAGCACATCGCTCCGGGAACGGTGGATGATTGTTATTGCGAAGAAGCACGAGCGTTTTGGACTGCAAAGGACGAAATCGTTGATATGATAGAGTCATCACCCGAATGGGAAGCGTTGCCTGAACTTGAGTTTGTTTACGATTGATGTAAATAGTGTTGATAATGAACGGATATTTAGACTGAACTGTTTAAATTAATAGAAATTTACAAAAAGGAAAGACAAAAAAATATATGATGTTTTTTGATTATGTGTATGATAAGGTTTTGAATTGTTTAGTCAACATAAAGGACAATGACGTTTACGCTATTTCATTTTCCGTAAATTCTAATGAATGTAACGAATACAAAGGGATAACCAATCTTCCGTCCTTCTCAGTCCAGTACAATACCGAAGCGGGATGCAATCATGCAGGCAAACTGAGTGAAGAACGTTGGAACACCGCGTTTTGGGACTATGACGAAGTATTTATAGTAGACGTATATAACGATAGAGAGTCTGCCGAAAAACTGATCGAATGGTATAACAGTATTGGTGTTTCCGATATAGGCGCTGAAAATCCCGATCTCGATTACGATGAAGATTGTAATTATATTGGAAAAGGACCGAACGGGTATTATGAACTTTTGGAGTTGGTATCCGACGTTGCCCTAAAGCTTCAAACTGACGGGACTGTTAAAACACGTTTTGGGATAATTCCCATAATAGTCCACGATCTTGAATACTCTTGGTATATCCGCAAAGTAACTGAAAACGCTAATCCGAATGGAGAAGCATCAGACTTTTTGAAATCACTCGATAATTGGTTTTGATACACCTGCACCATTAATAATACAAAGGAATTCAGAAGCCGAAATGAAAATATTATTCTTAAAATTTGAATATGTGGAATATTACATTGAAGTTCCTGAAGACATATACAACAACATTCCGTGTTTATACGGAACCCCCGCCGCATTCCCTTTTGGGGATGCTTAATTCTTTTATGATGTTATGCTTACTATATCTTTTCGCTCATTCATTGCCGTTCCGGCAAGTTTGTCTTCACTCTGACACCGGCTCTGCCGGTGTATTTTTTTGCAATTTATTGAGTCATTATTGACACTCAAATCATTCTATAATATAATTAAAACAGTTGCAAAAACCACGTAAAACGGAGGCGGCTATGGATAAGGGCGAATACATCGAAATAAACGGTACGGTCGACTCCGTCATTTTTTCAAACTCCGAAAACGGATACACTGTATGCGAGATAGAGGAAGACGGAACGGGCGAGCCCGTCGTCCTCGCGGGCACGATGCCGTATATTGCCGAGGGCGATATTGTCAGCGCCCGCGGAAGCTGGGTGATCCACCCGACGTACGGGCGTCAGCTTAAAGTATACGAGTACGAGAAGACTCTTCCGGTGGGAAGAGATCAGATAATGAGATATCTCGCCTCCGGAGCGGTGCGCGGGATCGGGCCGAAGACTGCGCTGAAGATAGTAAACAAGTACGGAGACGAGGCCTTTGAAGTCATAGAGAACCATCCCGACTGGCTCGCGGAGATACCCGGGATCAGCCTGCGGAAAGCCAAGGAGATAAGCGCAGCTTTCAACGAGGCGTCCGGGGCGAGAAGTATCATGATAGGATTCAGAGACTATCTCTCCGACTCCGCGGCGATGAAGATATACAAAAAGTGGGGAGGCTCCGCAATAGACCGCATCAGGGAGAATCCGTACATCCTTTGCGAGCAGATCCAGGGGGTCGGATTCACGAAAGCGGACGCCGTCGCCATGAGCTTCGGGATCGCCAAAAACTCGCCCTTCAGGATCTCGGGGGGCATCGTTTCGTTCCTTCGGGCAGTAGCCGCGAAGGAAGGACACACTTGCATGCCCGTCGGAGAACTCAAGGAGAGGTGCGCAGCCCTTCTCGGCGTAGACCCCGAGGAAGTTCACAACGTGATACTCGAGATGCTGATAGCGGCAAAACTTCGCGTCGTCGCAAGGGATGAGGGGAAATTCATATATCTTCCCGAATTTTACTCCGCGGAAAAGTATATTGCGACAAAGCTCACCTCGCTGAAAAATCAGTGCGAGACCTTTGAGCTCGACGACGTCGAGAGGATGATCGAGCGTCTTGAATCAACGAACGGTATAACGTACGACGAGCTCCAAAGAGACGCCATAACCTACTGTCTCAAATCGGGAGTTCTGATACTGACCGGCGGCCCCGGAACGGGTAAAACGACGGTCATCAAGGCGATAATCTCCATATTCAGATCCCTCGGAATGGAGATCGCCCTCGCCGCTCCGACCGGACGCGCCGCGAAGCGCATGAGCGAGGCGACGGTGTACGAGGCGAAGACGATCCACCGGTTGCTGTGCATGGAATACGGAGGCGAAAATGAGACAGGGCGCTTCATGAAGGACGAGCGCGACAGGCTCGACGAGGACGTCATCATTATCGACGAGTCCTCCATGATCGACGTGCTGTTGATGGAGGCGTTCCTCAAGGCGGTGAAGCCGGGCGCAAGGATCCTTTTCATCGGAGACGCGGATCAGCTGCCTCCGGTCGGCGCCGGAAACGTATTTTCAGACATGATAAAGAGCGGCGCTTTTGCGACCGTCAAGCTCAAGACGATATTTCGCCAGGAGAGCGGCAGCCGGATCATCCCGAACGCCCACGCGATAAACGAAGGACGGCTCCCCGACGTCTCGAACAAAAACGACGATTTCTTTTTCATATCTCGCGACTCCGACGAGGAGATCGCGGCGACCGTCGCCGCGCTATACCGCGACCGTCTGCCGAAAAAATACGGCGACGGCATCATCGACACGATACAGGTCATGTCGCCGTCACGCAAGGGGATATGCGGTACGGACAACCTCAACCGGATGCTTCAGGAAGTCATGAATCCTCCCTCCAAAACAAAAAAGGAGAGAAGATACGGCGAGGCGGTATTCCGCGAGGGAGACCGCGTGATGCAGACAAAGAACAACTATTCGATAGTCTGGGAAAAGGACGGCATCGAAGGCGAGGGGGTGTTCAACGGAGACATCGGAACGATCCGGAAGATCGACAACTCCTCCGGCTTCTTCACGATAGATTTCGACGACAGAGTGTGCGAATACGACTCCTCGAACCTCGAAGAGCTCGAGCACGCGTGGGCGATCACGGTTCATAAG